>Ga0213868_10002364_pt1 | contig 18164 bp, 13 predicted proteins | sample PICome_9_FD_160087 | JGI IMG/M metagenome (GOLD analysis project Ga0213868, IMG submission 160087) | Coastal seawater microbial communities near Pivers Island, North Carolina, United States - PICO127 | ecosystem: Environmental > Aquatic > Marine > Coastal | place: USA: North Carolina...
CGTCTTTCGATGTTCCGGTTTTCTTGTTCATCTTCGCTCCTTGGTGGCTGCGATGAACCAGAAATCCTCCGTTACGAAAACCTCAAATCTGTCCCACAGGCGCTGACGTCAGACAGTTTGTTGCTAGCCGACCCGCTGGAACCATTTGTTTTGCCCCCTATCCTTAGGTCGATTGAAAAACAGGGCAATGTTTCGATTGAACTCGTGCCACCTCAGTCTGGTTTGGTTGAGGATTTGTTAGATGATGGTACAGTCGATGCTGCAGTGTTCTTACGCCCACCGCAAAAGAAATCCCTTGCGATTGAACCGCTTATCTCTCTTGACAATGTGTTGGTTGCCCGGGCCGATCACCCCGGTTTTGGTAAAGTTCCGATTTCTGAACTGATTGCTTCTTATGGGTTTGCCGCTATTAATTTAGCGAGTGGTTCACTCAAAAACTCTGAGAAAATGAAGGTGCAGGTGCGCATAAAAAAGCGGGACGTTGTACTGGTCCACCGGATCAGTTCAATTCCGCAACTCCTAGCACAAACGGATCTACTAGCCTTCATACCCCGGATCTATGCCCAAGAGGTAGCGCCGAAATATGGGTTGCAATTCGTAGATCCTGAAATTCCAATTGGCGATCAGACAATCTATTTGATCTGGCATCGAAGAAATTCTGAAGACCGAGCTCAGATTTGGCTCCGCAACGCTATCATCGCAGCAATAAAAGTCCAAAACTAGCGACTATTTCATTGTTTCATTAGAAACAATCTGACCCGCTTTCCAATAGTGATAGGCCGCCCACAATCCAAAAAGTTGAAGCGAAGCAAGTGAGATACGTAGCGCATTGTCGCCATAGCTTTCCGACAATAACACGCTGATCGTCCCTACAATGATCGGCCCTAACCCCAGGCCTACAAGGTTTAATGCCAGCAGCATCAATGCCGAGGTCATAGGGCGTTCATTTGGTGTGACAAAGCCGTAAATTTGCGCAAATGTTGGGGCGGTAAAGATTGCGCCAAACGCTGCGGGAATTATGAACAGCAGCAAGCTAAGCATGGTCCAATCCGAAAAATAGAAAGCAACCGCTATCGGTTTGGCGATTAGTATCGTTACGGCGACGAACTTAAGCCTTTGACCGGGGTTATTGCGCTCTAATCGATCAGCGCACCGTCCTCCAATTAGTGTTCCTAACGCGCCACCCAATCCAATCACAAAAGCCAAGTATACGCCCACTTGGCCGATTTCCATATCATGCGTTCGGATCAAAAATGTAGCTATCCAGGCGGCTGCCCCATATCCAACAGTGGCTGTCAAGACAGCTCCGATGATCGTGTGCCGTGTGCCGCGATCCTTAAGCAACCGCAATGCCAATGCCTTATATGTCGGAAATTCACCCTTTGAAAAAGGTTCTTCAGCGCGAGCAGGTTCTTCTAACCAAAGAAGCAAAACCAAGGCCCAGATAACACCAAGTAATCCGGCAATTAAAAACGCCGCGCGCCATCCGAACTTTGAAGCAACCAGACCACCCAAAATGAATGCCAGAAACAATCCGATGTTTGTGGCGGCAGAAAATACTGCCAATGCCGACGTGCGTTTTTCCTCGGGCCATTGATCTGAAATTATTGAATGGGCCGGTGGCACATAGCCTGCCTCGCCGAGACCAACACCAAACCGCAAAGCTAGCAGCTGTAGGAAACTGGTTGCGGCCCCCATGGCCATTGTTAACAAACTCCATAAGGAAAGGGTGGTGACAATGATCGTTTTGCGCCGCCCTGGAACGGTCAACCGAGCTATCGGAAAGGCAAACACAACATGGACAACGGCAAACGCCAATCCAGAAAGTAGGCCTAACTGAAAGTCGTTCAATGCAAACTCTGCGCCAATTTGGTTCAGGGTAATGTTCAGAATATGGCGATCTAGATGGTCCAGAACAAACGCCACTGAAAGAAACATCAATACCACGTTTCGCGTAGGTGGCGATGGCATGGGGAGGTCCTTCAATTCGGCATGAGTGCAGGCGCTTATCTCGTATAGCGCTTTTACACACCTTCACGTAGTTAGCAAATATGTGCAAAGGACTATTCGCTGGATGCGGTAGGCGATGAGAATTCATCGTGATCGTAATCGTGTCGACTGACGAGGCCTTAGTCTGAAGTCAACGAACGGTTGCTGTTCAAACCGAGTTCTAGGAGGCGCGATATCGGGTGCAGAGTAAAAACTTGTTGCCTCCTTGTGCCGTGTTAGGGCGACGTAGATCAGATTCTTGTCCATCGTTCGGCTCGACAGGACGTAACTTTTATCTACCGTGCAGCCTTGCGAGCGGTGGATGCTGACGGCGAAGCCGTGGTCCATGGATGGGAATTCGCCTGGTTTGAACATTAATCGTCGTCCAATGTTGCCGTCGCCTGCGTCCATACGGATTGCTAATTTTGGATCGCCGATCTTTTCCACCGTGCCAAGCATGCCGTTGCGGACGCCAAGCGTCGCGTTATTCCGGGTGCGGTGCCACGCAGCAGCGCAACTGCTTCCTCGACATCCGGCAGATCAACAAAATCCCCAAGCCGGGCGGTCAGGTCTTTTGTCTTCACCCCCAACCAGCGCGAATGCGAATAAACCTCACCCCGCGCGTCAACCGAGACGAAGCCACGACGGTCCCCGCGCGCCAGACAAAACCCATGTTCCGCAAGCTCATTGGCGAATGCGGATTTGGAATCCGAAGAGTCCCAGCAGGTTTTGAGCAGCTTTTTAAGGTCTGTCGGATCACGTTTGACCCGTTTCGCCTGTCCCGCTTCTTCGGCTGAATAGTTCAGAGGATCGCGATCCTGTGCTTTCTGCAATCCGGCAGGCATCTCCCAGCCATGCTCAAAATACAGTTCGCGCGAGATATCACGCAAACGCAATTTGTAATGAGACAGATTGATCGCCCGCATCTGATCAACGTCGATCCGCGACCAGACAAAATGAGCATGTCGTCGGCCTTTCTTTTCGTGGAACACAATCGCGCGGGGTTGGCCCGTCAGACCCATCCTTCGCTCAATCTCGCCAATCACGCGCTCGAATTCCTCAACTGAGACTTTGACGAATTGGGGTGGGTTGAGGCTTAGCGAGAACAGATATTGCTGGCATTTTGTACCAAGTGAGATGGCTTTCGTTTCTTTGAAGGCATCAATCAGATAATCAGCCAGAAACCCACGCAGCTCATGGACCACCGCATGCTCATTATCCTCGACATTCAGCAAGTGCAGCGCCAGCTTGCGCCCATTGGCCCTTTGATTGCCCTTGAGGAACATCCCCGCATCCCAAGCGCTTTGAGCAAGGTGTGGCGCAGAAAGGTGATGTGATCATAGGCTTCTTCTATCTGAGCCTGTGCCTCATCATCCACCACCAGCGAACCGACATTGGCGTGATAGGCAAGCTGGTTGAGGTTGTTGGCGATGCGGGATTGACCCAGCAGACCAAGAATTTGCGCAATTGCCTGACTGTCGGCAATCGACGCCGAAGATCGGCGTTTTCTGCGCGGAATTTGTTCATCCGCACCTTCGCCCGAATGAACGTTGCCAAAGCCATCCCATCCGCCATTTCTTTCAAGCGCGCATGATCATCCTGCGACAGTCGCAATGTCACACGCGGGCAATCGCGTGGTGTTTTGTGCCGAGTCAGTTTGCGCGTCGGACTGACCCGCGCACTCGTCACTGCCGTAGAAGCGTTTCGGAAGTCTTTCTGCACCGTCTTCATGGTGATGGTCCGCGCACATGCGCTGGCGACTTAGCTGCCGTCCTTTTGCGCCTTCCATCGCTCGAATCTTGCGTTGCGGCATCAAATTCTCCAAGCTTGTGGATAACCTCAGGTTCAGATTTGAGAACTGCCTACCATTGCTCCAACTCTTGAAACAAAGAGGACAAATCAGAGTTCGAACTCGAACCGGCTCTGTCCGCCATTATCCCCATTGCGAACCAATGACACCGGCCTGACGGGCACGGGTCTTTCCGTGTTATTTCACCAGCGTGCTGAAACTTCCCGAAACCTTGGGATACGCGGCCTTGTTGAGGCTGTTCACTGCGCCGCTCTTCAGCCTGCGGCGCCGGTTCTGTATTGGGTGGGTGGCATGCAGTGAGCCTTCGGTCCAGCAGGCCCCCCGGTGCTGTGGCAGGCAGCCTGCATGCGGGTCAACGGCCTGAACATTGAAACGCCAAAGCTGCAGCGATTGAAACGGCCACGATCCTTTGTGGCCGTTTCGCGTGCCGCCTTAGCGGCCCAGGATGCCGGGCAGGTTCAACCCTTGTTCGCGGGCGCAGTCCAGCGCGGTTTCATAGCCCGCATCGGCGTGGCGCATCACGCCTGTGGCCGGATCGTTCCACAGCACATTGGCAATCCGGCGGTCCGCGTCTTCGGTGCCGTCGCAACAGATGACCATGCCTGAGTGCTGCGAAAAGCCCTTCCCGACACCTCCGCCATGGTGCAAGGACACCCAGGTGGCACCACCCGCCACGTTCAGCATCGCATTAAGAAGCGGCCAGTCCGATACCGCGTCAGAGCCGTCCTTCATCGCTTCGGTCTCGCGGTTGGGCGATGCGACGGAGCCGCTGTCGAGGTGGTCGCGCCCGATCACGACAGGGGCCGACAATTCGCCGCTGCGTACCATTTCGTTAAAGGCCAGGCCCAGCTTATCACGCAGCCCCAGACCAACCCAGCAGATCCGGGCCGGCAGGCCCTGAAAGGCAATCCGTTCCCGCGCCATATCCAACCAATTGTGCAGATGCGGATCGTCGATCAGTTCTTTGACCTTGGCGTCGGTCTTGTAAATGTCCTCTGGATCGCCGGACAATGCACACCAGCGGAACGGGCCGATGCCGCGGCAGAACAGCGGGCGGATATAGGCCGGCACAAAGCCCGGAAAGGCAAAGGCATTCTCAAGGCCTTCTTCCTGCGCGACCTGGCGGATGTTGTTGCCATAATCCAGCGTCGGCACGCCAGCGTTCCAGAAATCTACCATCGCCGCGACCTGCACCTTCATCGAGGCGCGCGCGGCCTTTTCCACCGCTTTGGGGTCGCTTTCCTGTTTGGCGCGCCATTCGGCGACGCCCCAGCCCTGCGGCAGATAGCCATGCACAGGGTCATGGGCCGAGGTCTGATCCGTGACCATATCCGGTCTTACCCCGCGTTTGACCAGTTCGACAAAGACGTCTGCCGCATTGCCAATCAACGCTACTGACTTGGCCTCACCGGCCTTGGTCCAGCGGTCGATCATTGCCAAAGCGTCATCCAGATCATGGGTCTTTTCATCCACATAGCGTGTCCGCAGCCTGAAATCGGCGCGGGTCTCGTCGCATTCGACAGCCAGACAGCAAGCGCCCGCCATGACGGCTGCGAGGGGCTGGGCACCGCCCATGCCGCCCAGACCGCCCGTCAGGATCCAGCGGCCCTTGAGGTTGCCATCATAATGCTGGCGGCCTGCCTCCATGAAGGTTTCATAGGTGCCCTGAACGATGCCTTGAGTGCCGATGTAGATCCATGAACCCGCCGTCATCTGGCCATACATCGCCAGACCTTTTTTATCCAATTCGTTGAAGTGGTCCCAGGTCGCCCAATGCGGCACGAGGTTGGAGTTGGCGATCAGCACCCGTGGCGCGTCCTTGTGGGTGTTGAACACTCCGACCGGCTTGCCCGATTGCACCAGCAGGGTTTGGGTGTCCTCCAGCTCTTTCAGGGCGGCCACGATGGCGTCGAAATCTTCCCATGTGCGGGCCGCACGGCCGATGCCGCCATAGACCACCAACTCGTGCGGGTTCTCGGCAACATCGGGATGCAGGTTGTTCATCAACATGCGCATCGGGGCTTCGGTCAGCCAGCTTTTGGCGCTGATCTTGGAACCGGTGGGCGCAAAGACGTCGCGGATGTTGTGGCGTGGATTGGTCATGTGGTGCCTCCCAGGGTTGGGGCCATGTCGGCCAAAGCGGTAAGAATGGATGCCAGATGCGGACGCAGGCGGCCCGCCTTGGCTGTGTCATAGATCCAAGGTGGGGTTTCCTGCGCCAGATAGGTGGATTGGGCCAATTCCATCTGGATGGCGTGAAATCCCTCGGCAGGGCGGCCATAGTGTCGGGTGGTCCAGCCGCCCTTGAACCGCCCGTTGATCACGTGGCTGTAACCATCTGCCTGCGCACAGATCCGGGCGGTGGCCGCCTCAATCTGGGGCGCACAGGTGGTGGCCATGTTGGTGCCGATGTTGAAATCCGGCAATGTGCCATCAAACAGAAAGGCGATCCTTGAGCGGATCGAATGGCAATCATACAGGATCGCCACACCGTGCAGGTCGCGCACGCGCGCCAGCTCGGCGCTTAGCGCGGCATGGTAGGGCGCGTGAAAGGCCGCCCTGCGGGCCGCCACCTTGGCCGCATCTGGCGGGGTGCTCCAGATCGGAGGGCCGTCGAAATCCGTCAGCGGCACCAAGGTCGTGGTGTTCTGACCGGGATAGAGGCTTTGGCCCTCAGGATCGCGGTTGGCGTCAATCACGTAGCGGTGAAACACCGCGCGCACGGTCGTGACCTGGGGCAACAGCCCGGCATAGAGCTGGTCAATATGCCAATCCGTATCCGCCAGCAGCCGACCGTTTTCGTTCAGTCTGTCGGCGATGGCATCGGGCACATATGTCCCCGTATGCGGCAACCCCAGAACAATCGGGCCTGTGCCTTGATAAACTTCGACCGGGGTCATGTCATCTGACCTTTGACAAAGCCCGGCAGCGGGACCGCATCCACCAACGCGCCGGTGGCGATCAGACCTGCGGCCGCCTCGATCGACGGGGCCATGTAGCGGTCTTCGGCAATCCTGGGCACCTGGGCGCGCAGCACGGTCATGGCCTGCTGCAATGCGGGACTGGTCTGCAAGGGCGCGCGGAATTCGATGCCCTGTGTCCCGCACATGGCCTCAACACCCAGAATGACATTGAGGTTGTCATTCATGCGAAGCAGACGCCGCGCTGCATGGGCCGCCATTGAGACGTGGTCTTCTTGGTTGGCGGATGTCGGCGTGCTGTCGGTGGTGCAGGGATTGGCCAGATGTTTGTTCTCGCTCATCAATGCGGCGGTTGTGACCTCGGCGATCATCAGACCAGAGTTCAATCCCGGGTTGGGCGTCAGGAAAGGCGGCAGATCGAACGACAGCGTCGGGTCCACCATCAGCGCCACGCGCCGCTGGGCGATGGCCCCGATCTCTGACAGGGCAACGGCGATCTGATCGGCGGCAAAGCCGACCGGTTCGGCATGGAAATTCCCGCCCGATACGATCATGTCATCTTCCACCAGCACCAGTGGATTGTCGGTGACGGCATTGGCCTCGATCTCCAGCGTGCGACCGGCGAAATGCAGCAGATCCATTGCCGCACCCGTGACCTGGGGCTGGCAGCGGATGCAATAGGGGTCCTGAACGCGGGTATCGCCGTCACGGTGGCTTTCGCGGATCTGCGACCCTTCCATCAAGGCGCGTTGGGCACGGGCCACTTCGATCTGACCGCGATGACCGCGCAACGTGTGTATCGCGTCTTGCAGCGGCGCGGTGGAGCCCATGATGGCATCGGTCGACAGGGCCGCCGTCAGGACGCAGGCTGCTGCATTCTGCCACGCCTGCCACAAACCGACCAAGGCGCAAGCGGTTGAAAACTGCGTGCCGTTGATCAGCGCCAGCCCTTCTTTCGGACCCAGGATGATCGGGCGCAGCCCGGCCTGCGCCAATGCATCGGCCGAAGGCATGCGGCGACCCTGGTACAGCGCTTCGCCTTCGCCAATCATGGAAGCCGCCATATGGGCCAGTGGTGCCAGATCACCAGAGGCACCCACGGACCCCTGACTGGGGATCACCGGGGTCACACCGGCGCGCAACATCGCCTCGATCAAGGCGACGGTGGTCATGGCCACACCCGATGCGCCACGCCCCAGCGACAGCAGTTTGAGCACCATCATCAGCCGGGTGGTCGGCGCATCCAGCGCGGCTCCCACGCCGCAGCAATGCGACAGGATCAGGTTGCGTTGCAGGCTCGCCAGATCCTTACTGGCGATCTTGACCGAGGCCAGTTTACCAAAGCCCGTGTTGATCCCGTAGATCGCTTCGGCCCCGCTGGCGGCCTGCGCTACCCTGTCTGCCGCTGCCTGAATGCCTGCATGGGACGCGGGATGCAGGGCCGCGGCCCTGTTGGCCGACCAGATGTCACGAAGCTGCTCAAGGGTCGTGGACCCGGGCGTGAGGATAACGGTCATAGCGACCCCTTGAAGATGCGAGAATGAAGCGGGTTAAAGCCTATGCGATAGGCAAGTTCAGCTGGATGTGCGGCGTCCCAGATACACAGATCGGCCTGCCATCCTGCGATGATCCTGCCGCGCGTCGCCAGGCCCAGCGCTTTGGCCGCATGGGCCGTCATGCCCAAGAGCGCCTCAAGCGGGGTCATGCGAAACAGCGTGCACCCCATGTTCATTGCCAGCAAGGCAGAGCTGAGCGGCGAGGAGCCGGGATTGCAATCGGTGGCCAGTGCCATGGGCACGCCATGTTCGCGAAAGGCCTGCAGCGGCGGGGCCTGGGTTTCACGGATCGTATAGAAAGCACCGGGCAGGATCACCGCGACCGTGCCCGCGCGGGCCATAGCCCTGGCATCTTGGTCCGTGGCATATTCCACATGATCCGCACTCAGCGCGCCATAGCGGGCTGCCAATTGCGTCCCGCCGATATGCGATAATTGCTCTGCATGCAGTTTGACGGGCAGGCCAAGTGCCCGCGCCACATCGAACACGCGGCTGATCTGCACGGTGTCAAAGGCGATGCCTTCGCAGAACCCGTCCACCGCATCCACCAGACCTTCGGCATGGGCCGCACGCAGGGCAGGGATGCAGACCTCGTCGATATAGGCATCGGGGCGGCCTGTGAAATCCGCTGGCACCGCATGTGCGCCCAGAAAACTTGTGCGCACTTCAATCGGGCGGTGCTGTGCAATCTGCCGGGCCACGCGCAGCATCTTGAGCTCTGTCTCGCGGTCCAGGCCGTAGCCTGATTTGACCTCGATCAGGGTCACGCCTTCGGCAATCAGCGCGTCCACCCGCGTCAGCGCATCCACCAAGAGGGCGTCCTGAGGTGCCGCGCGGGTTGCTGTCACGGTTGACACGATACCCCCGCCAGACTGGGCGATCTGTTCATAGGTGGCACCGTTCAGGCGCTGTTCAAATTCCGCCGCGCGGTTGCCGCCAAAGACGATATGGGTATGGCAGTCAATCAGGGCAGGGGTGATCAGCCGCCCACCCAGATCATGGACCTGATCACTGGTTTGCCCCGCACGCCAGACATCGGGAATGTCCTGCATCGATCCGACCCATGCAATCCTGTCCTCCTCCAGTGCCAGGGCACCGTTCTGGATCAGGCCAAAGCTGTCGTTGTCCCGAAGGGTGACCAATTGTGCATTTGTCAAAAGCATTCGAAGCGACTCACTTGCAAATATTCCTGCTTAATGGTTTTATGTGCATACATAATAGGCTGTCAAGAGAACGCATATGACATCATTTTTGGCGAAATCATCTTTGGCGACATCTGGGGTTTGGGCGCAATCCGCATTGCTGCCGACAGGCTGGGCATCGGATGTGCAGATTGAAATTGATGCAAACGGGCGCATCCTGTCAGTGCAGGAAAACGCGCCACAGGCGGGCACATCTGTGGGCATGTTGGTGCCGGCCCCGGTGAATGTGCACAGCCATGCCTTTCAACGGGCGATGGCGGGGCTGACGGAACGCAGAGGTCCGGATCCGCGCGACAGTTTCTGGACCTGGCGGCAGCTGATGTTCCGCTTCCTGGATCAGCTGACCCCCGATCACGTGGAGGCCATCACCGCCTTCGTCCAGATGGAGATGCTGGAGGCAGGCTATGCCACCAATGCAGAATTCCACTATCTGCACCATCGACCGGGCGGCCAGCCCTATGACGACCTGTCCGAGATGTCACAGCGTATCGCCGCTGCTGCCGCGCAGACGGGCATCGGTCTGTGCCTTTTGCCCGTACATTACGAATTTGGCGGCTGCGACGCGCGGCCCTTGGGGGCGGGCCAGATCAGGTTTGGCAATACCTTTGAGCGGTTTCACGAATTGCACAGCCAGGCAGCAGGGGCGCTGGCCGGATTGCCGCGCGATGCCAGCCTTGGTGTGGCACCGCATTCGCTGCGGGCGGTGGGGCAAGAGGCGCTGCGCACCTACGCGCAGGCCTTTGGCACCGGGCCGATCCATATGCATCTGGCGGAACAAAAGGCCGAAGTGGCAGAGGTCGAACAGCACTGGGGGGCGCGGCCGGTCCAATGGGCCTTGGCGAACATGGGGCTGGATGAACGTTGGTGCCTGATCCACTGCACCCAGATGACCGCCGATGAAACCCTGCAACTGGCGCAATCGGGCGCTGTGGCGGGGCTGTGTCCGATCACCGAAAGCAGCCTTGGGGACGGTATTTTTGACGGGGTGCGCTGGCTGGGCGCGCAGGGTGCCATTGCCCTGGGGTCCGACAGCAACATCCGCATCGCACTGAGCGAAGAGCTGCGCACGCTGGACTATTCACAACGCCTGCGCGATGGCAGCCGCGCGGCCCTTGCCACGGCAAAGATGTCGACCGGACGGCGGCTGTTCGAGGCGATCCTGCAGGGCGGCGCACAGGCCACGCAGCGTCACACCGGCAGGCTAGAGGCGGGCCATTGGGCGGATATGCTGGCGCTGGACACCGCGTCAGAGCATCTGTGGGGCCGCACCGGCGATACAGTGCTGGACAGCTGGATATTCGCGGGCGATGACAGGCTGGTGACCGATGTCTGGTCCGCAGGCCGCCATATGGTGCGCGGCGGGGAACATGTGGACAGACCCCGCATTGTCACGGCATACCGTGCCTGCATTGACGCCCTGAAAGACGCCCCATGAACAGCCCTTCGTTTCGCAACTGGCAAAGTGTGCAGGATGAGGTCCTGCGCCGCATTCACGCGCGCGAATGGAAACCCGGTGACCTGATCCCCAATGAGGCGGATCTGGCGCAAGAGTTCGGCTGTGCCCGAACGACCGTCAACCGTGCCCTGCGCGCTTTGGCCGAGAACGGTCTGCTGGACCGGCGGCGCAAGGCAGGCACCCGCGTCGCGGCACAGCCCGTGGCCAAGGCCACGCTCGACATTGCCGTGATCCGCCGCGAAGTCGAAGAGCGCGGTCAGAAATATGGCTATCAGCTGATCAGCCACGCCCAGGCGGTGCCGCCGCTTGCCATCAGTGCGGCAATGCAGACAGGCGCGCGCGATCCCCTGTTGCATATCTGTGCTCTGCATTTTGCCGATGATGCGCCCTATGCGCTTGAGGACCGCTGGATCAATATGCATGTCGTGCCGGATGCGGGGGGGGCTGACTTTCAGCAGGTATCGGCCAATGAATGGCTGCTCAAACACGCGCCCTATACCAAGGGCGAGATCGCCTTTTCCGCCACTTCGGCGACGGCAAATGAGGCGGCTGTGCTGAACTGTCCGGCACAATCCGCCCTTTTCGTCATCGACCGTCTGACCTGGGACAAGGCGCAGGCGGTCACCAAGGTGCGGCTGATCTTTGCGCCGGGCCACCAGTTGCGCACATTGCTCTGACGCAGGCCTGCTGACACCGCTTCATCCCCCAGTGGCCATGGTTCATCCGTCAGGAACCCATGCCCGCCGCCGCCGTCAAAAGCCGATGGCGGCACCATCCTTGCGCGGGTCTGATCCGCCGGCATAGCCGCGCGGGCCCAGACGGTGGATCAGCTGCGCGCCGCCAAAGCCAAAGGCATTGTCCGGAGCCTCGAGGGAAATATCATGCCCCATGGCCTGCAAACGGGCGATCGTGGCATCGGGCAGGGTCGTTTCACAGGCCACGCCCAATCCTTTTGTCACACGCCAGCGCGGCGCATCTGCGGCCATCTGCACATCCTGCCCCCAAAGCTGGGTGCGCAGCACCATCTGTACATGCCCCTGCGCCTGCATCGGCCCACCCATTACGCCAAAGCTCATCAAGGGGGCATCGGCCCCCATCAAGAACCCCGGAATAATGGTATGGAACGGGCGTTTGGACGGACCCACGTGGTTTTGGTGGCCGGGATCAAGAGAAAATCCAGCCCCACGGTTTTGCAACGACACACCGGTGCCCGGCACCACGACCCCAGACCCGAAGCCTGCGTAATTTGACTGGATGAACGACACCATCATCCCAGAGGCATCGGCCGCCGTCAGATAGACCGTACCGCCGCTCTTGGGGGCACCCGCCCCGAAATCACTGGCCTTGTTGGGATCAATCAGCTTGGCCCGCTGCGCAAGATAGCCGTCATCCAGCAAATCCTGCACGGTGATCCGGCGCATATGTTCGGGATCGGCGACAAAGCTTTCGGCATCGCGCAGCGCCAGTTTCATCGCTTCGATCTGCAGATGAAAGGCGGCGGGGTCCTCTGCATCCATGTCGCGGATGGCCGTCTGGCCCAGAATGCCAAGCCCCATGAGGGCCGCGATACCCTGGCCGTTGGGCGGAATTTCATGCAGCGTCACAGCGTCGAACCCCTTGGAGATCGTCCCACACCAATCGGCCTGATGCTGCGCCATATCCGCCACCGTCAGGGCCGCATCGTGCCGGGCCGCATAGGCTGCGATTTCTTCTGCGATGATGCCTTCATAAAACGCCTTGCCCTTGGTCTCGGCGATCAGGCGCAGGGTGCGGGCATGGCCCGGACTGGCAAAGAATTCACCGGCCCGGGGCGTGCGCCCCTGGGGCATGAAGGTTTCGGCAAAGCCGGGCTGATGGCCCAGGTCCTTGCCCGCGCGCGCCCAAAGCGTGGCAATCACCGGGCTGACCGGAAAGCCGTTTTCGGCATAACCAATGGCCGGTTCAAACAGCACCTCGAACGGCAGTTTGCCAAAGCGGTCAGACAGCGCGACCCAGCCAGAGACGGCACCGGGGACGGTCACGCTTTCCCAGCCGCGATAGGGCATGGCACTTTGGCCTGCAAAACGCGCGGCATTCCAGGCGGCAGGCGACCGGCCTGATGCATTGAGCCCGTGCAAGTTTTGTCCGTCCCACAGAATGGCAAAAGCATCCGACCCGATCCCGTTGCCCGAAGGTTCCAGCACCGTCAGGGCGATCGCTGCCGCAAGGGCCGCATCCACCGCATTGCCGCCCCGCGCCAGCATGGAAACGCCCGCCTGTGCGGCCAAAGGGTGCGAGGTTGCGACCATGTTCTCGGCCACCACGGCAGAGCGGCGGGAAGGATAGGGATGATGGGCACGCAATTCCATGAGGCAGACCTCTTTCCAATTTTTGATGTACAGGCGTCTGGCCTAAGGAACATTTTTGCGCAAGCATGCCAAGGGCGGATGGCCCGATTGCCCGGATCCGCAGACAATGGCCCATCTGCGCTTGAGCCTGGCTGCCGCTGGTCGTAGGCTGTGGATAAAGGGCACTAACTGCGCTGTGCACATAACCAAGGGGCCGCATCATGTTGATCGAATCGTCACCAGACACCTGCCACTGGGGATATTTTGACGCGGCCCGCCCGCCAGTCGCTGAGATTGAGAGCGGCGCGGAAGTCACCATCAACACCGTATCGGGCGCGCCGCAGGTGCTGCCGGGGGCAGGCTATCATGTGCCTCCCGAATTGTTGGCCATCCACGCCGCAGGCCCACCGCCTATGCCGGGGCATATCCTGACCGGTCCGGTGGCGGTCAAAGGTGCGCGTCCCGGCGACGTGCTGCAGGTCGATATCCTTGAGGTTTCCTTGCGGCAGGACTGGGGGTTCAACGTGATCCGTCCGCTTGCCGGCACCTTGCCACTGGACTTTGACGACACCCATCTGACTATTCTGCCGCTGGACGCAGAGCGTGGGATCGCCACGATGCCCTGGGGGCTTGAGCTGCCTTTGGCCCCTTTCTTTGGCGTCATGGGCGTGGCCCCACCGCCTGCATGGGGGCGCATCTCAACGATTGAGCCGCGCGCCCATGGCGGGAACATCGACAACAAGGAACTGGTTGCGGGCACCACGCTTTATCTGCCGGTCCATGCAGAAGGGGCCCTGTTCTCTTGCGGGGACGGCCACGGCGCACAGGGCGACGGAGAGGTCTGTGTCACCGCGATTGAAACGGCCCTGCAGGGCCGTTTCCGTCTCACCCTGCGCCAGGAGCTTGATCTGACCTATCCGCAGGCCGAAACCCCGCGTCATCTGATCACCATGGGGATGCATGCGGATCTGGACCAGGCGGTTGAAATTGCCCTGCGCCGGATGATCGTGGAAGTTGCAGCCCAGATCGGCATCAGCAAGGCCGAGGCCTATATGCTGTGCTCGCTTGCGGCCGATTTGCGGATCACACAGACCGTGAACCGCGAAAAAGGGGTGCATATGATGATCGACAAGGCGCTGCTGGTCCCTGCGGCCCCCAGATAGGCCTAAGACACCCGGGAATAGCCTACGTTTTCAACACAGAATGTGTCAAAAAAATGCGCCAGCCTACGCAGGATGGGCCGCACCTGCGGGTCCAGCGTCAGGCGCGACGGGGTCTCTTGGATCATGCCCCTGCATTCTGTGCGCAGGGCCTGCAGCGCAGGGGCCAGCAGTTGGCGCTGGGCCGGGCTGAGGTTGAGTTCGGCAAAATCAATGGCATTGTCGCACATCAGCATTTCAATGATGCGCCCGCGCAGCCTGTCTTGCGCGCTCAGGTGATAGCCCCGCGCCCCTGCAAGCCCGCCCTCGCGGATGTGCCTCGTATAGCTGCCGGTTTCGCTGCTGTTTTGCACAAAACCATCGGCAAAGCGCGAAATAGAAGAGGCCCCAAGGCCCAGCAGGGTCTCGCAACCATCAACCGTGTAGCCTTGAAAGTTGCGCCGCAATTTGCCGGCGGCGGCGGCGACTGCCATGCTGTCGTCGGGATGTGCGAAATGGTCAATACCGATGGGCATCATGCCTGCCTGGGTGAAAACCTCGGTGGCTTTGTCAAACAGGGCAAAGCGTGCGCGATCATCGGGCAGGGCCGCTTCGGGGATCAATTTCTGCCGTTTTGCCATATGCGGCACATGCGCGTAGCCAAAAAGGGCGACACGGTCGGGGGCCAGCGCATTGACCTGCTCCAGCGTGTCTGCAAACCCGCTGAGCGACTGAAAGGGCAGGCCGTAGACCAGATCAACGTTCAGTGATTTGATGCCCGCCTCGCGCAGCATCAAGACAGCATCACGGGTCTGCGCATAGCTTTGCAACCGGCCGATACAGGCCTGAACATGGGCTGCAAAATCCTGCACCCCGATGCTGGCACGCGTCATGCCAGCGGCCTTCAGGGCTGCAACCTTGGCCGCGTCCACGAGGGTCGGATCAATCTCGACCGAGAATTCGGTATCGGCGTCGATAACAAAGACACGCTGCAGCGCGCGGCTGAGCCGCGCAATCAGTTCAGGCGGCAGGATGGTCGGTGTGCCGCCGCCCCAATGCATCTGCCTGACCTTCAAGCGGGCCGGAATATGCTGCGCGATCAGCGCCAGCTCTGCCTCCAGCGTGTCAAGATAATGCAGCACGGGGGCAATGCTGCGCACCCCTTGGGTGCGGCAAACGCAAAACCAGCAAAGCCTTTCGCAAAACGGGATATGCAGATAGACAGAGATCGGCGCATCCGGGTCCAAAGCGGCAAGGGCTTCGGCCTGGAATTGCGCGCCGATCTGATCGGTGAAGGCGGGGGCAGGTGGATAACTGGTGTAGCGCGGCAGGCGCTTGTCAAATAATCCACGGGCTTTGAGGCTATCGAAACTGAACATGTCTGGATTATTCATGGCTGCCTGCCTGCGGTCTTTGATCCCGATCAAATGGGCCTGAATTTGGGTCTGAATTTGGGCCTGAGTTCGGCACAAAATCCGGGCCTGCATCATCGTCCAACAATATCCGCCAGGCGGCCCCGTCCAGATCCTCATATTGCTCTGCCCTCCGGCTCCATAAAAAGGCGGCAAGGCCGAACCCGCCAAGGATCAGCGAAACGGGAATGAGGATGGCCAGGATATTCACGATCTTGCCTTTCGCGACAGGCGCAGCGCATTCAGCAGCACGGTAATGGATGACGACGACATCGCAATCGCGGCCAGCAACGGTGTGACAAACCCCGCCAGCGCCAGCGGGATGACCAGCGCGTTATAGCCTGCGGCGATGGCAAAATTCTCCAGGATGCGGCGCTTTGCCTGTCTGGAGGTGGTGATCAGATCGGGCAAGGGGGCAAGGCTGCTGCCCAGCAGCACCACATCCGATGCAGCCCGCGCCGCGTCAGCCGCACAGGCCGGGGCGACAGAGGCATAGGCGCAGGCCAATGCGCCGGTGTCGTTCAACCCGTCCCCCACCATCAGAACCTTGCGGCCCTGTGCGGCCAATGCGTCAAGATAGGCGATCTTGTCGGCCGGGCTCTGGGTGCCGTGAAAGGTCTCTATCCCCAGTTCGCGGGCCACCGCGCGGGTGGCAGCAGGCGTATCGCCAGAGATCAGATGGATGTCGGTTCCTGCCGCGCGCAGGGCGTTGACCGCATCCTTTGCGCCTTCGCGCAGATGGGCGCGCAGGCTCAGATGCACGGCGGGGTCCGTGCCGATCTGCAGCCAAGCGCCGGGTGCCTCGGCGATCGGCGCGCCGGTAAAGGCGGCTGATCCCAGGCGCACTTCACGCCCCTGCCAACAGGCCGAAAGGCCCGCGCCGGGGTGTTCGGTGACGCGGGTCAGGTGGGCCGGACCCGTTGAGTTGTCGCAAAACGCGGTGTTCGAGACAGGGTTCAATTCACCACCGAATTCGGGGCTAAAATCTGGGGCCAATTCCGGGGCCAATTCTGGGGCCAGCTTTTGGGCCAACCCTGCGGCCAGGGCGCGGGCGACGGGATGTGTCGCACTTTGCGCAAGCGCATACGCCACGCGCTGTGCGTCGGCTGGAATGTGATCCATCGCAGCAAGATCAAGCTGGCCTTCGGTCAGCGTGCCGGTCTTGTCAAAGACCACCGTATCGGTTTCGGCAATCCGCTCCATCGCGGTGCCGTTCTTGACCAAGAGCCCCGCGCGAAACAGCCGTCCCGCAGCGGCGGTCGAGACCGCAGGCACCGCCAGCCCCAGCGCACAGGGGCATGTGATGATCAGCACCGCGATGGCGATATTCAGCGCCAGCCGCGTATCGCCCGAGGCGATGACCCATCCACCAAAGGCTGCCACTGCCAGCAGATGCACGGCGGGGGCATAAATCTGGGCGGCCCGGTCCGCCAGCGCGGTATAGCGGTTGCGCGCGGATTCAGCCGCGTCGATCATGGTCACCATGCGGCGCAGCGAGGTGTCATCGCCCACCGCAGTGGCCTGCACCGTCAGCGGCCCGCTCAGGTTCACTTCGCCCGCGCTGACCGCCATGCCGGGGCTTGCAGGCACCGGCAGGCTTTCCCCCGTGAGCAATGCGCGGTCCAATGTGCTGTCGCCTTGGGTGATGATTCCGTCCACCGGCACCCTTGCGCCGGCCAGCACGATCAGCCGGTCGCCAATCCGGGCATCGGCCAGATTGATGGTCTGGTGCCCCGTGCCAGTCTGGCGCAGCACGCGCGGCACTTCGAGCGCGGCCAGTTCGCGTGCAGCCGACCGCGCGGTTGACCGGCATCTGTGATCCAGATAGCGACCGCAGAGCAGAAAGAACGTCAGCGACAGCGCCGCGTCGAAATAGGCATTATGCCCGCCCGCCGCCGTTTCATAAAGCGACATGGCAGAGGCAAGGATCAGCGCCAGCGAAATCGGCACATCCATGTTCAACCGCCCCACACGCAGTGCGGTCCAGGCATTGCCAAAGAACGGCTGGCCGGCATAGCCGATGGCGGGCAGGCTGATTGCCGCTGAAATCCAGTGAAACAGCGTGCGCGTGGCATCATCCGCGCCCGACCAGACCGCCACGGACAACAACATCACGTTCATCATCGCGAAGCCCGCGATGGCGATGCGCAACAACAAGGCGCGCCCGGCGGTATCTGCCGTCTGACCCAGCGCGTCCCGGTCCAGCAGCCGCGCCTCATAGCCCAGACCCGCCAGATGGTCGATGATCGCTTCGGGCGGGGTCAGGGGGCTATGGGTGATCTGCACCTGTTTGCGGTTCAGGTTCACCCGCGCCGCATGGACATCTGCACGGGCCAGCAGCCCCCGTTCCAC
>Ga0213868_10002366_pt1 | contig 18145 bp, 21 predicted proteins | sample PICome_9_FD_160087 | JGI IMG/M metagenome (GOLD analysis project Ga0213868, IMG submission 160087) | Coastal seawater microbial communities near Pivers Island, North Carolina, United States - PICO127 | ecosystem: Environmental > Aquatic > Marine > Coastal | place: USA: North Carolina...
CTCATTTTTTGCTTATTGTTGCTTATCTAAAAGCAACGCTATTTTGTCGGTGGCAATAGAACAACTTCAGTGCCGCTGTAAATATCGTGCAGACAGACTTTGGCTGGTGGTATCAGGCACCAGAGATAGCCGATACCCAGTGCTCCCAGAGACGCTGTTGCCAGAACACTGCGCTTGATGCACTGGTCAGGGGTGGCCAGAGAGCCGTCCCTTTGCTGTAGTTTTAGACGCCAGGATTTCATACCCAGGGTCTGGCCCTGTTTGCGCCAACATATAAAGTAGTAGCTGCCGAGTGCCAGCAGCCAGCCGATAAAGCTCAGCCACTGCAGAATAGGGCCGGGCTGAACGTCTTCCAGGCCCTGGGTGCCGTTGAATATTACTTTTATAAGCACTAGCAAAAGCCCGTAGGCGAGAGTGATGGCAAACAGTAAAAAGGCGTCGTAGATCAGTGCGGCAAGTCTTCTCAGCAGATTGGCAGTGGGGAGTAATTTAGCGTCGGTCATAAATTAGGGCTTATTTTCAATAGGAATCATCTTCGAATTCTGCCGAAAGCCAGTACAATGCGCAATCAATAGAAACCCCATCGGGAGAATTTAGTGGATTGGATTTACGGCATACATGCTGTTCAAACCATGCTTAAGTCAGCGCCTCAGCGAGTTGTGGAGTTACATGTGCAGCGCGGGCGGCAAGATGAGCGGCTGCAAAAGATTCACAAACTTGCAGAGCAGCACGGCGTCACATTGCAGTGGGCTACGGTTAAAAATCTCGATGATAAGGTTGAGGGTCGTCACCAGGGGGTTATTGCGCTCTGCGAGTCGGGCCAGACCTATGATGAGAAGTATCTCTTACAGCTGGCAGAGGAAAAGGCTGGCGAGGGGCTGTTTTTGGTTCTCGATGGTGTTACCGATCCCCATAATCTAGGTGCCTGCCTGCGCTCTGCAGATGGTGCCGGTGTGCACGCGGTCATAGTGCCCAAGGATAACTCCGTGGGGCTGACCCCTGTGGTTCAGAAAGTTGCCTGCGGCGCTGCCGAGAGCGTTCCCCTGGTGATGGTGACAAACCTGACCCGAACACTGGACAAGCTTCAGCAACAGGGTGCCTGGGTAGTTGGCGCTGCAGGTGAGGCGGAGCAGTTTATATACGATATAGATCTGACTGGGCCGATGGTTCTGGTTATGGGCGCCGAGGGCAAAGGCATTCGGCAGTTGACCCGCAAGCAGTGTGATTACCTGGCCAAGTTGCCGATGGCTGGAGAGGTCAGCAGTTTAAATGTGTCGGTGGCTACTGGTGTCTGTCTATTCGAGATTGTCCGGCAGCGGCGCGCTTGATGTCGATCAATTAGCAGTGATCCTGTGGTGAGTTTTTTACTCTCTGTTAATTTCAGGCTGTTTTTCAACTATGCTAATCTGGGCTGTAGTAATTTCAACTGAGTGAAATAGCCTGGAATGTTAGGATAGATTCTACTGGGAGAGGGACGGCAATGGATGTGGGAAAAGCAAATATATATTCAATACCCAACTTGTTGAGTATGGCGAGATTGGCGCTGGTTCCAGTTCTGATTTCCCTTGCACTGGCTGCTAAAGCGCAGGCCTTTCTGATGGTGCTCGCGGTCTCGCTACTCAGTGATGCATTTGATGGCTATATTGCACGAAAATTAAACCAAGTCACCGAGTTTGGTGCCAAGCTTGATAGTTGGGGCGATGTAATGACCTATGGCGCCATGATCCTTGGCCTGTACTGGATATGGCCCATGGTGTTTGCGGAGCAGCTGTGGTTTTTAGTGGCGGCAACCCTCTCTTTTGTTGTCCCGGTAGGCCATGCTTTTATCAAGTTTGGCGAGTATCCCACTTATCACACTCTTGGTGCCAAGACTGCCGCAGTGCTTATGGCGCCGGCGTTCTACTCCCTGACTCTGCTGGGTTGGGATCTTTTCTTTCAGGCGGTGATTATTTTTCATGTTGTGGTGGCATTTGAGGAGATGGCGATCACTTCAGTCCTCGGCCGTCCGCGCAGCAATGTGATTTCAATTTTAACGATTGGCCGCTACTCCGACGTGTTGCCCAGCGCAGCAACTAAAGAGCCTCTTGAGCGCAGTGAAAAAACCGATTAAATCGCACTGAAAATGTCGGTTGCAACGTGCAGGTCAACTCACTACAATAGCGCGCCTTACAGCGTCCGGGCATAAGCTCGGGCACTCCTTGCTTTACTACAGCGGCCAAATGCCGTCAGTGGGAAGCTTATAATCCACGAGGAGATACAATGCGTCACTATGAAATCGTATTTCTAGTCCATCCGGACCAGAGCGAACAAGTTACCGGTATGATCGAGCGTTACACTGCTTCAATCGAAGCGGGCGAAGGCAAGATCCACCGTCTAGAAGACTGGGGTCGCCGTCAACTGGCTTACCCAATCAACAAAATTCACAAAGCTCACTACATTCTGATGAACGTCGAATGTGGTCAGGAAGTCCTCGACGAGCTCAACTCTACTTTCCGTTACAACGACGCGGTTCTCCGCAGCCTGGTTGTTCGTCGTGATGAAGCTATCACCGCTGAATCTCCGATTATGAAAGCCGAGAATGCTGACAAAGCTGATAAAGAAGCCCGTGAGCGTCGCGCTGCTGCCAAGCAGAAAGCTGATGAAGCTAAGGCTGCTGAAGATGCTGCAGCCAAGGCTAAAGCGGAAGCAGAAGCCCCTGTAGCGGAAGAACCAGCGGCAGAAGAAGCTGTTGCAGAAGAGCAGCCTGAAGCGAAAGAGGGAGAAGAATAATGGCTAAGTTTGTACGTCGTCGTAAGTTTTGTCGTTTCAGTGCCGAAGGTGCTCCTGAAATTGATTATAAAGATTTGGATACGCTGAAAGGCTATGTTTCCGAGAGCGGCAAGATTGTTCCAAGCCGTATTACCGGAACCAAAGCGCGCTATCAGCGTGAACTGTCAGAAGCTATTAAGCGCGCTCGCTATATTGCGTTGCTGCCATACACTGACAGCCATAAGTAATTAGAGGTAAAAACTTTGCGAGCCCTTGCTGAATTAATAATGCGTGGGCGTGCTCAGGCATGTGGTGTAGCTCTATTGGGTTGGTTGCTGCCATTGGTTAGTCCGGCAACAATTGGTCTGGTGTCACTGCGCAAAGATAGTTCGGAAGGGTTGATTGTTACACTGTGGGCTATTTTGCCCTGGCTGGCGCTCTATTTCGCCGGCGATGTCAGCCCCCTGATCGTACTGTTGCCGCTTGCGGTACTGGCAGTGATTGCAGCTGTTGCCAATGTGTTGCGCAGCAGCGCATCCTGGCAGTGGACCTTGGTAATTGCGGGCATGGTCAGCGCTATAGTGGCTATATCCATTGGCTTTATTGCCAGCGACGAAGTCGATCTAGTGGTTGTGTCAATCGCAGATTTTTTTGCTGAGATGGGTGCACAGGCAGCAATATCGGATGAGTTTGATTTTACGCCCGATAGAACCTTTGTACTGGGCCTGTTTGCCTGGTTAATTGGATTCACCGCAGTCTGTGCTCTGTTTGTTTCGAGATGGTGGCAGTCGCTGTTATTTAATCCCGGAGGATTCCAGAAGGAATTCCACGAGTTTAGATTGGATCAGTCGGTTGCTATTGTTTTAATTGCTTTAGTTATTGCTGGTGTGGTTTTGCCCCTTGCATACAGGCCTTGGGTTGAACTGATGTCACTGCCGCTGTTAATTGCTGGTGTGGCTGTGGTTCACTCAAGTGTCAAAATGATGAATATGGGTGTGCACTGGCTTGGATTAATGTACTTTGGGCTATTGTTTATTGGTCCAACTGGTACTGTGCTGATCGGCCTCGGGTTGGTTGATAGCATATTGAATTTACGCTCCAGGCTTGCGGCCTTTAAAAACCGCAACTCTTGAGCCAAGTGTGAAACGAGGATATTAAGATGGAAGTCATTCTTTTAGAAAAAATCGGTAAGTTGGGCGGTATTGGTGACAGAGCTAATGTTAAAGCTGGCTTCGGTCGCAACTACCTGATCCCACAGGGTAAAGCTGTTTTCGCCACTGAAGCAAACACTGCTGCATTCGAACTGCGTCGTGCAGAGCTCGAAGCCAATGCCGCTGACAAGCTGGTGAAAGCTCAAGGCCGCGCCAAACTGCTTGAGGCTCTGGGTACTATTACAATCGTTGCGATTGCCGGTGAAGAGGGCAAGCTGTTCGGTTCAGTGGGTGTTCGCGAACTGGAAGAGGCGATTGCTGCAGCTGGTGGGGATATCAACAAGAGCGAAATCAACATGCCAGAGGGTCCTATCCGCTTTGTTGGCGAGTTTACTGTTGAGTGCCAACTACACGTTGATGTTATCCAAAACATTAGTGTAATTGTTGAAGCTGAATAAATCCCCGATATTTCCGGGTAAATTTATTGCAAAACGGCACTGCTTCTGAATAAGATGCAGTGCCGTTTTCGTATATTGCCGCTATTTTTTTACACGCGCTTTTAGAAGTGGTTTTAGAAGAATTAAAACAGTACAGTCGGATTAAAATTCAGGTTAGTAGTTTAAGAGATGAACGAAGCATTATTCGCAGAGCCCGCCGCTAGTCAGCCATTGCCTCATTCTGTAGAGGCGGAGCAGGCCGTGCTCGGCGGCTTGATGCTGAAAAATGATGCCTTCGATTCAATTGCCTCGGTGATCTCCGACAGCGATTTCTACAATACAGACCATCAGTTAATCTTTAATGCGATGACCAGTCTGGCCGCAGAGGGTCAGCCCTTCGATGCGATCACCCTCAGTGAGTCACTGCAAAACAGCAATGAGCTTGCCAGTATCGGTGGCGCTGAATACCTTGTCGATCTCGCCAGCAGCACACCAAGCTCGGCCAATATCCAGGCCTACACGCAGATCGTTCTCGAGCGCTCAATTGTCCGCCAGTTGATTGGCGCAGCCAGTGATATTGTTCGCAAGGGATACAACCCATTGGGTTGGGACAGCTCCAAACTTCTCGCCGAAGCTGAGAGCCGACTCCAGGAAATTATTGAAAATCGCCCGAAAAAAGGTGGTTTTAAAGAAGTTAACTCGCTGCTTAAAGAGGCAGTTGAGCGTCTTGATGAGCTGTTTAAAAACGACGCCGATATCACCGGCCTCAGTACCGGTTTTAAAGATCTCGACGGCATGACCTCAGGTTGGCAGCACTCTGACCTAGTGATTGTCGCCGGTCGACCCTCGATGGGTAAGACTGCATTTGCCATGAATATGGTTGAGCATGCGACCCTGAATCAGACTCGCCCAGTGTTGGTTTTCTCTCTTGAGATGCCGGCCAACCAGTTGATTATTCGACTGCTGTCGTCGATCGGAAAAATAGACCAGACGCGTATGCGCTCGGGTAATCTCACCGAAGATGATTGGCCGCGCCTCAGTAGCGCCGCCCAACGATTGAAAGACCGCCCCTTATTTATCGATGATACCTCCGGAATCACGCCTCTGGAGATGCGCAACCGAATTAAGACGTTTACACGTGAGCGGGTAGAGCAGTTGCGTCAGGAGTGGCATCAGGAGCACGGTGCCAATACACCGGCGGATATGGAAGCGCTCTATCAGCAGGCCCAGCCGGGTATGATTATGGTCGATTACCTGCAGCTGATGAGTGGTAGTAATCCCGGGGAGGGACGTGTTCAGGAAATCTCGCAGATCTCCCGTGAGCTAAAGAATATGGCTCGTGAATATGAATGTCCGATGATTGCGCTATCCCAGCTCAGTCGTAATCTTGAGCAGCGACCCAACAAGCGCCCGATCAACTCGGATCTGCGAGAATCCGGTGCCATTGAGCAGGATGCCGATGTGATTGTGTTCCTCTATCGCGATGAGGTCTACAACGAAGACAGCCCCGATAAAGGCAGTGCTGAAATTATTATCGGCAAGCAGAGAAACGGTCCTATTGGCACCTGTCGACTGGCCTTTATGGGCAAGTACACAAGATTCGAAAACCTGGCTGGCGATTACTTCGTCGAAGATTAAGTCTTTTAATTGTTTTAACATAAGCCTCTGTAAATAGGATTGTTGATAATGCGGGTTTTTCACACAGTCAGTGGTCTTCGAGATGCCCTAAAAGCCGCTCGACTCAAGGGATTGCGAATTGGCTTTGTGCCGACCATGGGCAACCTCCACGACGGTCATCTGGCACTGGTCAAACAGGCTCGCAGCAGCTGCGATATTGTTGTCTGCTCTATTTTTGTCAATGCACTACAGTTTGGCCTCAATGAAGACTGGGATAAATACCCGCGCACCTACGAGATGGACTGCGACAAGCTTCGCGACAGCGGCTGTGATTATCTGTTTCATCCCGAGGATACCGAGATGTACCCCAATGGACTGGATACCCAGAGTCGCGTGATCTGTCCGACTATGACCGATGTGCTCTGCGGTGCCAGCCGCCCGGGTCATTTTGAAGGGGTTACCACGGTAGTATCCAAGCTGTTTAATATAGTTCAGCCAGATGAGGCGATCTTTGGTATCAAAGACTACCAGCAGCTGGCCGTGATTCGCCGTATGGCTGAGGATCTCTGTATGCCGGTGCAGATTACCGCTGCACCTATTCACCGTGAAGCCGATGGTTTGGCAATGAGTTCCAGAAACAGCTATATCACCGAGGAAGAGCGTCCCAGGGTCACAGTGCTGAAGGACAGCCTGGAGTGGATTGCCGGACAGATTGAGGGCGGCGCGCGCAACTTTAGCCAGTTGGAAGCCGCCGCTATACAGCGGATTGCCGATGCCGGTTTTAAAACAGACTATATTACTGTTACCAACAGCAAAACATTAGATCCTGCGGCTGAGGACGATCTTGAAATTACTATACTCGGCGCCATATATACCAGTGCGGCACGACTGATTGATAATTTAAGCATTAACCTCGAGCCCATTGCTAAATCCTGAACTGGATTGAGAGAATTTTAGACGGAGATTGTGAGTGTTATCTACATTTTTAAAAGCTAAGTTACATATGGCGTCGGTTACCCAGGCGGAGCTTTGGTATGACGGCTCCTGTGCCATTGATGCGGATTTACTAAAAATCTCAGGTATGCAGGAATTTGAGCAGATTGATATCTATAACGTGACCAATGGCGAGCGTTTTACCACCTATATTATTGTTGCCGAGGCCGGTTCGGGGATTATTTCCATCAACGGTGCCGCTGCTCGGAAATGTCAGGTCGGCGACAGAATTATTATTGCTACCTATGGCCAGTTATCCGAACAGGAAGCCGCGCAACACAAGCCCAGGCTGGTCTATCTCAATGAAGATAATACAGTTGAGCGTTCAACCAATACCATCCCCACCCAGCCGGCCGAGTAATCAGCCTTAAATCTGATAGTTGAAAACTACCTGTCGCGGCAGTTGGATTGCAGGTAGTCACGCATTTTAGAAATTTCTGCGAGTTTCTCCTCATTTGGCAGATAGCGGTACTCACCAGTCTGTTCATCTCGCTGACGAACCCGTCCAGCATTTTCCAGAGCGATTAATTTTCTACTGGCTTTCGAGCAGTTGCTGCGTTGAACTGCCAGCTGTTGCGCGGTCGGCTGGGGATTTTCCAGTACGGGTGATTTTTCGCTGCGGTTAGTTGCGGCGGCTGTAGATAGAATACCCGGTTTTTCAGTGGTGGGGCTGCCGGCCTTTACCTTGATCGGGGTTGCCGGAATATCCCCGGGCCTGGTTTCACTGTAATGAGTGACCCCATTTTTATCGATCCATTTGAAGTATTTCTCAGCGTTGACTGCGATGGAAGTGCCCATTAAGACCAATAGGCCGCTAATTAAAAAAGCCGATTTCATTCTCTCTCCCTGTTTTAAATTCTTTCCCTAAATATCCTCTGCTGGTTTAAGTATAGATTTTAGAATTGCCTTCAAGATGGATTTTTTTACGCCGAGCTTTGAAAAATGTCGAAAAAGTGTTAAATTGCACGCGTTCTGTGCGTATTGCTACAGAAATTTGGACAAAGTACCAGGTAGGCGTTATCCATGCCGCTGGTCATCAAGAGCGAAGGCGCTAGTATCCAATGTGCCAGCTACAGTCAAAAAGCACTTACCCGTGTGACTGGAACTTGCCGCAATCGCGGCGTCACTTCTGATGTAACAGCCAATTGCCACTGCGAAACGTCCCAAATAAAATTATTTGTGAGGACTTATTGTGGATCTCTTATCCGGCGGTGAAATTTTAATCCGCGCTCTAAAAGATGCAGGTATCAAGAATGTCTGGGGTTACCCGGGCGGCGCTGCATTACATATCTACGACGCCCTGTATCGACAGGAAGACGTACATCATATTCTAGTTCGTCATGAGCAAGCTGCGGTTCATGCTGCTGATGGCTACTCTCGCGCTACCGGTGAAGTGGGTACTGCCCTAGTGACCTCAGGTCCCGGTGCAACCAACGCGATTACCGGTATTGCCACTGCCTATATGGATTCTATTCCCCTGGTGGTTATCTCTGGACAGGTTCCGTTGACCAAGATTGGTCAGGATGCCTTCCAGGAAACCGATATGGTCGGTGTTTCCCGTCCTATTGTTAAGCACAGCTTTCTGGTAACTCGCGCGGAAGATATCGCCGAGACTATTGCCAAGGCCTACTATATTGCCTCTACTGGTCGCCCCGGCCCGGTTGTTGTCGACATCCCCAAGGATGTTACCGACCCCAGCCACAAGGTACCTTACAGCTATCCAGAGCAGGTTAAGATGCGCTCTTATCAGCCGACTGACAAAGGTCACCGTGGGCAGATTAAGCGTGCGGTTAAAACTCTGATTCAAGCCAAACGTCCGGTTATCTATGCTGGTGGCGGTGTTGTTATTGATAATGCCTCAGAGCAGTTGACTGCACTGGCGCAGAAACTCAATTTTCCGGTGACCAATACGTTGATGGGCCTGGGCGGCTATCCGGGTACTGATCGACAGTATCTGGGTATGCTCGGTATGCACGGCACATTTGAAGCCAATACCGCCATGCATCATGCGGATGTTATTTTCGCCATTGGCGCGCGCTTTGATGATCGGGTAACCAACGATCTGGATAAGTTCTGCCCCCATGCAACGATTATTCATGTGGATGTTGATCCCACGTCGATATCGAAAAATATCGACGCGCATATTCCGATTGTTGGAACCTGTACTGCGGTTCTCGATGAAATGAATAGCCTCAGTGAGCAGATGGCTATTGAGCCAGATGCGGAAGCGATTGCTGAATGGTGGACGCAGCTCGACCAGTGGCGTGCTGACAAAGGTATTTATACCGCGTCGCGCTATGAAGAGAGTTCCGGTAACTGCATCAAGCCCCAGGATGTGATCAAGATGCTCTACAAGATCACCAACGGTGAAGCGATTATTACCACCGATGTTGGTCAGCATCAGATGTTTGCTGCACAGTATTATCTCTTTGATAAGCCGCGCACCTGGATCAATTCCGGCGGTCTCGGCACTATGGGCTTTGGCCTACCTGCAGCTATGGGTTGTCAGTTGGCGTTCCCGGACAAAGCCGTTGCCTGTGTTACCGGTGAAGGCAGTATCCAGATGAATATTCAGGAGCTGTCCACCTGCAGTCAGCACAATCTGCCGGTAAAAATTATCAATCTCAACAATGCCGCTCTGGGCATGGTTCGCCAGTGGCAGGATATGAATTACAGCAGCCGCTACTCTGAGAGCGTCTACGAGGATTCATTGCCGGACTTTGTAAAACTGGCTGAGGCCTATGGTCATGTGGGCATGAAAATCACCCATATTGATGAACTCGAAGAGAAGATGCGTGAATGCTTTGCGATGAAAGATCGCGTGGTATTTATGGATATTGATGTCGATCGCTCTGAGCATGTATACCCCATGCAAATGCCTGGTGGTTCCATGCGCGATCTGTGGTTAAACAAGACGGAGAGAACCTAATGAAACGGATAATCTCTATTCTTTTAGAAAATGAGTCAGGTGCTCTGTCGAGAGTTGTCGGTCTATTTGCCCAGCGCGGTTATAATATCGACACCTTGACGGTTGCCCCCACTGATGATGACACCCTGTCGCGTTTAACACTGACTACGCAGGGTGATGATCATATGGCTGAGCAGATCGTCAAGCAGCTGCACAAGCTGATTGATACGATTAAGGTGGTTGATTTAACTGTTGGTTCACATATTGAACGTGAGCTTATGCTGGTTAAAATCAAAGCCACAGAAAATGATATTCGCGCAGAGTTAAAAAGCTGTGTGGAAATCTTTCGGGGTCACATTGTCGATGTGACTCCACAGACCTATACCGTGCAACTTGCTGGCGACAGCGAGAAGTTGGATGCCTTTATCGAGGCTGTTCGGGATATGGGCATTATGGAAGTGGTGAGAAGCGGTGTTTCAGGCATCTCCCGCGGCGACAAATTTTTACGTGTTTAAATTTTTTTAATTACTAGCTCTTAAATTACAAGCTCTACTAAATATTAGGTGAATTCAATGCAAGTTTATTACGACAAAGATTGTGATCTCTCCATCATCAAAGGCATGAAAGTTGCCATTATCGGTTATGGATCCCAGGGCCACGCCCATGCCAACAACCTGAAAGATTCCGGTGTTGACGTTACTGTTGGTCTGCGCGCTGGATCTGCTTCTGCAGCCAAAGCTGAGTCTGCTGGCCTTAAGGTAGACAATGTGCCATCCGCTGTTGCCGGTGCTGATCTGGTTATGATTCTGACCCCTGATGAGTTTCAGTCTCAGCTCTACCGCGATGAGATTCAGCCCAATATCAAGCAGGGCGCTACTCTGGCATTTGCCCACGGTTTTGCGATCCACTACAACCAGGTTGTGCCGCGCGCTGACCTCGATGTAATTATGATTGCGCCAAAAGCACCTGGTCACACAGTGCGTAACGAATTTGTAAACGGCGGTGGTATTCCGGATCTGGTTGCTGTCTATCAGGACGCTTCTGGTAACGCCAAGAAAGTGGCTATGTCCTATGCGTCAGGTGTTGGCGGTGGTCGTACTGGTATTATCGAAACTACATTTAAAGACGAGACTGAAACCGATCTGTTCGGTGAGCAGGCAGTTCTTTGTGGTGGTGCAGTTGAGCTGGTTAAGGCCGGTTTTGAAACATTGACCGAAGCTGGTTACGCTCCTGAAATGGCTTACTTCGAATGTCTGCACGAACTCAAGCTGATTGTAGATCTGATGTATCAGGGTGGTATCGCCAACATGAACTACTCGATCTCAAACAATGCTGAGTACGGTGAGTATGTGACTGGCCCTGAAGTGATCAACGACGAGTCGCGCCTGGCTATGAAAAATGCTCTTAAGCGCATTCAGGATGGCGAGTACGCCAAGATGTTTATTAGCGAAGGTGCAATGAATTATCCTTCTATGACAGCATATCGTCGCAACAACGCGGCACACCCGATTGAAAAAGTCGGTGCTGAGTTGCGTGGCATGATGCCGTGGATTACCAAGAATGCGCTGGTTGATAAAGATAAAAACTAAGATGTATTTTTGATGGTTAAATCTAAAACGGCTCGCTTTTCAGTGAGCCGTTTTAGTATTGATCGCGTAGAAATTTGAATAGAAAATTACATTAGAGCGAGCAGTAGATAATCATGGAAAATATTACAACCAGAGTGATTGACCTAGATGGCGGTATTAATTTTCGCGACGTAGGTGGTTATAGAAATGCCCAGGGTCGAACGGTTAAGTGGCGCAAGATAATGCGCTGCGGCCATCTCGCTTCTCTCAGTGATAATGATCTGGATACCCTAGAGCAGATAGGTATAACCAGAGTGCATGATTTTCGTCGCAGTGAAGAGCAGCAGCAGTCACCGAGCTGTGCGGTTCGCGCCGAATTTATAGATGACTATCAAATCCTGATCGGTGATATCTCACGCTTTTGGGAATTTCTGTTTGAAGGTGAGCTGACCGCGGAGTCCTCCCATCAACTGGTGGTCAACTCTTATGGTGACTGTATTGAGGCAGTGATCCCCGCCTTCAGCCGATTTATGCGCCATATTGTAGACAATGCTGAAAACGCGTCGGTATTTCACTGCTCTGCAGGTAAAGACCGCACCGGTATGGCGGCGGCATTAATACTCTCCGCACTGGATGTGCCCCGCGAGACTATTATTCAAGACTATATGCTCACTCTCGAGCATTACGATTCGGATAAGTTGATTGCCATTGTCGAAGAGCATCTGCGCAAAGCCAGTGTCGAGAGCTGGGATCGTGATTGGTTAATGCCTTACTGCTCTGTTCACCAGGACAATATAGTTGCCTTTCTCGATGCCATTGACGCTAATTATGGTGATGTTAAAAATTATCTGATATCGGCACTGGGTTTATCCCAGGCAGATCTGGATAAAATGCACCAGCACTATTTGGAAGGCTAAACTGCTATTTACAGGGCTAAGGGCTTTTTAAAGGGCTAAGGGCTTTTTATGGGCTAAGGGCTTATAATGCAGCCAAATAACCCGGTTAAGACAAAGGTAGAGCATGGTTGATAAGGTAGAGCAGACAGACAAGGTGGTAGACCTCAAGCCGGCAGCGGCAGAGGATGCGCCCACTCGCCGCAAAGGTATCTATCTGTTGCCGAATATACTCACCACCGGCGCGCTGTTCGGTGGGTTCTACGCTGTGCTATCGGGTTTTACCGGCAATTTTGAATTTGCTGCCATGGCCATTTTTGCCGCTATGATCTTTGATGGTTTGGATGGTCGCGTTGCGCGCATGACCAATACGCAAAGTGACTTCGGTGTGCAGTACGACAGCCTCTCCGATATGGTCTCCTTTGGCGTCGCGCCGGCAGTGGTTGCCTATGGTTGGGGAGTCAGTGATCTCGGCAAGCTGGGTTTGGCCGCAGCCTTTGTCTATGCATCCTGTGCTGCGCTGCGCCTGGCGCGCTTTAATGTGCAGGCCGAGCTGGGCGATAAGAAAACCTTTACCGGTCTGCCCAGTCCTGTGGCGGCAGCGTTGGTCGCTGGTTTTATCTGGTCTACCTACGATATTGAACCCTCTCTGGGATTGTCTGTGCTCGGTGCGGTTCTGACCGCGGCAGCTGGTCTGTTGATGGTTTCCAACTTTAAATATCCCAGCTTTAAAGAGATTGATCTGCGTGGCAAAGTTCCCTTTATCGTGATTCTGTCGATAGTGATGGGCTTTGTGGTAATCACCATTGATCCGCCGCGTATTCTGTTTGCTCTGGCTATTATCTTCAGTTTCTCCGCACCGCTGATCTGGGTCTGGAAAAGGTTGACGACGAGCAAGGCCAGCTGAATTTGCGCTTGGAAAAACAACCAAAAACTGTTTGAATGCAAAGTATGAATAATTCAATCTATCAAGTTGTTGCAAATATCGGTCACCAGACCGCTGTTTCTGCACCTTTATTTTTTGCACTTGGATTACTTCTTCTCCTGCCCTGAGGGGCATCTATCGTTATACCTCATCCAAATTTCCGTTTATTGCCTCTGGCAATAAAATTCTAGCCCCACCGGGGGTGAATCCGTTTTACAATGTAGCTGTTAATCTAAGCGCTTAAAATATAGGTTCGGCTCCAATTAGGAATAGAAGAGACCATGAATACCCAGTCGAAAGAAAAGTTAGTCATTTTTGATACCACCCTGCGCGACGGTGAACAGAGCCCCGGCGCATCGATGACCAAAGATGAAAAAGTGCGCATCGCCAAAGCGCTGGAAAAAATGCGTGTCGATGTTATTGAAGCGGGCTTTGCGATCTCTAGTCAGGGGGATTTTGAAGCTATCCAAGCGATCGCCAACACAGTCACCGGTAGTCGTATCTGCAGCCTGTCGCGAGCCATAAGAGGTGATATTGAGCGCGCCGCAGAGGCTCTGCAGGGTGCCAATGCCGGACGTATTCACACGTTTATTGCGACATCGCCGATTCATATGAAGCACAAGCTGCAGATGGAACCGGATCAGGTTCTCGAGCAGGCAGTTGGCGCGGTCAAGATCGCCCGCAGTCTGATCGATGATGTGGAGTTCTCTCTGGAGGATGCCAGCCGCACCGAGTTTGATTTTATGTGCCGTATCACCGAAGCGGTGATTAATGCAGGTGCAAGCACGATCAATCTGCCGGATACCGTCGGTTATTCCGATCCCGGTGAATATGGTGCAATGATTAAGCGCCTGTTAAATACAGTGCCGAATGCCGACAAGGCAATTTTTTCGGTGCACTGTCACAATGATTTGGGTCTGGCAGTAGCCAATAGTCTGGCCGCTGTGCAGAACGGCGCACGACAGGTTGAATGCACGATTAATGGTCTGGGCGAACGTGCCGGTAACGCCTCTCTCGAAGAGCTGGTTATGGCCGTGCGTACGCGCAAGGATGTATTCCCGGTTGAAACCTGTATAGAGACCCAGCATATAGTGCCGACATCGAGACTGGTTTCCGGTATTACTGGATTCCCGGTGCAGCCAAACAAAGCGATTGTCGGTGCCAATGCTTTTGCCCATGAGTCGGGTATTCATCAGGACGGAATTTTGAAATTTCGTGAGACCTACGAAATTATGAAGGCCGAGGATGTCGGCTGGACGACCAACAAGTTATCTCTGGGCAAGTTATCCGGCCGTGCGGCACTCTCGTCGCGCCTTGAAGAGCTGGGTATCAAGTTTGATAGCAAGGAAGAGTTTAACGATGTCTTTGTGCGCTTTAAGGCACTGGCGGATAAGAAGCGTGAGATCTTTGATGAAGACTTGCAGGCGCTGGTTTCTGAAGCGCAGATGGGTACTGAAGCTGATGCCCTGACACTGGTTGATCTTGAAGTTCTATCCAAGTCCGGACAGGCTCCGCAGTCAAAAATTGTTATCGCCTATCAGGGCAAGGAACACAGTGCCAAAGCCTCAGGTGATGGCGTTGTCGATGCGATCTTTAATGCCATTGAAAGCCTGGTTAGCAGTGATACCAATCTGCAGCTCTACTCAGTGAATGCAGTGACCGAAGGCACAGATTCTCAGGGTGGAGTCACTGTGCGTCTCGAGAAAGACGGCCGTATTATCAATGGCCAGGGCGCAGATACAGATATTCTGGTGGCCAGTGCCAAGGCCTATTTAAATGCCCTAACACTGATGCGCAATCCGGGGCGCCTGCACCCACAGTTGGGCGGTGTTTGATGAATCAGCAGCTGCAACATCAGTATTTACAGACTCTCGGCATCTCTCAATATGTGCCGCGAGATACTGTTTATGAAGATGTTGCAGCTGAATCAAGTGCGGATGCAGTTGCAAAAAAAGATGGGCAAATCCCGTCATTTGAAATTGCCGCAAAAACCCCTAAAAAACCTGTAGATGTGGCAGCTCTGGTTAATCTCGACCTGGATAATAAAAAGCCGGCCAGTCCAGCAAAGCCTAAAGCGGGTATCACAGTTTCGCCGGTGGTTGAAGATGCCCAGCCGGCGATCGCGATAGAGGTTAGTTTCTCATTCTGGCAAGCTACTGAAGAGTTACTGGTGTGCACGGCTGTTGAAGGCGCACTTGCCGATACCAATGAGATGCAGCTGTTGACCAATATAGTAAATGCTATCGGCTGCGGTATTAATCGACTACCGCAGATGGAGCTGATTGAGTGGCCTCCCTATCCCAATGCAGCGGGTGATGAGAGCGAGGTGCGAGAATTTCTCGCCACCCTGTTAAATGCGCGTCTCGACAGCAAGCCGGTTAAATCTATTTTAATGTTGGGTGATAGTGCCGCTAACTGGTTGCTCAGCCCGGATCTGGAACAGCAAAAAGAAACAGGCCGGGTGGTTTTCTCCGAGCAGACAACCGCACTGCTGCTGCCTTCGCTGAGCAGTATGCTTGAGAACCCCCAGCAAAAAGCCCATGCCTGGAAGACATTGCAATATTTGTTGCCTGTATCTTCCCAGTCTTAAGCATTTCGTGTGGTGGCTGATATAACAGAATCAAATCAAAAAACCGCTATTCGCAATATGTCCGCTGCAGATCTCTTGCAGATAGTCGCTATTGAACGACAGGCAACCCTGTTCCCCTGGTCTGGTAAGCAATTTGAGCAGAGTCTCGAACAGCACCGCTGTCTGGTCTTGGCTGCGGATAATGACACCAATTTAATTCTTGGTTACGCCATAGTCTCGACCCTACTGGATCAGGCTGAGGTACTTAATATCTGTATTAATCCGGAGTATCAGGGTAGGGGCTTTGGCTCGCAATTGCTGACTGGTCTTTTAAAGCAGCTGCCGGATGCCATAGAGGTTGTCTATCTCGAAGTGCGAGTGTCCAACTTCCGTGCCATACATCTGTATCAAAACCATGGTTTTATAGAGGTTGGACAGAGACGCGATTACTACCCCACAGAGTTTGGTCGCGAAGATGCTATCCTGATGAATTTAGTGCGCGAATAGTTGGCAGATAAAAGCTTTCCGCGCAGCTGTGGGTAATTTGCTAGGCTATTATGTATTGATCAGGGTTGTGTTCTAATTTGTTAGTGAATAAAAAATTAAAAGAGGGATGGTGATGGATTTTGAATTGTTGTATTGGCACTGGTTAGTGTTTGGCATGTTGCTGGTGGCGGGGGAGATATTTATTCCCAGCTTCACGATTCTCTGGTTTGGCCTGGGTGCATTGGTTGTCGGCCTTTTAATGTTGGTGCTAGAGCTTAATTTTCCCGCGCAGATATTAGTTTGGACCGTTTCCTCTGTCGCCTGCACTGTCTTATGGTTTAAATACTTTAAGCCGAGAATGATCGATAAAACCAGCGCTGGTATCAGTCGCGATGCGGCGATTGGCGAAGCCGGGCAGGTTATCAAGGCCCCCACCGAGCACAGTCGCGGCCAGGTGCGATTTACCACACCAGTGCTGGGTAATGATGAGTGGGATTTTATCTGTGACAGCGAAGTTGTACTTGGCGATCGAGTGCATATCAAGGAAATTTCGGGTAATACATTAATTGTTGTTAAATTGAGCTAGCGCTATTTAACAGCAGCAACAAATAATACTGTTAGGGAGAAGAGATAATGGAAGGTTCTATTGTAGTAATTGTTTTTTTATTGCTGGTTTTAATCACTCTGTTAAAGGGGATAAGGCTGGTGCCGCAGGGTTCCAAGTGGGTTGTTCAGCGACTGGGAAAGTATCACACATCCCTAAAGCCCGGGTTGAATATTATTGTTCCCTATATCGATAGTGTTTCCTACAAAGTAACCACCAAAGATATCGTTTTGGATATTCCCTCCCAAGAAGTGATTACCCTGGATAACGTGGTAATTGTTGCCAATGCTGTGGCCTATATTAATATTGTTGCGCCAGAGAAAGCGGTTTATGGCGTTGAGGATTATGAGCTGGCAATCCGCACCCTGGTGCAGACATCACTGCGTTCGATTGTCGGTGAGATGAAACTGGATGATGCACTTTCCTCCAGAGACCAGATCAAGGCCAAGCTTAAAGCCTCAATCTCCGATGATATCGCCGACTGGGGTATCACCCTTAAGACAGTGGAGATTCAGGATATTAATCCCTCTGGCACTATGCAGGAGGCGATGGAAGAGCAGGCCGCCGCAGAGCGTCAGCGCCGCGCGACGGTAACCCGTGCAGATGGCGATAAGACTGCCGCTATTCTTACTGCAGATGGCCGTCTTGAAGCCTCGCGCCGCGATGCTGAAGCTCAGGTGGTGCTGGCTGAGGCAACCAAAGCTGCACTGACCAAGGTCAATGAAGCGATTCAGGATAAAGAGCTGCCGGCGATGTATCTGCTTGGCGAAAAATACGTCGAGGCACTGAGTCAAATGGGTAAATCGGATAATGCCAAATTAGTGGTGCTGCCTGCGGATATACCTGCCGCGGTGCGTGGGATTATGAATAATACTAAATAGATTAACACCTAATAAATAAACTAAGGCGTCAACCAAATGACTCGGTTGGCGTTTGCTTATAGCAACTTCACTGGTTAAGGAAAACGCCAATGTCTAAACTCTACGTTTCATTATTAACACTCGTCTCAATAGTCCTGTTCTCCAGTGGCTGCGCCAATGGTTATGGCGGCTACGGTGCACCCAAGCAAATTATTATCGATACCCAGGGCGTCAATATGGATGCCTATTATCAGGATCTGGCGGACTGTGAAAACTATGCGCGACAGATAGATGTTGGTGCTGAAACCACTGAAGGGGTTGTCGAGGGTGCGGTTGTCGGCGGTGTGCTGGGTGCGGTGTTGGGTAATCATAAAACCGCGGAGAAA
>Ga0213868_10002371_pt1 | contig 18125 bp, 15 predicted proteins | sample PICome_9_FD_160087 | JGI IMG/M metagenome (GOLD analysis project Ga0213868, IMG submission 160087) | Coastal seawater microbial communities near Pivers Island, North Carolina, United States - PICO127 | ecosystem: Environmental > Aquatic > Marine > Coastal | place: USA: North Carolina...
GCATCTCTTTGATCCCGTAAGTTCAGGTTCAAGGGCTAATGTTCAATCAGCGTTCGGTGTCTCAAAAGACACTTACATTTTGCCACCTCACTGACATTTGCACCACGTAGTCGCGAATAGATCTGGTTTTTCTGATATTTCTTTCTTGACTCTCTCTCTGATATTACAGTATAATCAGTTAAATGTTCAGCTTTCAAGAAATGGAAACACATACAGCGATTTCTTTCATTTTGGATTCTTCAATATTATGAATAAAAGAACCATTCATGAGATATCATCTCTCAACGGTTGCTCTCAAACTCACATTTCTGCTCGAATGGAAATGAAAAACATGGAATTTCTTGTAAGCAGTCCACATGAAAGACTCTCCATGATTACCAACCGTTCTGCAATTCCATCCTTATCTGTTCCTGACTTCTTTCATCAATACACGGAAGAAGATAATGAATCATATGACACCGAAGTTACCAAGGCTGTGCGTTCACTTGATTTGGCCGAGTTAAAAGCCTTGTATAAGAAAGGAAGATCATTTCAATGTGGCAACCGCTTTGGAGAGTCATTATTGCATATGGCATGCAGACGAGGATCTGTTGAAGTTGTGCAGTTTTTTCTGGAGTGCAATGTATCAATCAATTGTGTAGACGACATGGGTCGCACTCCACTTCATGATGCCATGTGGAACTCAGTTGCTCAAGTTGAACTCGTAGATTTGATAGTTTCGATATCTCCTAATTTACTCTTCATGAGTGACATTAGAGGACATACACCATTGGAATACTGTCGACGAGAGCATTGGTTCACATGGAATAAATTTTTAGAGGCACGTAAGGAAAACATATGTCAAGCTAGCGACCCCCACCGAATGTAACACACAATTATAAAAATAACTTCAATGTAACAAACGGCAAACTATTATTGATAGAGACTCTGGTAAATTTGTCCCACACAGCGTCTTTGTGTCAACATGTTCGATGTGACCAAACAAGCTTTGTAATCCTTGGAAGAAACGATCATGTGCTGCTTTGCCACGCCGTTGATAAGAAAAAACAATACTCGTTTTTTCCCGTGTATATTTGTGAATTGTTTGTAACAATGCATCTACCAATCCTTCCAACCAAACGCAGTCAGCTATCAAAATAGTGTCCGGGTACGTTGATTCGAACTTAAATGACTCTATTGGAGGAGGAGAGAACCAATCACATATCTGAGCTTCGATGCGAGAGCACCCAGCATTATAAATGGATTCTGAATTGAGCTGAATATTTTCCCGTGCAAGTTGAATGGAGTAATCTAAATCTGTAGCAATGACTTCTTTAGCCCCGATTAAGCCTGCACTAATGCCACCAATTCCAGGGCCACATCCTAACTCAAGAATTGATTTATCTAATATCAAGTTTGTATTTGATTCAAGATAGCGAGCCAATAGAATACTGCCATCCCAAACATTCAAACCTGTCCCATTCACTTTATTATTCAGAACTTCGTTTATTAACAATCGTTTCCCTGCTACATGGATCCCATTGGGTCCAAAATTAAAAACTCTTCCAGTAATGAGTTTCAAATCATGTTTTTCATCATTGACCCCACGAGGAATAACACACCGTATTTTCTTTCCAACAACAGAAGAGATATCGAATGTATTCATAAAAATATCATCAGAAAGTAAGACAAATTTGTTTTCGTTTGGAATGTAAATATTGATGTCATCCACAGAGTAATCCCCTTTGGTTCTAGCATTTATCATCGAAACTAAACCCAGTGCTGTCAACTGAAATTTGGCTTCAACTTTAATCTTGAGTCTTTCTTCTTGATCGTCGACAATTACGATCGTATCCATATTCAAATTTGTTTTGTAGGGGCCCAAGAGTCAGTAGTAGTCAGTAGTCAGTAGTCGTCCATCGTCCATCGTCCATCGTCCATCGTCCATCGTCCATCGTCGTTCGTCCATATGAAGCTTGTTAGTACATACCGGTCAATCATAAATCATATTTCATACACAGTCCTTTCTCACACTGCTTGTTCTACATTCCCTTCTCAGTTTTTCGGGTAGAATAAGCATACTTTTCTTTGATCTATTTATATTTTCACGATTACATCAAAATGCCAAGGTCTTTACGTTCCAATCAAAAGATACCAGACGATAAAAGTGATACGGTGGAACACGTTTCGCCCCCAACATGTCGACAAGTTAAATTTAATCTCAAACCAATAGAGAGCCATTTAACTTGCTCGCTTTGTCAAGGTTATCTAAAGGAAGCTTTGACTATTTCAGAGTGTCTTCATTCATTCTGCAAATCTTGTCTTTACATTTACTTCAGTCAAGGCAAGACACGATGTCCACAGTGTTCATGTGTTCTGGGACCCGATCCTTATGTTACTGCAATATATGATCCAACTCTACAAGAACTAGTAGATACAATTCTTCCAGAGCTGAAGAAAAGTGATGAAATAGCAGAGTTGAAATACTATTTAGATGCTAATATTCCTCCAAAAGAAAAATATGCGGAAGAAATCAAACGAGGACTGATCACAGCCTTGGTATCTGATGAAGGTCAAACTACCAACGATGATCAAATAAAAGATAATGATTCTGAAACTATGACAAGACAATTGAGTGGGGCAACGATACCAATCCAAGACTGCGAACTAAACTTTAGACTTTATCCCGTGAATGACGATGGCCAGGGACACGCAGTATTACCTTCACTAAAGAAACCTCTAGTTCGTACTTCTGGAAAACTTCACATGATTCAACTTAAAAAGTTTTTGGTTAAACAGCTTGGTTTGTCAATTCCTCATACATCATTAGAAATTCGTTGTAAAGGAAAGAAAGTTGGAGATGAGCATTCATTGACATTTGTGTCTCTTACTACATGGATGAACCCTGATGAAGATATGGAATTACGATATGCATTTGCATCTCATCATTATTAATTCTGATAGACTGATTTGTTCATTTTGTGCCTAGCTTTTTGAATGAATCATTTACATCATTTTTAAAAATCACTACTACTTTCTTAACTGGTGCACACAGTTCAAAAATATTCTAACAAGACTTATGATTCGTGCTAAATTTCCCTTTCGCTGTAGTCATTTCAAGACGCGATTGTCTCACTTTCAAAAAAAATAGTACGGAGCAACGGAAAGAAAGTGCGCCTATCACGTCAAATATTACCCGTTTGGTATCTTGCGTGTGCGATGTTGCAATATGAACTTTCAACAGAACAGAACAAATAAGATCGGCATGCTAGATATAGTTAATTTAAACTCGAGTACGCGAAGTGAAAGTGATAGCACTATCGGTAGTATGTTGAAGCTTAACTCTGCTCGAAGAACAGCCTTATCTAGCGCCTCAGAACAAGAGCTTCGCGTTCCTTACTATTGCGAAGAGAATGTTTGGAGACTAGCTTACCGACTACTACATGGAAATACAAAGGGTTATTCTCCAGTGGATCGCGAGAATACCTCTTATTGGGTGGTATTTATATCCAATGAGAGAAAATGTTGCCCCATGCTACAACAACTCGCAAGTGAAGATCCTGAAACCAAGCCATGCTTATGGGATTATCACGTTATACTACTAGAGACCACAAAAGTGATTAGAAGAGGAAAAACTGTAGAGGAAACGAAAGTTTTGGATGTTGATTCTACACTACCATTCCCGGTATCTCTTCAAGACTACGTCAATTCAACGTTCATAAAGTTTTCTAATGAGGAGGCGAATAGAAAATATTCTCCCTTATTCAGAGTTGTGCGTGCAGACACATTTCTCATGCATTTTTATAGCGATCGATCGCACATGAAAAAAGAAGATGGAACTTGGATTGCACCACCTCCATCTTATGACTGCATTATGACAGCAGATGCTAAATTGAATCCCAAAGGACAAACATCAAACCTTGATGGATATACTAGGATGACTGGAACAAAAAGGGATTCCGTTAGATCCAATATATTTGGAGAACTCTTAACCATTGAACAAATGCAAGAAAGATTCCGTTTCTTTAAAATGACGGAGCGTATGCCCGGTTGCTTAAGTGTGCAACCCTGTTTTTAATTTGATGTGTTAAATGTTTACTTACGGGTTGTATCATTTATGAGACAATGATTCAGCTGTAAGGTGTTATTTAAAATATTTTGTTGCTACAGAGACATTTTCTTATACTTGTTCTGTACATATTTTTTTTTCAATGTGAATGTGTTCAAATGAATCACCCTCTTCGCTATCTAAACTTCGCCTCCGTTTTATACCATCAACAGAGGACAAATTAACACCTTCAAAATAAAAGCTTTCTTCTAGCAATGACACATCATCATCATTTACGTTATCAATCACCGGTTTGATAGAAGAGGCTACATTGTCAAAGTGATATTTTTGTGTGGAAGAAGATGGGCCGTGATGTTCTGAGATGGAAGACATGACAGTTACAGCAATAGCAGGTGGAGAGACTTGATTTTTTCGATCCCAACTTAAATGATAAGGTGTATCTGTTTCATATGCAGCAGAACATGATTGATTTGCTTTGTGCATATTTTCAGGATTTTCATCCACGTTAATTATTGTCTCGACATCATCCTCTTCATTTTTGACACCTTTATCACGAAGAGTTTGACTCGTCTTCATGATAAATTCCCTATCTCCCACATCAAACCACATATTCGGTTGTGTTGGACACTTTTTTAAGAACCGGCATGGTGGGTCTAATGTGTTCGTGTTCCTTAACGCGTGCACTATACGTCGAGCAATTCTTGGTTTAACAGCCTTCGAAGCAATGACATAATCACTTTTATGTCTGTGTACAATATTTCTGAACATTTTATTTCCTGGGTGATTATTACTAAGACCACCTCTACCAAGGAGTACATCGTTATTTGTAGGAGTGGCAATTGAAAAGTTTGGACGAGGAGGAACCTCGAAATACGTCTTTTGCATATATTTTCTCTCCGCTTGTTGTTGTGTTTTGCAGGCATCTTCACTCAATAATTGCGTTAAAACATCGACTTGACTTTGTAATGAATATTGTACATTCTCTTGCGCATAAGTCATTGGAACCCTTTTTTCGAGTTCCCAGTTTATTCGATGCAAATTACTAGATTCATGACAATTCATTTGATATTCTGGTCCCGTGGCACCGTGCGTTGAATGTATCAAAAACATTTGGTTGTTTGATTCTGCTCCATAATTTTGTGATTGATATAACATGCTTTCATTCCAATAAGGAGGAAGATTATTTTTATTTGGACGAGGGATTGGCTGAAATGAAGATATGCATTCAAATTTTGCTCTAGAAGCTTCTGGGAGATGGACTTTATATCCTGTTCCTTCTTTTCCAAAATTGCTCAAGTTGAACGACATTTTCTCTTTTACCTTTCTGTTTTACTTTTCGATGTCTTGGTCAGTAGATAACATAAGTCAGAGCCTGATCTGACTACTACTCTATAACTACAAGTACATGTGCGAAATGCCAATGCGTTTTTTTTCAAAAAAAGAGTATTCAAATTTTTCTCACCCCATCACGACGAGGTTAAGAAAACGTTGAGAATAGGAACCGGGAACAGTTTCGTGAGAGGTGAGAGTGTGAAAGTGTGGAAAAGGAATCAATCAATCATGAAGCTTCTAATTTGTTGTTGATAAACACACAGTAAGCGCAACGTACAATGAGTTCATCGTCATCTTGCGTTCAAATAAGAATTTTAGCAGCCAGTACAGGAACTACATATCCAATCAATTTACCAGAAAATGAACTAACGTAAGTAGTTTATAATAAGTCACAAAGTGATTCTTTTCTTTCTCCTTATGTTGAAATATTCTATGGAGTTCTTTTTCAAGTGATTGAGTATCGTTTGATCATTCATTCAAAACGAATATGGAACTTAGAAGCGATTCTTATAACTTCACGTTTGAAATAATTTGGAGTCCACTTGTTGAATATCATAATCTATATCACATGTATTAACGTGTGAGGCATCATGAAAAGGTGTATTCATTCTTATTCATCAAGGAATTCATGTCTAACACGCTTCGAATTAAAATTCATAATATACTATTCATTTTAAAAATGATACAGAGTCGAAAATATTCAGAGACATTTAGCGGCCGTGGTACCAAAGGAAGATCAAATCCTTCTATTAGGACCTCCTTATAAAGTTCCAAGGGATCAAACGTTAAGATCACCAGAAACTCTGTCGGCGTTGCGTTTAGGAGATATAGAAGATTCTCCACCTTCCGCATTCTTTGAAGGTAATATTAATGATGAAAATTCTCAATCGACTAGGCATCGATGGTCTATTCTTGGTACCAAGGATAATACTGGTGCAAAACGGTTATTCCTTTTTTCTAAGAAAGCCTTGGCTGATTCAGCTCCAGAACCTAATCCATGTCAGTTGCATCCCATCGAAATCAATATACCATTAGAACCAGATCCAAGTCCCATTTTGTTTAACGATTCCCCTCAGCCATCGGCTCCTCTTCATCAGGCGTTGTCGGTATACGAACGTCGTTTTATGCTTCATCTTTGCCAAGGTAAAGCATTTGCTGATGGTGCCGATTTGAGACTTGATGCAATTAGAAATTGCATTTTTGAGCAAGCTGTAATGGTCCGTGCACTTCGATCGGCTGTAAGTAATTTGTCAGACCACTGGAATAATGCATCTAGAACGAGAGCCGATTTCACGTCATTGTACATGGAGAGAATGGACGAACACGGAAGAATGCTAAATGGCCTTGATGGAATTTTAGAAGGTTTAGGTCAAATAAGTTTACATAAAGAGCTGAAAGCAATCGCAAGAATTAATGGAAGGGAAATGGAAACATTATTAGATACTGTTCCTGTCGAAAGAGAAAGAAGATGGGCAAATCAGTGTCAGGTTGCCTACAATCGCTTACACGAGCATTTTGAAGAGGTAAAAGGGGAGTTTGAAAACCTAATATCCACCAGTAAACGGAGTGAAGAGGCCGAATCAGATTTGGACACTGAGGCTCGTGTCAAAGCACTCGAAGATGAAGTTTACCAAGTTGTCGTAAAAGTGAGAAACGATCAAGCGTCAAGACTAGCGAAACTCACTGAAGATCATAAGAAAGTTGTAGGTGTCATTTTGAATGCTATTAATGATAACGATCGCGTTCAGGCGGCCTTTACTACATTAGAAGATATGAGCAAAGCTTCCTCTGACATTTTGCCCTTGATGGAGGCTGACGATTTAAAGTTGAAAGAGATCATGTTGAAGGTCGCTGAAGCCAAGAACAATGCGATGAAGCATATGCAGAATCGACTTCGTCAAATAAGTCAGGCTCAGTTGAAGATTCAACGAGTTCTTAAAATTGTAAGTGGTCTCAAAGCAGCATTGGTGCAGCAGTGCGAAGATATGACACACATAGCACACTTAGTTGAATTACCATCAGCGTACCAAGACTTTTTGGCAGAAATTCGTAGACGGCGAGCATATGGCGATGCCGTACGATCAATCACAAACAACATGATTGAAAAGATCACATCTTTGAGAGACGATGAAGTGAAATCGAGGGAGAAGTTTCTACGAGGATCGGGACGTCATCTCATGCCTAGCTTCTTCGAAATGTTTGTACCAACTCTAGCAACTCCACCGCCTCTATTTACACCGCATCTTCCAGAAAATATAGAATTGAATGAACTTCCAAATATTAGTGAACTTGAATGTACACCCGGAAATTCTACCCCCGTTCATGGCAATATAACTACTTCCAGTACGGATCAAATCGCATCGTCTTTAACTGAAAGTCTTCACGCTTCTGACGCTGAAAAAGATGTTGTATTGGATTCCGTTTCAAAAATATCCATAACTAAAGGAGATGGATCAAGTTCGGTAAAAGCCCATAACCTCATAATTAGTACAGAAGGACAAAGTGATACAGACGTTATCATGGATAGTGCAAATGATGTGGTCAGAGCTGAATGCGAGATGAAAGTAAAGACACTAGCGTATGAAAATGCAGCTCTGCGACAGTCGTTAGAACGTTTGGGCGGCAAGCCTCCAAAGTCTTTTGTGGAAGACTCTCAAGATGATGTTTTCCGAGAACAGCTGAAGACAAGTGTTACTGATGAAATTTCATCCAGAATGCAATCTGCTTTGGATAATGCAAAAAAGGAGCTGGAAATGGTAAGATCTAAATTAGATCAAGCAAATGCCGCTCTTGCACAAACAAAAATTGATATGGATTCGAATCGAGAATGTGATAAAATTAGTCACTCGTCTTTTAAAGTTGGCGACGTCGCACTTTTCATGCCGACTGGCAGAGGATCGGCTGGCAAGAGAATGTATCTAGCATTTCACTCTAATTGTCCACATCGCTATTTATCGATGCAAAATATTGAGGGGAATCCCGACTATGTATTAGGTCGTATCACCAAACAAGAGTTAGTTGTCGCGGGAGCTGTAGGAACGGACTCAAATCCTCATAATCTATTAGTTGGCACCAAATTCTGGGTTCTTACGGTGGACGTTTTGAATCTACATTAGTGGAATAAATGTAAATACTAATCAATGATGTAACATACGATTTTTTATAAAAAGTTCTATATGTAAACTTTGGATTGGTATGTAGACTACATTTGGAAAAAGAATTGTTTAAAAACAATATGCAAAAATAAAAGTGAAACAGCATTTTACCTCTTCATAAGACCCCCACTCTGACCACTGAGTTACACGTGCGAAAGTGTGCACGAGACGGGGTTTGAACCCGCGACCAAGGGCTTACTTTAGAGACTGCCGTTAAGGTTTCATCTGCCAGGTCAAAAATATAGTACATAAATCCTGTTTTGATCTGGATCAATAAACCAAGATCACACATCTCACATCTCAAGTACACCATCGTCTCATTTCCCAAAACACAATACACACTTTCATAGTAACCCTACACCTGCCTTCACATCAAAGTATTTGAATTTGTTTATAAGCATACATTGAAATGGTTAGTTTTGATTTTTTTTATTGTTAAAAATGAATTTCTATTTTTTTATCAGGTTAACATTTTTCAACTTCATGTCCGTTCATCGATATCCGCTCTCGACTGATCTCCTATTTTCTTTATCATTACAGTTATTCTATTCATTTTTCAAGACACTCGTAGGAAAGGAAGTAGCTGTTGAACTAAAGAACGATGTTGTTCTCACGGGAACTTTGCATTCAGTGGACCAATATCTCAACATTAAGCTAAACAATGTACAAGTTGTTGATAAACAAAAATACCCTCAATTACTCGCTTTAAAGAATTGTTTCATAAGAGGAAGCGTGGTGAGATATATTCAAATTCCTAGTGGGGATGTTGATACAGAGTTGTTACAGGATGCAGCACGGAAAGAAAATGCCCCGCAGAAGGCCTCATGAGAATGACAAAAAAGTAATTTATGAAAGGTACAGAGAAGATTGTGCGGATGATGCAAGAATAAATTGATGGTTACGATACAATACAAAGACCTCTTCGTTATGAAGCTGATTTTTTTAAAACTAAACATCGTGCGATTTTCCAAACGTCTTTTGAACGCCATTTGATTATTTTTCCGATTGGACACAAAACGAAATGACGCCAACTTCAAGACCTGGATTCAATCAAACTGAAATAGAGGAGCTTCGCGAAGCCTTTAATTTGTTTGACATTGACGGTAATGGTACTATAGATGCGAAGGAGCTCAAGGCTGCTATGGAAAATCTTGGATTTGAAAATAAAAATCGATCAATTTATGACATGATTAGTGACGTAGACAAGAATGGTACCGGAGATATTGATTTTGAAGAGTTTCTAGATTTAATGACTGTAAAATTAGGAGAATCAGATTCGGAGGAAGATGTTCGTAAAGTTTTTAATTTATTCGATGGTAAGTATTCGAATGGATCATTTCTTTGAGGTCCAGAACGAATCAACGCCCCTTTCGATAGTATCTAATTGATCTTCAAACTTCTCGATTCGCAATATAGATGACAAGACGGGATATATCTCCATGCAAAATCTAAAGAGAGTTACTAATGAATTGGGAGAAAATATGACAGAAGGAGAATTACTGGAAATGATTGAAAGAGTAGACTCAACCGGGGAGGGACAAGTCAACTTTGATGACTTTTTCAAGATCATGACAAGAAAGACATTTGTATAGAACAATTCTTCGTCCATCTCATAATAAAAAGTGAAAACTAGTTTAGAAGATATTATCGTGAAAAATACTCATATACTTCATTATAGTTCATACGGCTCTTCAATCTTCAAGTATTACTCGATTCGATCAACCTAACACAGAAATTTTTTGGCATCGATCTCCAAAGAAACCCTCAAAGCACTTGCAAAGTCCTTGAGAATAGTCGCAAATACCTCTTCCTGAGCAGTCGCGACCTTGGGCATTACCATCCCCACCCATAACGTCAGGACCAGATGGACATTCCTTCAAAGAACAGTCGGGACCGCGATAACCAATATCGCACTTGCATCCGACATGCTTTTCTGCATCCCATGGAGTTTCATAAGTTGTTGAAGCATCAATGGCAAGAGCCTTTTGAGTGAGACAGATTCCACGTCCCGAACAATCGTTGGGGCACTTTGTTCTCTCACATGCCATCCCGTCATAACCTTCGAAACAGACACAAGACCCAGTTTCGCGGTCACATTTTCCCTTGTTGGAACACTCCAAATTTGGATGCCCATCGTTTTTTCCAACTGGAAACGATGCCCACGCCGTTCCAAAAGGACAGGTCCTCAAGGAACAATCATGACCTGTCCAAGCAGGTTCTCCGTTTGGCCCAAGATGACAAATGCACTTGTCTTCAAAGCATGTCATTGACATTTATCAAATAGTCAGAAAAAATTAGAAAAGTTTTCATTCGAAAAGAAACAAACACAAAAATGGACTTACCATTTGGACCACATGAGCCGTGGAGACTGCATTGATTGGGGCATGCAGCGGTTACAGTTGAAATAAGTGACGCAACGATAAAAATGGAAGTAACTATTACCAGCTTCATGTTTTTCGAATTCTCTTTTATGTTTGGGTGTCACAAATGAGTGCAAGTCACAATCAGCAACCATTCGTCAAACAGCGACGACTCATCGTTATTGTCCTTTTCTTCAACCAACGTCGGAAGGTCAACTATTTATATTTTTACTAAAACTCAAAGTAAAAGAGCGAGATTAACTAATCAAAGTCATTAAATGATATCCTTCAGAGTGTTAACTTTGTACAAAACTCATGTCGAATGAATAGTTCCATGCTTGTACGCAAAGGTAGAGAGATCAATGATCCAATCATGGAGCACATGGATAAGATTCAAGAACTTCAGCGGCGACATCTTTGGGACAATGCGCAAAAATAGTAGCAGGATATACAGCAGAACCCCACAATGGATGAGTCAATATTTTACAAAAGCCTGCATTATAAGATTTGTAGTTCAAAAGACATTCCATTCCATCCACTTCTGAATACACCTTGTTGCAACTTTGTGTTAGCATTGGCAGTCCAGAACAAGGATCTATAAAATCGGCCCAATATCCCTTTGATCGAATCTTATCACAAAAATCTTTTCCAAAGGAAATAAACTTTGATTGATTGAAGTATAGATTTATCAAATGAGGAAGATGCAACTTACAAATAAAACGTTTATTGGCAATTCGCATGCGCGCTCTGTACTTTACTTACCACATTCAACAAACGATCCTTCTCCTTCTCAATATGATCACCAATCGCGACCAAATCTTCTCTTGCTCTTTGATTTGTTGGGATTGCAAATAAATCCATTTGTGCAGTAGAATTTATGGTTTCTGGACTTTGTAAATATGAATCTTGAAACACATGCCGAAATTCACGTAAGAGTGGTTTAGGTAGACTGTGCAAAGAACATTCTAGACTATCATCCGATCCGTGCCTTTCAACTACTAATCTAGGAGGTATAATTGTTGATATTGTGTGGGATGACATTTTGAAGGAAGGAGAAAGATAAGAGATAAGTGAACTGATGACTTATGATTATGCAATGTTCTATGTTGCATGCTATTGCATGTTGCAAAAAGCACTCGAAGGCCGGAACTACGAGAAATAAAGTAAGAGGGAACACACACAAGGCTATATTTTTCTCCACTTTCTCTTCTCTCTTTGAAATGACAACACATCAATCATCAGGTAGACCTCAAATGCTCAAACAACTTTTATGCAACGACTTTTGTACACAATTGGTTTATGGATTCGTTTTTCTTTTATGAAAAAGTTATCCGCATACGAATTAATAGACCCAGAAAAAACGATATAAAACCTTTTTTTGAATTAGAATCATATCTACTTAGTTAAGATTCTTAAATCCAGCAATTTATTCTTGGAAAGCATAGACTCCAATTCCTATCCATACTTGTAAGATGACACGATTTTACCTAGTCGGGTTCTCTTTGTAGTAATCATCAATAGCTTTCATGCCAGGATTTCCAAGAAATACATTGTATGCAATTCCACCCGCCAAAGCTACAGCAACTCCCTGCGCTGCACAGATGACAAGTCCCTGAAGAGGTGGTCTAGCACCAAGACCGGTAGGTCTGCGTCCGAGGGGTCCAGGTCCATAGAGCCATTTGTTTCTGTTGATGATACGTTCCGCCATTTTACTTCCTGTTGGTTTGGTTCGAATGACAAAAAATGTATGCATGTTAGTTTATGAATTAGATAGTACGATCAATACGAAGTACGGATGAAGAGACTCGAAGGGGGAGAAAGAACACAAAGGTTGGAGGAAACCCCAGCTTCTGGTTCTTACAGACGAGTGTGAGGTACAAACGGATGCTCCACTCCATCAAAAAGCATCGACCTCGTGAATTTCAAATTCCATTAAAATATTCATCATCTTTGAATTATAGTTTCTATGCAGAGGGGATACCACTAGAGAAGGTAGGACGTACCTATCGGTTTTCAATATACCGCTGTTGTTGTTGCTGTACGGCAGTTTTCCTTGCTGATTTCTGTGTTTTTGTAGCGAGAGTCGCACACCCAAGTGGAAAAGAAAAAGAAAGGGGAAGCGAAAAAGAAACATAACTAATTAAGTGTCATGTTAGTCCTCTCCCACAAACTCAACATTCAACATTCGACATTTGACATTTGACCTAATCGATTTTACATCATCGCGTGCTTTCTATCTTGATTCGAATGGATCAGCAAAGTGCAGTGGTCAAGAACGAGGAACAAGAAGATCAAGAATTGAATGTAGTTGTCAAGAATGAGGAGGAATCATCCTCTGTTCGTCGACCACCAAGCAATGCTGCTACTACTAGTAGTAATAGTAGTAATCCAGAAGAAGAAGACCCAGACAGTCTCGACGATTACACACTGGTGCAAGCTGATTGCTCCAAAGCTAATTCCATTAAATTTAGAGACTTGGTGAAACGCTGGGAAAAAATCCTTAGCTGCAAATCCAAAAAGAACAAACCGTCCAAATATGAACAATTAGCCTATCTTATTCCAACACAACTCAAAGCACATCTGAATGGAGGGTCCATGTACCCCATGCTCCGACTGATGTGTCCGAATTCGGATTCAGCACGTTCTAAATTCTGGGTCACTTCGAAAACCATTGGTCCCATATGGGCTGAAGCGATGGGTTTGTCCAAGACTAGCATGGACTCGAAACGCTTACATAATTTCAATGATCCTACAATCAATCCTAAACCTGCCTTGGGTGATATCAGTCAAACTGTTTATGACATTATGAACAAAAGGTACCCGGACTTTAAAGAAAGACCAGGTGCAAGTGCCACTGTGGAAGACATTAATGATATATTGGATCAATTCTTTGCAATCCGAGAAGGGGTAAGCATCCAAAATAATAATATTTCTAGTATAAATGCAGACACAATAGATGATAATCATCATACTGGAAAGAAACCTGGTGCTAAACAACAGAAAATTGAGTGGGTGCAAAAACTGATTGGAAAGCGCTTTACACCCGCAGAGTACAAATGGCTTGTCCGAATATTAATTCGTGAAACAAAATTAGGTATAGGTGAAGATTCAATCATTTCCTACATACACGTATATGCTCAAGATATATATTCTTCTGATAGGGATTTAGCAAGACTATGTTCCAAAGTCTGTGATCCTGAATATATTCGTCGGAAAAAGATAGAGTATGAAATGGTGAAACAAAGGGAAGGCGAGGCAATGAGAAACCTACATCTTCCAAAAAATAAGGAGCCTGCACGAATCGATAATACATTATATCCCATGTTATCGTGGAAGACATCCTTCGAGACAGCATTGGACGATTTGGCAAAGCGACATGTACGGTTTATGAATCTTATGGACAAGGATGCCCCGCTTAGATCATGTCTTGCACTCAAATTCCCTGCTTTCACCTGCGAGAATAAACTAGATGGAGAACGTAATGTTGTCCATCTAAAGAATGGGTGTGTCTCAATTCATACTAGAAATGGAAAATGGTACAGTCAACACTACTCACCTGTTCTTGGACCGTATATTCGAAAAGCTATGGGTGCTTTTGATGTTGACGTGATTTTAGACGGTGAGGTGATCGCTTGGGACAATCGAACGAAAACAACTATACCATTCGGAGATAATCGTGGGATTGCAAAAGCCCGAAGACAATATCTCCAAAAGATTGGAGCACTTGATGAAAGAGACCTCAATTGCCATCAGCACGATACAGACAAAAATGTATATTCAGTTGGAGACCCTGATAAGTCTGGAAAAAGTAAATATGACGTGGAAGATGGAGAGCATGTTTGGCTTCGATTAATCATTTTTGATATTCTTTACATCAGTGGAAAGGATGCTAACTCTGTCATGAAGAAGGCTTTTGGTTACTTACCAAAAATTCCAGAAGTCCGAAATGGTTCAGTCATAGACATTGATTTGATGCAACGGAAACGGCTTCTTTACACACTCATCAAACCAGAACCTGAAAAGATTGAAATTGTAGAGACGTTTGTGATTCGGTCAGATGGAACTCTAATAGACGGTGTGTCATATTTTGCCTCATGGGCTGATGTGGCAGAATTCGGATACTCACCATTACTTCTCGATTCGATTTCAGCAACGCTGGATGGCGCAATTGATAATGTTGAGCGCATAGATGAACTGCGTTGCATGGGAAAGACTCACAAACAAATCAACGATTCTAGAGCAGGGGCATTGGATGAAATTCATGCTGATCTCGTATCGAAGAGAAAGCAAGAGGGATTGGTACTGAAAGACTTGTCATCACCCTATGGATTTGGACATAAGTTTCGGTCTCATGGCTATTGGCTAAAGTTGAAAGATTGCTACAGCAATATGGGTCATGCTGCAGATATAGACTGTGTTGTTATTGGTGGAAGTCTAGCAGAAGGAAGAACTAATGCTGGACTATTGAATTCTTTTTTGTTGGCTTGTATAGACGCGGACAAATCTTATGGAATAAAATTCATGACCCTCTGCACTCTTAATGGGAATACATTCGGTGCTCAAGATTTGAGGCGAGTTCTGGCTCTTACAGGATACCGATTTGACGATGTGACCGGTGAGTGTGAATTGGGAAACTGGTTTCAGTCGATCGATGTCCCTGAATTTATCTCCAAAAGGTCATTTCAAAGAAATTTATATAAAGAAGATTTTGAAGGATGGAAACCCAAGTCAATTCTAAGGCCAACTTATTGGATAGACCCTACTGATTCATTTGTGGTAACTGTATCCGCGGCTGAAATTATGTCCTCGACAGATTTTTCGTCGGGATTATCTCTGAGATTTCCGGTCCTAAAGAAGATTCGGCTAGAAGGATTTTCAGATTATAAGTCACCGTTTGAAATTGAAAATGTGAAAAATTTGCAAGATATTTACCACGATGTACGTGCACAAGCTCAAGAAGCTGAACGTGAAACACAGGGGCTCGGCAACTATGCTCATCAAGCTTCAGTAACATCTAAATTCTCGATTGCCTCTTTGGAAGGCAAGACAAAAAGGACTGCAACGAAAAGGAAGCGAGATAATTATGAAACTCCCTTGCTTCGAGCCCCCATTTTGGATAATGATGCAGAGGTCGAGTGTGACATTTTTCGAGGGAGTAGCTTCGTCGTTCAAGAGGGGAACTATCGCCTCGACCCTGCAAGTCTCGACGGCCAAGAAGCAAAAGAATTTGGTTGGTGGGACATGGCGAGAAAGGTTCGTGATCAAAGGGATGTAGTTCACTTCATCATAAAATATGGTGGGGTCTATCATGTTACTGTCAACGATGAAACTGATTTTATCGTTGGTGGAACTCTCAACGATCCTCGCGTTCAGAATCTTCGAAAAGCACTTGAGGATGTGCCTGAAGATAGAATTATGGATAGTAAGAAGACCAAGGGAAGTCAAGCTCTCCGAAAAATTCATGACATTGGTGGTGTGATCAAATGGACCTCTCTTTATTCGTTTGTTAAGCAAACTTTACAATCTACAAGACCTCAGGAAGAAAAAAATGCAAAGTTTGTACCTAGTCGGCATGACTTTTTGGTCATGAGCAGAGTTACAGGTGAAAAAGTGCTTCAGAACGAAGACCAGTATGGCTTGCATAAATATGACGATTCATCTTTAATCGAGTTGAAAAGAGCACTGTTAGAAGTCCAGACGCTTTCATCAAATAGCGTCATGATTGACACGAGTTTGCAAGAATCGAGCCAAATACAAAGTGAGAAGCAAGAACTCCTTGCCTTTGAAGAAAGAGTAAGTTTTTTTTAAAGAAGTGCAACTTTTCAACTAATCGTTACCAACATTGGCCTCAATCTAACTATATTACACTTCTAGATGTCAATTATGACCAAACGACAGCAATTATTCGCTGGTGCGGATCCTGTTGTTATGTATACCACCCTCGATGAAGCCTTCGTTACGAGAGACTCACAAGAAGAGATTTCTGCGTCATTGCTTCTTGCCAAAGTTATGGGGGCAGTCATTTCAAGTAACTTAGATAGCTCAATTACTCATATCTTGTGTGACTTGAATCAAGACTGCATTGAATGGAACATTTTTATTTCCAGCGGTGCTTTCAGAAACGAGAAATGCGGCGCTAACCTGTGTTTACTAATGAAAGACAAGTTGTCTAAAACCAAAAGTTGTCATAAAGTTTGGTTGATTTCGCCTAGATGGATACGCTCGAAGTGGACTGAAGAAACGTGAATTAATATACTTCTAGAAATAATTCAATATAGAATGATACAAATATTGTAGCAATCAAGACTTTTTACTTTTAAAATTACTCAATTTACTCGCTTCCACTGGACAAGATATCAGAGTCTCCTCCATCAATAATGGAAAGAACGGAGCAGTTGAAAAGCTTACCACAGGCGGTTCCAAGAGCAGTGTTGTCTCCAGCATAGTGGTGAACTTGGGTCTTGGCAAGCATGGCAAGGTACTCAATTTCCGACCTGCGGAGAGGAGGACAGTTATCACAGATGAGAATCATCTTGGACTGTCCCTTTCTTAGGCACTTAAGAGCAGCTTTGTATCCAAGTGCAGCCTTTCCAGATTTCATGACAAGCTTGATACGGCTGTTCATGTTTTCTTGGGTCTTCTTCTGTTCTCGTGAGAAGATGAAAAGATGAGTGTACATGACGAAGATGACACATATGTATACGTGAATATTCCTTCAGCAAAATAACGAGAAGAAACAGACAGACACTCTAGGTCTCAAGTGGACCCATTCAACTATCGAGGTAAGATACTCCTCTTCTTGATGGTTGAATAGTCTACACCGATGCACTGCATAGACAAAGAACTGAAACCTTCCGTTTCATTCAGCTAACTTTATGTCGTACAGCGTCTACTGTCCTTCTCAGCTATAGTGCTCCAGCACAGCAGACTTACAGATTTCTTAGCGGGAGCCATATTTAATTATATTGAGAAAATTTAAAGTGCAGTGAATGCTAATGCGTCTCAACGATTGGTATCGTTACTCAGCTTTTGTGTGATTTTCGATGTTTGATGGTTTCTAAAACCTCTCATTTCTCATTTCTCTTTAGTGAGCGGTAAGTCTACGTTTCCCGCAAAACATAGGTTTAGTTTATTAAGTAAATAATACAGTATCTTTATCTCACCTACACATAATTTCTGATTTCAATCATTTTTTTGATCTAATCCATTTTACTTCATATGGTGCACTAA
>Ga0213868_10002373_pt1 | contig 18119 bp, 17 predicted proteins | sample PICome_9_FD_160087 | JGI IMG/M metagenome (GOLD analysis project Ga0213868, IMG submission 160087) | Coastal seawater microbial communities near Pivers Island, North Carolina, United States - PICO127 | ecosystem: Environmental > Aquatic > Marine > Coastal | place: USA: North Carolina...
CTCATTATCTAAAGTTGAGCCAGCCCAAAAATTTTATCATCGATTTGATACTGCAGGTATGTCTCTAGGGGCGCTTTCTCCAGAGGCGCATGAAGCACTTGCTGTTGCAATGAATAAGTTAGGCGGTAGATCAAACTCAGGTGAAGGTGGCGAAGATAAAAAAAGATTCAACTGTGAAAAAACATCAAAAATAAAACAGGTGGCATCTGGAAGATTTGGAGTCACACCACACTATTTGGTTAATGCAGAAGTTATACAAATTAAAATAGCTCAAGGAGCAAAACCTGGAGAAGGAGGTCAATTGCCAGGAGATAAAGTGAATAGCATGATTGCAGAACTTAGGTTTTCAGTCCCAGGAGTTACATTGATTTCTCCGCCACCACACCATGATATATATTCAATTGAAGACTTAGCACAACTCATATTTGATTTAAAACAGGTTAATAATAAAGCATTGATATCAGTTAAACTTGTGTCGCAAGCAGGTGTAGGAACAATTGCTGCAGGAGTTGCAAAAGCTTATGCAGACCTGATAACAATTTCTGGTTATGATGGAGGTACTGGGGCAAGTCCATTAACATCAGTGAAGTATGCTGGTAGCCCATGGGAGCTTGGCATCAGTGAAGCTCACCAAACTTTAATGAAAAATAATTTAAGACATAAAGTTAGACTTCAAACAGATGGAGGTCTAAAAACAGGATTAGATGTTATAAAAGGAGCAATTTTAGGAGCTGAAAGTTTTGGATTTGGAACATCTGTAATGGTTGCGTTAGGTTGTAAATACTTAAGAATATGTCATTTAAATAACTGTGCAACTGGAGTGGCAACACAAAACAAAATTTTAAGGATGAATCATTTTTCCGGCAGTCCAGAAAGAGTTGTAAACTATTTTAAATTTGTAGCACAAGATGTCAGAGAAATACTTGCTAGCTTAGGCTTTACATCATTAAATCAAATTATTGGTAGAACTGATTTATTAAAACAAATAAAAGGTGAAACAAAAAAACATCGAAAATTAAATTTAAAAAATTTATTAACGAAAGTTAATAAAAAGAGTGACAGATATTGCACCACTAAGTCAAATAACCCATTTGATAAAGCTACTTTGGCCAAACGAATACTCAAAGATGCCATGCCATTCATAAAAAAACAACAAATGAAAACTTTTTCATATGATATAAAAAACTTTAATAGGAGTATAGGCGCAAATCTATCTGGAGAAATAGCTAAGTTATATGGAAACTATGGTCTTAAAAAGAACCCTATAACTTTACAACTTAAAGGTACAGCTGGTCAAAGCCTTGGTGTATGGAATGCTGATGGATTGAATATAACTTTAACCGGTGACTCTAATGATTATGTCGGCAAGGGTATGGCTGGTGGAGAAATTGTAATAAAAACTCCGCTTGAGATAAAAGAATCTGCCAATAAGATGATCATTATTGGTAATACATGCTTATATGGTGCTACTGGAGGAAAACTATATGCTGAAGGAATCGCGGGCGAGAGATTTGGGGTGCGTAACTCAGGTGCCACGGCTGTCATTGAAGGAAGTGGTGACCACACATGTGAATATATGACTGGTGGCGCGGTTGTAGTTCTAGGAGATACGGGAAATAATTTTGGAGCAGGCATGACTGGAGGTCTAGCATTTGTATATGACAAAAATAAATCTTTTAAAAATAAGATTAATACTCAGTCTGTAGAAATTAGCAATTTATCAAATAAAGTTTACTCTGATCATCAGGGCTACCTACTTAAACTTTTAAAATCTTATTACAAAAAAACAAAAAGTATTCATGCGGATAAACTTATTAATAACTATAAAGAAGAAATCAAAAACTTCGTAATGGTTAAACCAAAAGCATCTAGTTATAAAGAATTATTGAACTTAATAACAAAAGTGGCATAAAATGGCTAGTCTTGATAGGGCTTTTATAGATGATCTATTATCGAGAATAGATATTGTCGAAGTTATTAGTGCTGTAGTTCAATTAAAAAAACATGGGACTGGTTATAAAGGGCTTTGTCCTTTTCATGCAGAAAACACTCCTTCATTTAATGTATCTAGCACCAAACAGTTTTATCATTGCTTTGGATGTGGTGCTTCAGGTGATGCCATAAAGTTTTTAAGGGAGCATGGTGGTTTAACATTTATGGAGGCAATTGAAAAACTAGCAGCTCAAGCAAACATTGAAATACCAAAGACATACACCAAAACAAATAATAATTTAAAAGAATTGTCACATATAAATGAAATTGTAAAGAATAAATTTATTGAAAACCTAAAATCTAATAGTGTCGCATTAGATTATTTGGAAAACCGTAGCATCACCAATGATTTAATTAATAAATTTGAAATTGGCCTAGCTAAAGACACTTGGGATGATGTTACGAATATATTAAAAAAGGATAATATGCTTAAAAATGGTTTGAGTATAGGGTTAGTTGTTGAGAGTAAAGGTAAGGTATATGACAGGTTTAGAAACAGGGTCATGTTTCCGATAAGAAATACATCAGGACATACAATTGCATTTGGGGGAAGAGCATTAAGCAAAAGTGATAATGCTAAATATATAAATTCACCAGAGTCTGAAATATTCTATAAGAGTTCAGAGGTTTATGGTTTATATGAATCTAAGCAAGAAATAAGCAAAAAGGATCAAATTATAATAGTTGAAGGATACACTGATGTTTTGGCTCTTCATAAGAATGGATTTGGTAATTGTGTGGCCACCTTAGGTACTGCATTTACAAAATTTCATATTGTAAAATTATTAAGGTATAGCAAGAATATTATATTTTGTTTCGATGGTGATGATGCTGGTAAAAAAGCTGCATGGAAAGCAATGACTAATTGTTTGTCTGAGTTAAGAGATGAAACAAATATTGGCTTCTCATTCATAGAAGATGGAAGAGATCCTGATGAAATATCAAACGAAGATCCTGATGAATTTAGAAAAGTTATAGATAATCCGGTACCACTATCTGATTTTTTATTTGATAGTTACTTAAGGAACCTAGACCTTAGAAAAATTGAAGATAAAGCTAGATTTACAAAAAGTATAATGCCTTTAATATCTCAAATACCAATGGGTTTATATAAAAAATTACTTCAAGAAAAGTTATTAACATTAACAAATCTGTCTAATGAAGATTTATTTAATGATAATCAAATAAAAGCCCAAAAAAATCAGCCACCTGGAGCAACTAATGATATAAGTCTGTCTGATAGTTTAATGTTATCTATATTTTTGGAACACCCTAGTTTGCTTGACCAGTTTAGCGAAAAAGTAACTAAAATAATTGAAGATAAAAATATTATAAAAATTATGAAGTTGATACCCACCTTTAAAAAAGGAAATAGTTTTCAAATGAATAAATTCCTCGAAACTGATGATGAAATAAAAGAATTATTCATCAAATATTCTACAGACAAAATTATGTATAAAAATGAGGATTCTGCTAAAACTACAATTATTTCAATATTAAATAACTATGAAGGTCAAGATAAAGAATCTCAATATTTTGCTGTACTACAAAAATACTCTGATGGAATAGAGTTGACCGATTCAGAAAAGGCCTTGTTAAAAAGTTTCAAAAAATAGTTATTTTTTTAGAATATCACTAGATTTAATGATATATTGGTTTGAGTTAAAATATCATGAATAATAAACATCTATTTACATCAGAAAGCGTATCACCTGGACATCCTGACAAACTCAGCGACCAGCTGTCAGATGCAGTTCTAGATTATGTCTTTGAAACAGATAAAAATGCAAGAGTGGCATGCGAGGTTCTAACAAAAGGGAAAAAAGACTCAGCAGGTTCTATTGTAGTTGCTGGGGAAATAACTTGTTCAAACTCACTAGATTTTGATCAAATACTTCGTGATGCTATTTGTGACATTGGGTATAACTCCAATGAATTGGGTTTTAATGGTAAAGAATGTGACATTGTAAGATTAATTAATCAACAGTCGCCAGATATCAAAATGGGCGTAGATCGCCAAGATAAAAAAAAACAAGGGGCTGGTGACCAAGGCTTAATGTTTGGTTATGCGTCAAATGAAACAGAAGTGTTAATGCCGGCGCCTATATATTACTCTCATCGATTAGTGGAAAAACAAGCAAATATTTTAAAAAAAGGCAAAGCTAAGTGGCTAAGACCTGATGCAAAAAGCCAAGTAACATTCCTATATGATAATGGTAATCCTGTGTCGGTTGATACTATTGTTTTATCAACACAACATGATGATACTATTAATCTAAAACAAATAGAAGAATTCGTAATAGAAGAGATAATCAAGCCAACGATTCCAAAAGAATACCATACTAATAATACTAAAGTATTTGTAAATCCAACTGGTAATTTTATTGATGGTGGACCGATGGGTGATTGTGGTTTAACAGGTAGAAAAATTATTGTAGATACTTATGGAGGAATGGCCAGGCATGGTGGAGGCGCCTTTTCAGGAAAAGATCCTTCTAAAGTTGATAGATCAGCAGCATATATTTCAAGGTATGTTGCAAAAAATATTGTTGCTGCTGGAATTGCTGATAAATGTGAAATTCAATTATCATATGCAATTGGCATAGCTCAACCAACATCAATATCTGTAAATACATTTGGTACTGGTAAAAAAGATGATTCAACAATATCATCTATTATAAGCGAAGTATTTGACTTAACTCCTTATGGAATTACTGAGACCTTAGACTTACTTAACAGAAAATATCAACCGACTGCAGCTTTTGGCCACTTTGGAAGAATTGGTGACAACTTTACATGGGAGCAAACAGATAAAATTGATATACTTAAAGAAAAAGTATCATAAAAATATATAGGAAAACATTATGAAAACTGATGAAATTAAAAAAATTGGAACAGACTATAAAGTTGCTGACATATCACTAGCAGAGTTTGGTAAAAAAGAAATTAAAATTGCTGAAACTGAGATGCCTGGTTTAATGGCAATTAGAGAAGAGTATAGAAATAAAAAACCTCTTGAGGGAGCTAGAATCATCGGTTGTCTTCATATGACTATTCAGACAGCGGTGCTGATAGAGACTTTAGTCGATCTTGGTGCTGATGTAAGATGGTCTTCATGTAATATTTTTTCAACTCAGGATCATGCAGCAGCAGCAATAGCAGACCAAGATATACCTGTATATGCATGGAAAGGTGAAACTGAAGAAGAATATAAGTGGTGCATAGATCAAACAATTAATGGTCCTGAAGGATGGAAGCCGAATATGCTGCTTGATGATGGTGGCGATCTTACTGGAATAATTCATGAAGAACATAAAGACCTTTTAAGCGATATCGTAGGTGTTTCAGAAGAGACCACAACAGGTGTCCATAGGTTATATGAAATGGAAAAGAATAATGAGTTAATGATGCCTGCTATGAATGTAAATGATTCTGTAACTAAATCTAAGTTTGATAATCTATATGGTTGTCGCGAATCACTGGTGGATGGTATTAAAAGAGCAACAGACACAATGATCGCTGGTAAACTAGCAATTGTATGCGGGTATGGTGATGTTGGGAAAGGCTCAGCTGGATCTCTCAGAGGTTTAGGTGCCAATGTTCTTATAACTGAAGTGGATCCTATATGTGCTCTTCAAGCATCAATGGAAGGCTATAAAGTTGTAGATATGAATGATTATATAGAAGAAATAGATATATTCGTCACAGCTACCGGAAATTTCAATGTTATCAATCATGATCAAATGATAAAAATGAAAAATGGTGCAATAGTATGTAATATAGGCCACTTTGATAATGAAATAGATGTTGAAGGTCTCAAACAATATCAATGGGAAAACATTAAACCACAGGTTGATCATGTTATTTTTCCAGATGGCAAAAGAATTATATTATTAGCTGAAGGAAGACTTATAAACTTGGGTTGTGCTACAGGGCATCCTAGTTTTGTTATGTCATGTTCTTTTACAAACCAAGTTATGGCTCAGATAGAATTATGGAATAATCATAAAAATTATGAAAATAAAGTTTATGTTCTACCTAAAGATCTAGATGAGAAAGTAGCTAGATTGCATTTAGACAAACTGGGTGTAAAACTAACTAAGCTCACAAAAGAACAAGCGGACTATATCAGTGTTAATGAACAAGGGCCTTATAAGAAAGATACTTATAGATATTAAAAACTCTTGTAAAAATTTTTAGACACTATGTCAAATATTCTTACTAAAAATAAATCTCAAATAATTCATAGAGATCTCAAAGTAGTGTGGCACCCATGCACTCAAATGAAAGATCATGAAAAGATTCCTATGATACCAATCAAAAAAGGAAAGGGTGTCTGGTTAACTGACTATGAGAATAACAAGTATATAGATGCAATAAGTTCATGGTGGGTTAATCTTTTTGGTCATTCAAACACATATATAAACAATAAAATAACTAAACAATTGAAAAATCTGGAACATGTTTTGTTAGCTGGCTTCACTCATATGCCTGCTATTCAATTAGCTGAGAGATTAATTAATATCTCACCTAACAAAATTAAGAAATGTTTTTTTACTGACAATGGTTCATCTGCGATTGATGCAGCAATGAAAATGAGTTTTCATTACTGGGCGAATAAGGGTTACAAGAAAAAGAAAAAATTTATCGCTCTCTCAAATAGTTATCATGGCGAAACCTTAGGGTCATTATCCGTAAGTAATATTGATTTATATAAAAAAACATATAAGAGTTTGATGAAAGAAACGATAATTGTCCCTAGCCCAGACTCTTATCTAAAGAATGATAAACATACTGAAAAACAACATGCAGAATTAATGTTTGATTATATGCTTAAAGCTATAGAAAAAAATCATACTCATGCATGCGCAGTAATTATAGAACCGTTAGTACAATGCGCAGGGTACATGAGGATGTATCATCCTATATATTTAAAGTTACTTAGACAAGCATGTAGCAAATATAATATTCATCTAATAGCTGATGAAATTGCTGTAGGGTTTGGCAGAACGGGGTCAATGTTTGCCTATGAGCAAAGTAAAATTACCCCTGATATCATATGTCTGTCCAAAGGAATAACCGGTGGTTATATGACTCTATCCACAATATTAACAACTGATGAAATATATAATGCTTTCTATGACGAATATACAAAACTAAATGCTTTTTTGCATTCTCATAGCTACACTGCAAACCCAATAGCTTGTGCTGCCGCCAATGCCTCATTGGACTTATTTGAAAAAAATAATGTAATTGAAAAGAATAAGATACTTTCTAATTATATTCATAATTCACTTAAAGACTTATCTATGCATCCGCATGTGAGCGATGTAAGACAACATGGAATGATTGCTGCCATAGAGGTGGTTAAAAATAAACTCACAAAGGAACCATATGATTGGAAAGAAAGACGTGGAATGCTTGCTTATCAATATGGTTTAAAGAATGGTGTATTAATTAGACCTTTAGGCAATGTTATTTATTTTATGCCTCCATATGTTATAAAAAAGAAAGAGATTGATAAGGTCATCAATGTCATTAAGGCTGCTATTGATGTTGCAACAAAATAAAATACATAGAATCTTTTTAAAAAATATTATTGAAATCAATAATACTGTAAAACTGGACAAGGATATATCTAATCATATCAAGAATGTTTTAAGGATAAGAAATAATGAAGAAATAAAAATATTCAATGGTGATGGTAAAGAATATAATGCTAAAGTTGAATACCAGGAAAAATCTATTACAACAACTCCCTACAAATTATTCAGGCAGACCTCAAAAGATGATCATCAAATAATATTAGCTCAATGTATACCTAATTATAAAGCTATGGACCTAGCCATACAGAAATCAACAGAACTTGGAGTAAATAAGATAGTCCCTATATCGTCGTCGAGAAGTCATCCTGGTAATCATGAAAAAAAAATAGATCACTGGAAAAAAATCATTGTTCATGCAACTGAACAATCTAATGGTCTATATTTACCAGTACTGGATAAAGTTATGTCTCTCGAAGATTTTATAAGTAAACACAATAATGATCAGTGTTATAATATTTGTTTCAATACAATGGGGCGAAAAATACAACCAAACGATATAAATCATAAATTACATGCTATCATGATTGGCCCTGAAGGAGGCTTCAGTAACCAAGAACTCGAATTATTGAAGAATTATAACTGGAATATAGTTACTCTAGGAGATAGGATATTTAGAACAGAAACTGCTTCTATTGTTGCACAAATAATTTTGAGAGGATATTAAATGTTCAATGTTAAGACCATTGCTGAATATACTAAAACTTTTAAGAATGAAAAGCTGCATTCTGAGATCATAAAGAATCATATGAAGATAGAGGCATGGTTTAGAAATCAATGGGTTAAATATCCTGCTCCATTCTACTCCTCTATTGATATAAGAAATTCAGGTTACAAAATAGCACCAGTAGATACTAATCTTTTCCCAGCAGGATTTAATAATCTAGACAAAGATTTAGAGTTTCTGTATATTTCAGCGGCGCAGCATGCATTTGAAAGACTCTCGCCAAATTTGACTAAAATCTTGATTATCTCTGAAAATCATACAAGAAATAAGTTTTATCAATCTAGTATTGATGCTTTATGTAACATCTTGAGTAAATCTGGTTATGAAATCAAGGTTACAACATTATATAATACGTATAATGGCGAGGAGATAAATCCTGCGTTGTCCCATGATCGAGGTTTTCTTAAATATGATAACTTTGTACCTGATGCGATCTTACTAAACAATGATTTATCAGCTGGGGTACCAAGCATTCTAAATAATATCAGTCAACCCATATTGCCAGATAAAAATTTAGGGTGGACAAATCGATCAAAAACAATACATTTTGAATATTATAGTGATATTGTAAGCAATTTCTCTAGGATATTAGAAATTGATTCATGGTTAATAGAACCATTATTTAGAAATTGCGGTGAAATTGATTTTAAAACTAAACAGGGAGAAGATTGTCTCGTACATCATGCATCTAGACTTTTTACATTGATTAAGGATAAATATGAATTTTATAAAATAAATGAAAAGCCATACATAATGATAAAGGCTGACTCAGGAACATATGGTATGGGAATTATGCAAGTTAGAAGTATAGATGAACTTACAAGTTTAAATAGAAAACAAAGAACAAAAATGTCAAAAACTAAAGGTGGTAATAAACTTAATAAAGTAATTCTTCAGGAAGGTATTTACTCGAATGAAAATATGAAACATGATAATCATGTTGCTGAACCTGTTATATATGCTTTTGGGAGTAACCTTGTTGGTGGATTCTATAGGCTGCATGATGCTAAAAACAATTCAGAAAACTTAAATTCTCCTGGAATGACATTTCATCCTATCCCATTTAAGGACGCTTGTATTAGCCCAAATAATGATGAACTAATATATTCAGATACTAATAAATTTTATATCTATGGTGTTATTGCAAGGTTAGCAATATTAGCGGCAGCCAAAGAATTATACAATGTTGAGACATAGAGATGTATTCATTTGGAATTATAATGGATCCTATCCAGAATATAGATATAACCAAAGATTCAACGATAGCCATAATTGAGTCGTTACAAAAAAGTTCAAAAATATTTTACGTAATTCCAAAATCACTACATATAAATAATAAAAAAGTGTATGGGAAGTTAGGGCGTCTAAAAATAGATAGTAAAAAAAAAGAGTTCTATGAAGTTTCAAGTCCTTATTTAAAAGAATTAACTGAATTGGATTGCATATTATTTAGATTAGACCCGCCCGTCGATGAATATTATATACAGTTAACATATCTACTTGATCATTTAGAGTCACAAGGAGTCCTGATTATTAATTCTCCTCAATCTCTAAGAGATTTTAATGAAAAAATCTTAGGTAATACACTATCAAATAAACAGATTCCAACAATTATAACCTCGAACAAAAATGATATAATAGATTTTTTAAAAAAATATAAGAAGATTGTTTTAAAACCAATGAATCTTATGGCAGGTAAAGGAATTATATCCTTATCATGTAATGATGATACTGATTTTTTAGCTCAAGAATTTGATGAGTCGAGACAGTATGTGATATGTCAAAAATTTATCAATGAGATTACTTATGGCGATACACGTATATTAATTACTAATGGAATAGTTCATGAAGATGTTTTAGTTAGATATCCACCTATAAATGACTTTAGATCTAACTTATCTTATGGTGGAAAGTATGAAGTAAAAAAAATTAACAATAAATATTTAAATCATTTAAAAGAAGTCGCTCAGTACCTAAAATATAATAGAATTTATTTTGCTGGCGTTGATATGATTGGCGATTATATTACTGAGATAAATATCACATCACCAACAGGAATAAAACAGATTGAAGAAAAGAACAAAAGAATAAGTGATGAAATAGCATCAGAGTTTATAAAAATCATTCAGAATTATTATGAAGGAAAAAAATAATAATATAATCAATAAAGATTATTTGTACATGGGTATTGACTTTGGGAGTAAAAAAATTGGTTTTGCCATTGGTCAACTTATTACTGCTAAATCCTCGCCCTTAGGTATAGTAATTAATAAAAATAATCAAGTTAACTGGACTGATATTAAACCCCTTATTGAAAAATGGAAACCAAATGTAATAATTGTTGGATATCCATATGCACTCAAAAAAAATAAGTTTCTTGAAAGTCTTGATAATTTCATCCAGGATTTGACACATATGTATAAAGATACAATACAGGTTTTAGTATTTTCAGAAGTCTTATCAACAGAAGAAACTAAAGAGCTCTATGCTAATATTCGTAAAAGCGATTACAATATTGGTAAAAAAGATAACTTAGATGATTTATCAGCATCTATAATTTTAGAAAGCTGGTTTAATGAAAATATGATAAACTAGGGATATGAACATTAATCATAATATTCAATTTAATGATGATAAAAAGTTGATTCATTTCTTAAATATTCAAAATCTATCTGCTCAGCAGATCCTAGAGATTTTAGAACTTGCAGATACTGTAAAATCAAAAAGCTTAGATGGAAAAACAGTTGCAAGCTTATTTTTTGAGCCTAGCACACGTACAAAGACGACATTTGAGCTCGCAGCCAAGAGACTTGGGGTAGACTTTATAAATATCGATATAGCTAACTCATCCACATCTAAGGGTGAGTCTATAGTAGATATGATAAAAACACTTGAAGCTATGCAGTGTAATATGTTTGTAGTTAGGCATAGCACATCAGGTATACCGCATTACATAGCAGAACAGGTTGGTAACAAAATTTCAGTTATAAACGCAGGTGATGGCGCTCATGCCCATCCTACTCAAGCAATGTTAGACATGTATACAATTAAAAAATATAAAACAAATTTTAAAGACTTAAATGTTGCTATTGTAGGAGATATACTTCATTCCAGAGTTGCTAAATCCTTAATTGCAAGCCTGAATATATTAAGAGTAAATAATATTAATATTGTAGGTCCTAAAAACTTGATGCCTGAAAATATTGATGAACTTAATGTTATATATTCAGATAAACTAGAAGAAGGTATAGAGCAAGCTGATGTTATCATTATGCTAAGATTGCAAAAAGAAAGAATGCGTGAAGCCCTGATTTCAACAGATGACTATTATCAAGAGTTTGGGTTGACTAAAAATAAGATAAAAAGCGCAAAAAAGGATGTGATAGTTATGCATCCTGGCCCTATAAACAGGGGGATAGAAATTGATTCAGATGTTGCAGATGGGCCAAATTCAGTAATACTTGATCAAGTGTCTGCTGGAATATCAATAAGAATGGCGATTATGTCGCTAATTTTAAAAAATAAATCATAATATTCATGAAATCAGATTATATACAGGTGCTATCATCCATAAAAAAGGATATAGAAAATTTCAATAAACCAAAGAATGATAAGATTTCGTTAATAGTAGTAACTAAATCACAAACTATGGAAAACATTTCTAAAGTTGTACAAAATGGTTATAAGCGTTTGGGCGAAAACTACGTTGATGAAGCATCCGAAAAAATTGAGTTTTTTGATGATGATTCTATAGAATGGCATTTTATAGGAAAAATCCAATCAAACAAGATAAAGAAGATTGTTAAAAATTTTAGTTGGGTACAAACAGTTTCGTCAATAAAGCATGCTAAGTTACTCCATAAAGCCTGCTTAGAAACATCAAAGAGAATGAATGTTTGTATCCAGATTAATATCGATAATGAACCCACAAAGTCAGGTATATTGCTTGATGATATTGATGATTTCATAGAAAACATTGTAGTTTTCGATAGACTGGTAATAAGAGGACTTATGGCTATCCCATCAAAAATCAATGCTTTGAAAGAAAATATAAATTCATATAAGATACTTAAGTCGGAGTATGATAGATTGCAGCATAAATATAAAGATTTTAATACTCTATCAATTGGTATGAGCAATGACTATAAACTTGCAATGGATAATGGTTCAAATATGGTTAGGATAGGTAGCTTAATATTTGGTGAGAGAAAATAATGTTAAAAAAAATTTCGATAATAGGAGCAGGTAATTTAACTCAGGCATTACTTTATTCAATAGATAACTCGCCATTAAAAATGGATATAAATCTATATGATAAAGATAAAAAAAAGAAAGTTTTTGCTTCTCAGAAGAAATGGAAGTTTTTTACAAAAGTAGGTAAAGAGATAGCCAGTAGTGACATTATCATCTTAGCTGTAAAACCAAACCAATATAAAAATGTCTGCAGTGATATTAGACAAGAAGTTATTAAAGAGACTGTTATTGTAAGTCTAATGGCTGGTGTTAAAATTAAAGATTTGAAAGCTCAACTACCTAGTCAGTCCAATGTTCTAAGAGTTATGACTAATATTAATGCAAAATATAATAATGCCATATCATCTATTTATTTTGACAAAAGTTTTAAAAAAACACGCATACCTTCTTTGATAAAATTTTTTTCAATGTTCGGTGGTGTTAGAGTTCTAAAAAAAGAGTCCGATATAGATAAGGCTACTGCCTTGATAGGTAGTGGCCCTGCATATTTTATTTATTTTTCAGAATCTATGATTGAAATATTTCAGAGCTTTGGCTTTACTAAAAATGAATCTGCTGAACTGGTTTCTGAACTTTTTTATGGGACTGCTCTACTATGTAAACAAGATAATAGAAGTTTTGAAAAAATTAAAAAATCTGTTGTATCAAAAGGAGGTACTACTGAGGCAGCTTTACAAAAACTTGATAGACTTAAAACTAAAAAAATATTAAAGGAGTCCATAAAAGATGCTTATGTTAAAGCTAAATCTTTAGGCAGGGGTAAATAATGGATGGCTATGCATCAAAACCTATAATTTTTCTTCTGATTACTTTAATTGGATTTTTTCAATTTTTATTGATATTGAGATTTATATTTGAAGTTATGAGGGTCTCTTATAACAACCAAATAACACAATTTGTGGTTAAGGCAACAGATCCGGTGTTGATACCATTAAGGCTAATACCCTTATACATCGGCAGATTGGATCTTATCATTATTATACTTATAACTGCTATAACTACTCTAAAGATCTATTTAAATCCTAATTTTAGTGGTTTTGAATATAGCTTAAGTGCTCTTCTAGTTGCTGGTTTTGGGTATGCTATTAAGGAGACTATAGATATATTATGGTATGCAGTTATCATTGGTGCTATAGGTAGCTGGTTTATGGCTTATAATAAACACCCGATTTTTAATTTGATTGATGAAATATGTGAGCCAATGTATAGACCAGTCCGATCTATAATGCCAAATTTATCAGGCATAGATTTATCGCCTATCATATTATTGGTTGGTTTAAACTTACTGCAAATGATAGTTTTACCACCAATATTTAATTTAACGAGGTTTTTATAATATGAGTGACCCGTCAATCAATATCTTTACCGACGTTGCAGAGATAAAATCTCCACTTACATTAGTATCAGGTAAAGTTATTGATGAATATAATCTAAAATATGAAACATATGGGATGCTCAATAAAGAAAAGAATAATGCCGTATTAATATGTCATGCCTTATCAGGAAATCATCACGCAGCAGGATGTTATAATAATGAAAAAAAACCAGGCTGGTGGGATAATATGATAGGTCCAGGAAAACCTATAGATACCGATAAGCTATATGTTGTGTGTCTAAATAATTTAGGAGGATGCCATGGGTCAACTGGTCCAACAAGTCAAATTCCTAACACACAAAAAATATATGGCTCATCATTTCCTATTATAACAGTCAATGATTGGGTTAATTCGCAAAAAGAATTAATGGATTTTCTTAAAATCCCTAGCTGGAGATTTATTGTTGGTGGCAGTCTAGGTGGCATGCAGGCATTTCAATGGACAATACAATATCCATCTTTAGTCAAAAACTGTATTGTTATTGCTGCAGCACCTAAACTCACAGCTCAGAATATTGCCTTCAATGAAGTTGCAAGACAAGCAATAATGAAAGATCCTAATTGGCACGATGGGAATTATATAGAAAAAGGAGTTGTGCCAGCGCAAGGGCTTTCACTTGCTAGAATGCTTGGACACATAACATATCTCTCAGATGAATCAATGGGTGAGAAGTTTGGTAGAGAATTAAAACAAGCAAAACTTAACTTTAATTATGATGTGGAGTTTCAGATAGAAAGTTATTTGAGGTATCAAGGTGAAAAGTTTGTAACAGGATTTGATGCTAATACATATTTATTAATGACAAAATCATTAGATTATTTTGACCCTATAAAAGATTTTGGAGATTCGCTAAAGGAGATTTTTAAATCAGTAAAATCAAAGTATCTGGTAATTTCTTTTACATCAGATTGGAGATTCCCTCCCAAACGATCAAGAGAGATAGTTAAATTATTATTAGATAATGAAAAAGATGTTAGCTATTCTGAAATTAATTCTGAGGGTGGACATGATGCGTTTTTAATGGACAATGAAGACTATTTCGGAGTTATGAAATCTTTTATAGATGAGGTTAATAATGGCATTTAGAAAAGATTTATTATTAATAAGCTCATGGATACGACCTAGAAGTAAAGTCCTTGATTTAGGTTGTGGTGACGGGGAGTTATTGAAATTATTAAAAATTGACAAAAATATCAATGGGTATGGAATTGATAATGATGTGATGAATATAAAGAAATCATTAACTAATGATATCAACGTCCTTCAAATGGATTTAGATGATGGTTTAGGTGATTTTGAATCTAATTCTTTTAACTATGTAGTATTAGCTCAGTCCTTGCAAGTAGTGAAGAATCCAAAGTTATTGATCGATGATATGTTAAGAGTTGGTGATGAAATAATAGTTTCATTTCCAAATATGGGGCATTGGGTTGCTAGACTGCAACTTCTCTTTAGAGGAAAAATGCCTGTTACAGAAAATCTTCCATATAAATGGCAGGACACCCCAAACATTCATCTATGTACAATTAAAGATTTCATGGATTTCTGTAAGGAGAATAATTATGAAATTACTGAAAAATACATAGCTAATGATAAACAAAAAAAGAACCTATTTAATAAAGTGATGCCGAACTTATTTGGAGAAGTTGCAACATTTAGGATTAGATAGTTATCTATGTTTAGCCTTCATAAAATCTTCATGTTTTACATAAATTAAGTCTGCAATTTTTCGAATTGTATGATCTTCATATTTATCAATTCGTCCATCAGCGAATGCAACATCCCATAATTCTCGAATCAGTGCTTTCTTTTCATTATATTTATAAACTTCATTAATCTTAGAAGTCCAGTCATATAAAGAGATCATCTCTTGATTCTTATTATCAGCAATTTCTAACAAAATGTTGACCTGAGAGTCATCAAGATTGAATTTGTTTTTTAAAATACTAATAATTTTGTTATTTTCTGTCTCATCAAACTTATCATCTGATTTTGAAACCTCAATTAATAGAACACATGTTGCAAGCGTCATATCATCGAATTTTTGTACATCTTCTTGAATAGACTTATCTGACTTATGCAGATATTTATCCATAATATTTAAAAAAGATTTCAATTTTAATTAAAAGTTTGCTTGAGAGAATATAGCCCGCTGTTGTCATACTCGTTAAAAAAGATATCAACAAAAGGGTGATCTACTGGATCAGTGCTTGCATCACTCAGTAAATTAGACTCTGCAACATAGGTCTCATTACCTTGACCATGGACTAAGACATGATACCAGGGCTTGTTTTTGGCTGGTTTAGACTTAGCTACATTATCATACCATTCTTCTGTTCCTTGGAAAAAAGGATCAGCATCAACTATAACGCCTCTATATCTAAACTTTGAATGATATACTATTTGCCCTAATCTGAATCTAGCCTTTGATTTAAGTGGTGTGTCCATACTTACATTATAAGGTCTCTTTAATCATATTTAAAGAGTCTGATACAGATATTTTGTTAATCATACAAAAAAGTTATATTAACCCTTTTATTTTCATAAGAATTATCAAATTTAAAATTATCTGTTGAATGAAAAAGTTTAGAATTAAATATCACGGCTCGATTCTCCTTATATGGTATAATCTTTTCTTTGACGTTATTTGATATTAGCATATCCATGATTTTAGGAGATCTCTCCAGACTATTATATTCTGAAAAATCCCAATCCTTAGGTGGGATCTTGCTCCAAATTTTTAAACCACCAGAATTTTTGTCTTGGTTTGCTGACTCTGGGCTAATCCAAAAATTAACATTCACTGAAGCTTGATCAGCATGAATATTTGTTCCAACTTTTTGGCTATCATATTTAAAAATCCATGCCTGAGTTAATCTCAGGTCTTTAAATATATGATTATAAGTTAATCTTAAGTTTTCACTTAACTGTAGAATAAATTCATTAGATAATCCTTTTGATAAAAAAGCACCAACATAACCACCATGGTAAGGGTATTTAAAAACATTTGCATTCCTACAGAATTTTTGAATTTCATATAATGCATCATCGGAAAGAAAATTATCTATCACTACGACTTCTGGAGATCCATTAATATAACTATTTTCAATTAATTTGATATCATTTTTGAGATTTAATAAGTTAGACGATGTTATTTTTGGAGGCTTGTTATACAAAACTTTAAATAGTTTTTTCTTAAAGTCATATGGAATACTATTAAAATCTAGGTCACCTTTTTTTGACTCTTCATAAAGATCTTTTAGTGAGCTATAATACTCTTTTGTAAACTTAGGATTTCTAATATCGTCTATATCATTATCGATAAATGTTAATTGCTGATATTCATGAGCAATTAAAGTACTCAATAGTTTTTCGTCTGATAAATGTCTTTTAATATTTTTTTTCTGTAATTCAACATTAGAACTATAAAGACTTAAAACTGCTTTAAAATTCTTATTAGCCTCTTCAATATTTCCCATCCATAGATGACTCATTCCTAACATTAAATATGAATCAACATATTCAGGGTCTTTCATAATAGCGTTGTTAAACCATTTGATTGATATTTCAAGATTTTTAATTTTTCTATTTTCTTGAAAAATATATTGGTAAACTTCTCCTATTCTTTGGTCTGCATCACTAAATGATTGATTACATGATAAAGCATGTTTCAATAAATCAATTGATTCATGATACATTTCATGATCAATATAGAGATTTGCACAATTAAAATATGCCTTATACTCACTACTGTTTAAAAGCATAGCTTTTTTAAAACATTGTTCTGAGTTTTTTAGATCTTTTAGATTTTTATAAACTATTCCTAAATTATTATTTGCTTCATAATTATTTGGATCGATATCACATGCTTTCTTAAGATACGATACAGCATCCTTATATTTTAAGTTTTGAGAAAGAATACATCCATGAAGATGATTTGCAGAGAAATTATTTTCATCTTGACTTAGAATTAATAGATAAATCTCATCTGCTTTCTCTAGCTTACCATCATGGTGTAAATTTAGAGCTTGATTTAATAGATCGTTTGTATTTTTATCTTTCATTTATTTCTTGCCCAGGGACAGAATCGAACTGCCGACACGAGGATTTTCAGTCCTCTGCTCTACCGACTGAGCTACCTGGGCTTGAATATTATTTATCTTCTGG
>Ga0213868_10002377_pt1 | contig 18104 bp, 22 predicted proteins | sample PICome_9_FD_160087 | JGI IMG/M metagenome (GOLD analysis project Ga0213868, IMG submission 160087) | Coastal seawater microbial communities near Pivers Island, North Carolina, United States - PICO127 | ecosystem: Environmental > Aquatic > Marine > Coastal | place: USA: North Carolina...
TTAAATTTTGTTTAACTATTATTATAAATAGTTAAACATTCTTATCTTTGATTTGAAATAACATTATCATGGTTAAGAAAAAATCAATCTCACAAACAGACATCATAAGATTTTACATGGATTATGTACTTATGCACGACCACAAACCAAAATCTGTATATGCTTTTGCAAAGGATAATAATTTTGATGAATCAAAATTTTACGAATTTTTTTCTTCATTTGAAGCTTTAGAACAATCTATTTTTAAGGTTTTCTTTGTCAATACATACAATGCACTTGAAAAAAGTGAAGACTATCAAAATTTTGATCCACAAAATAAATTATTAAGTTTCTATTTTACATTCTTCGAGAACCTAACTGCAAATCGAAGTTATGTAGTTCACGCGCTTAAAGACAATAAGAATGACATGAAGTCTCTAAGAGTGTTATCGCAACTAAAAAAGAGTTTTAATAATTATATAGAGCATTTAGGAATCAATTTGATTGACGTACAACAAGATCAATTGCAAAAAATTCAAACTAGAGGTTTAACAGAATCTGCTTGGTTTCAGTTATTAGTAACCATGAAATTTTGGTTAGATGATACTTCTACTTCATTTGAAAAAACAGACATTTTTATTGAAAAATCTGTTAGAGCAAGTTTTGATTTAATAAATATAGCACCACTTAAAAGTATCATTGACTTTGGTAAATTTTTGTTCAAAGAAAAAATGCAAATGAACTAAATGAAAACAATAGACAGCATACCTATTACTAAGATATCCAGAGCTAGTAAACTAGTTTCTACTGGTGCAAAAGTTGGTGTTAATTATTTAAAGTATTATGGTGACAAAATGGTAAATTCAAAGGAAGATGCCAAAGAACGCCTCAATCAAAATAACGCAGAAGATATATATGACAGTCTAAAAAAGCTTAAAGGTAGTGCTCTTAAGGTAGCACAGATGCTAAGTATGGAAAAAAGTATTTTACCCAAAGCTTATGTCGAAAAATTTTCTTTATCACAATTTTCGGTTCCCCCATTATCACCGCCATTGGTGATAAAAACGTTCAAAAAATATTTTGGACAACACCCCGAAGATTTGTTTGATACTTTCAACGCAACCTCAGTAAACGCTGCCAGTATTGGGCAGGTCCATCTTGCAACTAAGAATGGGAAAAAATTTGCTGTGAAAATTCAATATCCTGGGGTTGCAGAAAGTATTGCATCAGATTTAGCATTAGTTAAGCCAATAGCAATAAAAATGTTTAATATAAAAGGTAAAGACTCTGATAAGTATTTTAAAGAAGTAGAAAATAAGCTTACCGAAGAAACAAATTACACATTGGAGATTGAGCAGAGCAAAGTGGTAGTTGAAGCTTGTAAACATATTTCTAATCTTGAGTTCCCTAATTATTACGGAGATTTATCCTCAGAAAGAATAATAACAATGGATTACAAGAGAGGTGAACACCTTTCAGAATTTGTAACCCATAATAACAATCAGTCGATTTCTAATCAATTAGGGCAAGCCTTGTGGGACTTCTATATGTTCCAAATCCATAATCTTCGCAAAGTACATGCAGATCCACATCCAGGGAACTTTTTAGTATCAGATAAAGGAAAACTCATTGCTCTAGATTTTGGTTGTATGAAAGCAATTCCTGATGAATTTTATATTCCTTATTTTGAATTAGCAAAAAAAGAAAGTATTGAAAATACTGAGGTTTTTACTCAAAAACTGTATGAATTAGAAATTCTACGTGCAGACGACTCCAAGGAAGAAATTGAGTTTTTTAGTGCTATGTTTTACGATTTATTAAGCCTATTTACACTACCATTTCATAATGAAACGTTCGATTTTTCAAATCCAGATTTTTTTAACCAAGTTGCAGAGATGGGTCAACGTTACTCTAAAAGTACAGAGTTAAGAAAAATGAATGGTAACAGAGGTTCTACTCATTTTATTTATATAAACAGAACGTTCTTTGGGCTATATAATTTAATGTTTGATTTAAAGGCCAAAAATGTAAAAATTAATAATTTTATAAACCTATAGATGGCTGAATTTAGTTTGAATGACATTAACCAAATGCATCATCTATACCGTATAAATCTTATCAATAGCTGCTCTGGTTACAAATCAGCCAATCTCATAGGTACTAAAGACACAGACGGAATTAGTAATGTTGCCGTTTTTAGTTCCTTAACTCACATGGGTTCTAATCCAGGATTATTGGGCTTTTTTTTAAGACCAACTACTGTAATTAGAGATACTTATGATAACATTAAAACTTCAGGTAAATATACTGTAAACCATGTTTACGAAGATATTATAGAAGATGCTCATCATACATCTGCAAAGTACAATTCTGATGTTTCAGAATTTGATGTCACGCAACTTCACGAAGAATATAAGGATGGGTTTTTTGCACCATTTGTTAAGCATAGTCCTATTCAAATGGCCATGAAATTTGTTGAAGAATATGATATTAAAGCTAATAATACCATACTTTTGGTTGGAAAGATTGAAAAACTATATGTACCAGATTCTCTGATAGAAAAAGATGGTTTTATTAATTTATCTAAAGCTAAAGTAGCAACTATAAATGGATTGGACGGCTATGCGATACCTGAATTAAAAACACGATTAGAATACCAACGTCCAAAAAACGGTTTTTCACACCGCGATAAATAAAAATTTATTCATGAAAATATTACTTACAGGAACTACAGGCTACATTGCTAAGAGATTAGCATTGCAGTTACTTGAATATAATCATGAGTTAGTTTGTTGTGTTCGTGACATGGAACGTATTCCTGATGAAATTGAAGAACATCCACGATGTAAGTTTATCAAAGTAGACTTCTTAAAACCTGAATCTGTAGAAATACCAAGTGATATTGAGGCTGCTTACTACCTAATACATTCAATGTCAAATTCTAAGAATGATTTTGAAAAATTAGAAAGACAGTGTTCACAAAATTTCAAAGAGTTAGTTAACAAAACAGAATGTAATCAAGTCATTTACTTAAGTGGTATTGTAAATGACGATTCATTATCTAAACATCTAAAATCGCGACTTCAGGTTGAAAATACATTAAAATCAAATGATTATGCTCTAACTACCTTTAGAGCTGGAATTATTGTTGGTAGCGGTAGTGCATCATTCGAAATTATAAGAGATATAGTTGAGAAACTTCCGGTTATGATAACTCCAAAATGGTTAAATACCAAAACGCAACCTATAGGAGTTAGAGACGTTTTGACTTATTTATCAAATGCTTTAGGAAATAAAAAACTATTCGATAAGTCTTACGATATTTTTGGGCCAGAAATATTGACTTACAAAGAAATGTTAATGCAGTTTGCAGAAGTCAGAGGACTAAAACGTTATATACTTACACTACCTGTGTTAACACCTAAACTATCATCGTATTGGTTATATTTTGTTACATCTACATCCTTTCAATTGGCATCAGCACTTGTGGATAGCATGAAGGTCGAAGTTATCGGAAAACCTAGTGATATCAATTCGCATATCGATATTGACCCGATGTCCTACAAAACAGCTGTGAATTTGGCGTTTCAAAAAATTCAACAAAACGAAGTTGTATCAAGCTGGAAAGATGCTGTTAGCAGTGGTGTTTTTAATGACCAACTTTCAAAGCATATAGAGCTACCTCATTACGGATGCTTTAAAGATGTACGTTTTAGAGAAGTTACAGATGAAGAGTTTACACTAAATCAAATATGGAAAATTGGTGGACGTAATGGTTGGTACCGATTTAACCGCCTTTGGAAAATTAGAGGTCATGTCGATAAGCTTTTTGGTGGTGTGGGCTTAAGGCGTGGTAGAACACATGACACCTCCCTTGAGCCTGGCGATCCATTAGATTTTTGGCGTGTATTATTTGCCGACAAAAACGAAAAAAGGCTACTGCTATTTGCTGAAATGAAACTACCCGGAGAAGCTTGGTTGGAGTTTAAAATTGTAAAGAATAAGTTGTATCAACGTGCTGTATTTAGACCCAAGGGCGTTTGGGGAAGGCTGTATTGGTATTCAGTTTTACCGTTTCATGCTTTTGTATTTAATGGAATGATAGATGCCTTAGTCAAAAAGAAATAAAATTATGCCTAAAGGGACAAAAAAGGAACATTTACCGACAAAGATTTGTCCTGTTTGTCAACGACCATTTACATGGCGTAAAAAATGGGAACGAGATTGGGAAAACGTAATATATTGTAGTCAAAAATGCAAGAAAGAAAAAATAAAACAAGTTTAGTATGGTTTAGAAATGACCTACGTACTATTGATAATGTAGTGTTATCAGAAGCTTGCAAAAGCAATAACCGCGTCATAGGTCTTTATTGCTTTGATTCAAAATATTTTAAACTCAATAAATACGGTTTTAAGACTACTGAAAAGTTCAGAGCAAAGTTTTTAATAGAAACTATTGCAGATTTAAGAGTACAGTTAAACAACCTAAATATCGATTTGCTAGTCCATCAAGACGCACCTGAAAATGTCATTGAAGAGATTGTTAAAAATTATAATGTTACAGATATTTATCTACAAAATGATTGGACTAAAGATGAATTAGCAACAGAAAATGAAGTAAAATCAAAAATTCCTAACGTCAATTTTTATAAATACTACAATCAATTACTATATCATCCTGAGGACATAAATTTTGAGATTGAAAATTTACCCCAAGTCTTTACAGTATTCCGAAAAAAGCTTGAAAAATATGTGGCCATCAGAGAAGAAGCTACAAATGAGAAGTTACCAGTTTCAAACAGAATAGCTAATAAAACTGTAATACCTATGATACAAAATTTAGGATTTGAAGATTTCAAAATACATCCTAATACGGCATTTCCGTTCAAAGGTGGAGAGACTGAAGCTTTGTCACGATTAGATGACTATTTTTTTAATACAAAAAAACTCGGTTTCTACAAAAAAACTCGCAATGGGTTAGTTGGTTTAGATTACAGTTCAAAATTTTCACCATGGTTGGCTAATGGAAGTATTTCTGCACGAACTATTTATTGGCAAGTGCGGAAATTTGAAAAACAGCATGTTAAAAATCAATCTACCTATTGGTTGATATTTGAATTGATTTGGCGCGATTATTTTAAGTATGTATCTCTAAAACATGGCAATCAAATATTTAAGTTAAATGGTATTTTAAAGAAAGATTACGATTGGAGTACAAATAAAAATCTAATCGATAAATGGATTAATGGTAAAACCAAATCTGATTTTGTGAATGCCAACATGATAGAGCTTAAAGATACTGGATGGATGAGCAATCGTGGGCGTCAAAATGTAGCCTCCTATTTTGCCAAAGAACTTCATCTAGATTGGCGTATTGGTGCTGCTTATTTTGAATCGCTCCTACTCGACTTTGATGTACATAGCAATTTTGGTAATTGGATGTATGTTTCTGGTGTCGGTAATGACCCTAGAGACCGAAAATTTAATGTTGAGTTACAAGCCGAACGTTATGATGCTAATGGTAAATTTAGAGGTATTTGGCTACAACCTAATTTATTTTGATGATGAATGTAAAAGAATTACATATCATATTTCCTCACCAACTTTTTAAAAACACATCAGTTTTAGAAGAAATAGATAACGTCCTTTTAGTTGAAGAATACCTGTTCTTTAAACAATATAAATTTCATAAACAAAAAATTGCCTTTCACCGTGCAAGCATGAAAGCCTTCGCTAAATATTTAACATCAAAAGGTAAAAGCGTTGATTATTTTGATGCCACGGACAAAAAAAGTGATATAAGAAAACTACTTCCATATTTAAAAGATAAAAGTGTAGAAATCATTCATATCATTGATCCAACAGATAACTATCTTGAAAAACGTATTAAAAATTATTCAGAAGGTATCGATATTAAATGGTATGACAATCCACTATTTATAAATACAAAAGCCGAATTATCATCGTTTTTTAAACCTACAAAAAAGAAGTTTTTCCAAACCTCTTTTTATAAAAATGAACGAAAGAATAGAAATATTCTAATGACTGGCGATTCACCTCAAGGAGGAAAACTAACTTTCGATTCTGAAAACAGAAAAAAATATCCAAAAGGAAAAACACCACCAAGTATTCAATTTCCAAACAAAACAAACTACCATAAGGAAGCTGAAAAATATGTTGAAATAAATTTTTCAGGAAATTATGGAGACTTAAATGATTTTATTGTTTACCCTATTGATTTTAAATCTGCAGAGACTTGGCTACAACAATTTTTTGAATTTCGTTTTCATGAGTTTGGAGCTTATGAAGATGCTATTGTCAAAGAAGAACATTTTTTGAACCATAGCTTACTTTCACCATTAATAAATGTAGGGTTATTAAATCCAATGGAGGTTATTGAAAAAGCCATTGATTATGCAATAAAAAACGATGTCCCAATAAACTCAACAGAAGGTTTTGTAAGGCAAATATTGGGTTGGCGAGAATTTATAAGAGGCGTATACGAAGTCAAGGGCACCGAAGAACGCACAAAGAATTTCTGGAATTTTAATCGGAAGATTTCCAAATCTTTTTATGATGGAACGACTGGTATACAGCCAATTGACGATGTCATCAAAAAAATTAATAAAACTGCATATGCACATCATATTGAGCGTTTGATGATATTAGGAAACTTTATGGTTTTGTGTGAGTTTGACCCAGATGACGTTTACCAATGGTTCATGGAGCTTTTTATCGATGCTTTTGATTGGGTAATGGTACCTAATGTTTATGGTATGAGTCTTTTTGCTGATGGTGGATTAATGTCAACAAAACCATATATAAGCAGTAGTAATTACATCAAAAAAATGAGCAATTATGGCAAAGGCGATTGGCAAAATATATGGGATGGCTTATTCTGGACGTTTATGGACAAGCATCGCGATTTCTTTTCTGGTAATCCAAGGCTAGGTATGCTTTTGGGTAATTTAGATAGAATGAATAAAGAAACCTTAGAAGGTCACTTTAATGCTGCAGAAGCCTTTTTTAAAAAATTAGATAATGCATAAGAATAAAGAACATATTAATGTTGTTTGGTTCAAACGCGATTTGCGTCTTCAGGATAATGAAGCTATTGCGAATGCATTAAATTCCAACAAACGCACACTTTTACTTTATGTTTTTGAAAATATTCTACTCAATGATGATCATTACAGTCAACGTCATTTTAACTTTATAAAAGAGTCTATTAGAGATTTAAACCAGCAACTAAAATCACATAATACCAAAGTATTAGCAGTTAACTCAGATATTATTAGTGCATTTAATAACTTACAAGAGTTTTATAAGATAGATGCTGTTTTTTCTCATGTAGAAACAGGTATTTTAGTCACCTACAATCGTGATAAAGAATTTAAGCGCTATTGCAGGAATAACTTAATCAATTGGGTTGAAAATAAAAACAACGGTGTACAACGTGGTTTAGTTAATCGAAATGATTGGTTTGAAAGTGTTGAAATTTACATGCAACAAGAGTTAGAATTGTTTAAACCCAAAAACAATCAGTTATTAAACCATATTGAAATTGAAACCCTAGAATCTGTTTTTTCTGTTACAAACTTAGAATCACCCAAAGAGGCACCTTTTCAAAAAGGTGGAAGCACTATGGGTTGGAAATATGCTAACTCCTTCTATAATGGTCGCTACGAAAATTACATGTTTCATATTTCGCAACCTGAGGCTTCTAGAGGCAGTTGCAGTCGTTTATCGCCTTATATTGCTTGGGGAAATTTATCGATTCGTGAAATATTCAAAAAAGGCCAAGTCATAAAACTACAATCAAAAGACAAGCGGCATATTGGTGGTTTCTTGTCTCGCTTACGTTGGCAAACACATTTTATTCAAAAGTTTGAAATGGAACATACCATGGAAAAAGCCAGTGTTAATAAAGGCTTTCATAAGCTTAAGAAAAAAATTTCTAAACACTATCAAAAAGCCTGGAAAGAGGGACAAACTGGATTTCCCTTAGTTGATGCAAGTATGCGCTGTCTAGTAGAAACGGGTTACATAAATTTTAGAATGCGTGCCATGCTAGCTTCATTTTTCACACACATATTATGGCAGCCTTGGCAGGATGCATCTGCACATTTGTCACAACAGTTTTTAGATTTTGAGCCAGGTATTCACTTTCCACAATTACAAATGGCAGCTGGTGAAACAGGTATCAATACACTAAGAATTTATAACCCAACTGCAAATAGTATAAAACATGACCCAGATGCTAACTTTATAAAAAAATGGGTACCAGAACTAGAGCATTTAGATACACACTTTATCCATGAACCTTACCTAATGACACCAATGGAATCAGCATTTTATGATTTTGAATTAGGCAAAGATTATCCAAAGCCTATTGTAGACATAAAAGAAAATCGTAAGCGCGCCAGTGACATACTTTGGAATATGAAAAAAGATTCTGACGTTGTAAATGAAAGTTACAGGATATTAAAACGACATACTCTTCAGGATAGAAACCGTATGCTTAGAAGAGATTAAGCGTTTTTTTAGTACGTTAATTCTTACAATCTTAATTCTCTGTTAATTTTTGTTTAACTTAAACTATAAAAGATTAAACATTTTGTATATTTGATTAGGTCATGATTTTAAACACAACTCATTATAACAAAGAACACAAGTCCACAATTGCTGATTTAGTTGGCAGTGAGTTTTCTTTGGTACAGAAGTTGAAGTTAAAAGGTGTGGGATCTAAACGCATGATTATTGATGATGTAAGTCCTAACATGAAGTCTTTGATGAACATAGTCTCAGACATTAATTATGGCAACATTGAACTTAGACCTAAAGGTGTTTTAATAATGATAAATCAAGGGTTAAAAAACTTCACTTGGGTTATTCCTTTTTACCAATTGGTAATATATAAAACAAATGGCTCTAGTATTCATGCGCAAGGTAGATTTGTTCACTTTAGAGACAATAAAACATTTAAAGAAAATAAAAAGTTTTTTGATAAGCTTTTAGACGCAAAAGTAAAATACGATATGGAATATGCCATGCCAATATAATTATGGAATTTACTGAAAGAAATATAGATCGTATTATAGAAATGGCCTGGGAAGACCGTACTACTTTTGATGCCATTAAATTCCAGTTTGGATTAAAAGAACAAGAAGTTATTAATCTTATGCGTCGCGAAATGAAACCAAGTAGTTTCAGGATGTGGAGAGAACGTGTACAAGGCAGGGCCACAAAACATAGTAAAAAACGAAATTTTGAGGAAGGCAGATTTAAATGTTCGAGACAAAAATCAATTTCAAATAACTCTATTTCAAAACGATAAACCGTGCTTTGATTTAAGTTTGGAGTACTTAAAGACAGCACATTAAAAAGATTTTATGAAAACAGAAATTTTAACCAAAAAAAATGGAAAAGCATTAAATGGTTTCAGTATTGAAGACATAGGCGACGACCATTTATTTACAAGTCTTGACACACCGATGAAGCCAGGTGCTTTTGACATGTCCGACAAAGAAAAAAAAGAACGCATCTCAATTTTATTTTCAGAAATTATGGATGTTTTGGGATTGGACCTAACTGATGATTCTTTACAAGGCACACCAGATAGAGTTGCAAAAATGTATATAGAAGAGATATTCTCTGGCTTAGACCCAAAGAATAAACCAAAGATAGCATTGTTTGACAATAAGTACCAATACAATCAGATGTTGGTAGAAAAAGATATTACATTTTATTCAAATTGTGAGCATCACTTTGTACCAATTATTGGAAAAGCGCATGTTGCTTACATTTCTTCAGGAAAGGTTATTGGACTTTCTAAACTTAATAGAATTGTACAGTATTACGCAAAGCGCCCACAAGTACAAGAACGTTTAACACAACAAATAGCTAATGACCTAAAAGAAGCTTTAGGAACTGAAGATGTTGCTATAGTTATTGATGCAAAACATTTGTGTGTGTCATCAAGAGGTGTTAAAGACGATACGTCTTCGACAATAACTACATATTACGGAGGCGCATTTAATACGCCTGAAAAGATTAATGAACTTCAGAACTACATCAAAAACAGTTAAATTATGGATATTTTAGACAGGGCCGTTGAATTTGAAAACAGAAAGTTTTCATTTAAAACTACAAGTGACAGAATTGTAGCCGCAAGAGAAGCTAAAGAAATCATTCTTGGCGTAAATGAAGTCTACAAACAAAAAAAAGATGCCAAATTAATGGACTTAATGAAGCGTCTTACTGTAATAAAACAAAAAATAGAAAAACGCTTAAAAGGTCGCCCTTTAACGGCAGCATAATATGGGTAAATATATAGTTGTAGGTGGTAGCAAAGGCATTGGTAACGCTATTGTAAATAACCTTTTAGTAAACCATGAAGTCATAAATATTAGCAGAACCATACCTGAATATTCGCATGATAACTTAACACATTACAATTGTGATGTTATTAGTGACGACTTACCAGATATCAATGAAGCAGATGGTTTAGTTTACTGTCCTGGTAGTATTAATTTAAAACCAATAAACAGGTTAAGTATTAACGATTTTAAAAATGATTTTGAAATCAATGTTATTGGAGCTGTAAAAACTGTCCAAAAATATTTACCAATTCTAAAAAATGGTACTAACCCATCAATCGTATTTTTTAGCACTGTAGCGTCAGATTTAGGTATGCCTTTCCATGCATCAGTGGCAGCTTCAAAATCTGCTGTAGAAGGTTTGACAAAATCATTAGGTGCAGAATTAGCACCAACTGTTAGAGTAAATGCTATTGCACCTACTGTAACTGACACAGATTTGGCTTCAAAATTATTGCGCAATGATCGTATGATTGAGAATATGAAGGAACGCCACCCACTAAAAAAATACCTACAACCTAAAGAGGTTGCAGACATGGCAACATTTTTACTTTCAGAGAAAGCTGCATCTCTATCCGGACAAATTTTTAAAATGGATTGCGGTATTACAAGTTTTAAAATATAAGTTATTATGAATCCATTTAAAGCATTCGTAGACACGCTATCAATAACCTACAAAAACGAAAAACAAAATGCGCCAAAATCTTTATATAATATTACTATCAATTCTTTACAAGGTCATCCGATTGATCTATCCGAATTCAAAGGCAGAAAAATCTTATTCGTAAATGTAGCCTCAAAGTGTGGATTTACTCCTCAGTACAAAGAATTACAAAAGCTTAACGATACCTACAACAATATAGTAGTCATCGGTGTTCCTTGTAACCAATTTGGCAAACAAGAACCTGGCAACTCTAATCAGATTCAAGAGTTTTGTGAAGTGAATTACGGTGTTAACTTTTTGATTACTGAAAAGATTAATGTTAAAGGTAGTGAGCAACATCCATTATATGCTTGGTTAACGACCAAAGCCATTAATGGAAAACAGAACTCTTCAGTGAAGTGGAATTTTCAAAAGTACCTAGTAGACGAAGATGGAGAATTATTAGATTACTTTTATTCTATTACAAAACCAACAAACTCTCGTATTACCTCTTATCTAAAATAAAATTATGTTTGGATTATTTAAAAAGACATCAGAGTTAGAAAAGCTTCAAAAAGAATACAAAAAACTTTTAGAAGAATCATACAAACTCTCTACATCAAATCGTACAGCTAGCGATAAAAAAGTTGCTGAAGCACAAATAGTTTTAGAAAAAATAGAAGCACTTACATCAAAGTAAGATGAAAAGAAATTACTTTTTTATATTCTTTTTAGTTATAAACTTTACCGGCTTAGCGATTGGTAGTTGGCTAATGGATGGTGGTTCTACTGGTGATTGGTACAACAATCTTAGTAAAGCACCTTGGACACCAACAGGTTGGGTCTTTGGAGCAGCTTGGACTACAATAATGCTCACTTTTTCTTGGTATCTGGCAGAACTCTTTTTCAATAGAGCATCAAAATTTCTCTGGATCTTATATGGATTTCAAGTGCTACTAAATGTTAGTTGGAATTGGATATTCTTCAGTCAGCATTTAACAAATATTGCACTTGTTATCATTATATTATTAACCTTGGTCATTTTCTACTACTTTATAACCTTCAGAAACGACAGGCTCAAAACAGCAAAATATTTATTATTGCCTTACATGATTTGGCTATGCATTGCCACATCTCTAAACGCTTACATAGTTATAAATAACTAACTTTTACGTTACGTTAATACATCTTATTACAATGAAAATCTATACGTTACATAAAAAACAGAAATTGCCAATTTCATTAGATCAGGCTTGGGAATTTCTATGTAATCCTGCTAATCTCGAAAAGTTAACGCCCAAGGATATGGGTATGCAAATAATTTCTGGAATGGATAGACCTATGTATGCGGGACAATTATTGCAATATAGAGTAAGACCACTACCGTTTTTTAAGACCAAATGGGTCAGTGAAATCACTCAATATGAGCATAAAAAATATTTTGTTGACCTACAGCTTTATGGACCCTATGAATTGTGGCATCATAAACATTTTGTTCATGAAATTGAAGGTGGTATAGAAATGGAAGATATTATCGATTATAAGATACCTTTAGGTTTTTTAGGGCAATTATTACATCCTTTTTTGGTTAAGCCTAAACTTGAAAGTATTTTTAACTACAGAAAAGAGCAAATGGAAAAGCGCTTTGGAATTTTTTAGACTATGAGTAACCCAATCAACATATTCTGGTTTAGACGCGACTTGAGGTTAGACGATAACATCGGTTTTTTTAAAGCCTTAAAAAGCGAACATCCCGTAATACCCATTTTCATTTTCGATACAGAAATATTGGATAAACTTCCAAAAGACGATGCACGTGTAACATTTATTCACGAAACATTGCAAAATATGCGTCAAACTTTACAGGAAACGTATAATAGCAGTTTAGCTATATACCAAGGTAAACCAATAGAGATTTACAAGCAATTGATCCAATCTTATGATGTAAATACTGTTTACACCAATCGTGATTATGAGCCTTATGCAACAGAACGTGATAAAGAGATACAAAAATTTTTAAGTTCTAATTCTATTGCTTTTAAAACGTACAAAGACCAAGTTATTTTTGAAAAAGATGAAGTTGTCAAAAAAGACGGAAAACCATATGTAGTCTACACACCTTATTCTCGTATCTGGAAAGAGAAATTTAAGGCTGCAGATTTTAAAATTTACAATACAGAAGAACATTTTACAAACCTTACACAAGATAGCAGTTTACCAAACCTAAACTTAAGTGATATTGGGTTTGAAAGATCTGAACAAAAAATAGTAGACTATGAAGTCTCTCCTACTGTAATCAAAGAATACGAAGAGACACGTAATTTCCCTGCAAAGGATAGTACATCTAGATTAGGACCTCATTTGCGATTTGGTACGGTTAGTGTGCGCAAAATGATGCAAAAAGCCATGGCAGAGGAAAACGAAACATTTATGAAAGAACTGATATGGCGTGAGTTTTTTATGCAAATACTATGGCATTTCCCTCATACCAAAGACCAATCTTTTAAATCTAAATACGACCGGATTGAGTGGCGAAACAATGAAGATGACTTTGAGAAATGGTGTCAAGGTAAAACAGGTTATCCTCTAGTAGATGCTGGAATGCGACAATTAAACAGAACAGGTTTTATGCACAACCGCGTACGCATGTTAGTTGGTAGTTTTTTATGTAAACACTTGCTAATTGATTGGCGTTGGGGAGAAGCTTATTTCGCAGAAAAACTACATGATTACGAAATGGCAAGTAATATTGGTAATTGGCAATGGGTTGCTGGTTCAGGAGTAGATGCAGCTCCTTACTTTAGGATATTTAATCCAACTTCTCAAATTCAAAAATTTGATAAGCAACTTGAATACATTAAAAAATGGGTGCCAGATTATCAGGAACTAACCTATCCGCAACCTATGGTAGAACATAAATTGGCAAGAGAGCGTTGTTTAGACACTTATAAAAGTGCTCTAAACTAGAGATTTAGAAATATTTTTACAATTTGTACAATAAAATATAATAGCGAACGTTACGATTATAAGACAGGAGTGTCTTAGACGGAATAACCATTTCAAAAACAATTTAAAAAGCTCTGATTTTCAGAGCTTTTTATTTACTCAGAAATAAGCTTATACAATTAGTTTTTAGACATATAATCTTGCCATTTTATCAAAATAAATTTAGCGTTATTATTCTCTTTTTTTTTCAAAAAACCATACTCGTAGTTAAATAGATAAACATCACCTTTTTTATTTTTCCAGAAGTGTGTAAAAAAATTGGGGTTAAAACCCTTGTCAATTATGGTTGCAGCTCTAACAGTAGCTTTACCTGCTTTATTATATTGTTTAAGAATTTTTCTATTTAACTTTAATTGTTTATCAACAGCAACATAAAAACTTGGTTTATTTTCTTTATTTCTTTTATATTGATAAGCACTCTTACAATAGGCATCACAATATTTTTTATCAAAACGTCCTATAAGTTCTTTATTACAGTTTAAACATTTATTTACTTTCATATTATCTGAATATTACACGTATAATATACGTATAATATTCGGTTATGGTTCTTGATATGCATAAATTGTAATATGGAAAACAAGAGACATCTTACACTAAAACATTTATTAATAGATAATAAGAAATATATTGGGCTTCAATTTTATTCAGACAAGGTCATAAATAGTTTGATTAAAGAATTTAAAGACCTTGATTGGAGTAAGGAGTTTAATATGCATTACATACCCAATAACAAAGCTAATCTAGATACTATTTTTAGTTTATTTAGGGGTATTGCTTGGATTAATACAAATTATTTTTTTGAAAAAAGCAATTCAAAACAACTTGATGAAACCTTTGATATCTCTTGGTATAGAAAGCGCAAAACATATTCTGATTATAAATATTGTCCAGCGAGCTATTTAGACAAATTAGAAATTAAACGTTATTCTAATAACACTGTAAAAAGTTATATCTCATGCTTTGAAAAATTTATTAACCACTACCCTAATATAAAAATCGATCAGTTAAACGAAAAAGATGTAAGAGATTACATTTTATTTTTGGTACGTAGAGACTTATCTAATTCATATATTAATCAAGCAATTAATAGTATTAAATTCTATTACGAAATTGTGCTAGGAATGCCAAATAGATTTTATCAGATAGAACGCCCAAGGAAAGAAAAAAAATTACCTAAAATACTTTCAAATGCTGAAGTGAAAAAACTAATTAGCGCTACAACTAATATTAAACACAAATGCATTTTAGCTTTATTATATTCGGCTGGACTAAGAAGAGGAGAACTTTTGAATCTAAGACCCTCAGATATTGATAGTGAAAGAATGCTTGTAAAAGTCAATGATGCTAAAGGCAATAAAGATAGATACACCTTACTAGCTAAATCAACCTTAAAAGATTTAAGGCTATACTACAAGCAATATAGGCCAAAAGATTATCTATTTGAAGGTCAAAAAGGTGATCGTTACAGTGCTAGTAGTGTTGCTAATATTATAAAACAAACCACAAAAAAAGCTAGAATTAAAAAACATGTAACTGCTCACATTCTTAGGCACAGTTTTGCGACTCACTTGCTAGAAAATGGTACTGATCTAAGATATATTCAAATATTACTAGGGCATAACTCCACAAAAACAACAGAAATATACACGCACGTAGCTAGTAATACTTTTAATTCGATTAAAAATCCACTAGATTTGTAAGTATATATAATGGATATAAAGACAATTGTCTTTATACAATTGTTGTATATAATTATGAGAAACCTCTATCTATTAATAATTCTACTTTTAGTATTTAGCTGTGGTTCATCTAAAGATTGGTTTGTTCCTAAAGCTGATGAATGGACTGATGTTCATTATGAGGATGGACTTAAATTTTTACAAAAAGGAAATTTAGATCTTGCCTTAAGAGCATTTCATTCTACTCAACTTTTTGATTCGGTTTCCTCAAAATCAATTAAATCAACTAAAATCATTGATTCGTTATTACCAATCTTTAGACAGAATAAAACCAAAAAATTAAATGGGCGATGGAAATTGAAAGAATTAAATTTTGACCCATATCCAGGAAGCTTTTCGGATATTATTGAATTTACAGACAGCCTAGTTATTTTTTATTCTTACAATTCGAATTTGAAATTAAAAATTGATAGAAAAGAAAGAATAAATTATGAAAAATATGACCCTAGCGATATTCTATTCAATCCTTACAGGTTAGAATTTAAAAATAATGAAATTTGGATATTTGAAATTGAAAAAAAGCTTTTTAAAAACAAACTATATCCTACAATTGAAAAAGGTTCTGACGGGTATTATCATTCTATTTTAGACGAACGAAGTATAATTATTGATAAAAGAGCTAGAAGGAAAGCTTTACGGGAAGAACTTTATACATTTTACGAAAGGGAAAAATAACTATATACAACACCGTGTATAATTAATTGCGGTTGGCTGGCTAAGAGCAGGATCTTTTCTTACATTTCACTATATTGTATTGCGGAAAAACAATCGTGTACTTTCCCGCAACTAAATCATACACAAACACGTTGTACGCAAGCTGAAAAAAAAACTCGTTAGAAACAAAAATTATGTCAAACTCAATGTGGAAAAAATTAGGATTTAGAGAAAATCCTTATGATACAAAACCATTAAAAGTTAATAAAACTGATGTTGACCTTCTAATGGGTCGTGAAGAAGAACAAATTGATTTTTTAACAGCAATAGAATCTTCTTCTCAAGGAATATTTGTTTTATCAGGAGTACCTGGTGTTGGAAAAACAAGCTTTCTTAATGTTCAACAATATTTATTAGAAAGTGGAGAAGCTGATTTCGGTCCAAAAATGCTCTCCGCAAGAACACTTTGTCCAATTCAACCATCTGATGAACCTAAAAACATTGCTATTAGATGCATACAATCTTTTTGCAAATCAATTGAGGAATATTGTTTAATGACGAAAACAGATATTCCAACTCAAACAGGGAAAGTTATGGCTTGGGTTTACCAAAATAAACCAGCAACAATAAATATTGGTTTTTCAGTTTTTGGACATGGATTAAATGTAGGTAGAGAAGTTCATTTACCTTCGATTAATGAAACCACTTATGAAACTTTGGTGGAAATCATTGGCACTTTAGCTAATGAAGTGAAAACTAATTTAAAATTTGAAGGCAGCTTTATTGTTTTAGATAATTTGGAAAATCTACACGAAGACGATTTAAGCGATTGTTTAACTACGTTCAGGGACACTTTATTTACAATTCCCGATGTTTGGTGGGTTTTGATTGGTCAAAGCGGATTATCCAGTTTAATACAATCATCAAATCCTAAAGTATTTCAAAGATTATCTTCAAGCATTGAATTAAAACCAATTAGTGTTGAAAACCTTATAAAAGCAGTTGATATTAGAGTAATGAGATTTCATTGTACCGATAACAATGGTTCTTCACCTATAACCAAAGAAATATATTTAAAATTATTTGAATCCTCTAACGGAGAAATTCGTTTTGTATTTAAATATTGTGAAGCAATGTGTATAAATCTTGTTCAGACTATTAGGAAGCTTATTCTTTCTAAAAATCTGAAATTTAATGACAAGGTATTTGACAAGTTTATGGGAGAACATTTAGTAAATAAGCAAGTGGATGATAAATTCGCAATAGCTTGTCTTCAAAATATTATTAGAGAAGAATTTGAAGGTCTATATTTATCTCAACAAGAAAAAAGTGTTCTTAAAAAAATAGGAGAACTTAAGAAAGTGCGCCCTAAAGAATATGAACAATTCAAAGAGTTTGGTATATCAACAATGCAAAAATTTTCAAAGAATTATTTAACAAAATTAAATGACCAAAACTTACTTTTAAGAAGACAAGAAGGAAAACTTTTGACTTACGAATTAAGAGGAATTTCTGTTTTTGCGTTAGAGTATGAATTATTAAATAACAATTAAAAGCCAGCGTACAACAAAGTGTATAATTCATTGCTAGTACGAGCTTACTTACGAAAATCCTCGCGGATTTTCTATTCAGTTTGTATTTGCAAATTTAGTTGCTGAAACACGCAACGAAATCATACACAAGACCGTTGTGAGTCATGTT
>Ga0213868_10002378_pt1 | contig 18104 bp, 15 predicted proteins | sample PICome_9_FD_160087 | JGI IMG/M metagenome (GOLD analysis project Ga0213868, IMG submission 160087) | Coastal seawater microbial communities near Pivers Island, North Carolina, United States - PICO127 | ecosystem: Environmental > Aquatic > Marine > Coastal | place: USA: North Carolina...
CCGCTAAGAAAGCTCCAGCCAAAAAGGCCGCTAAGAAGGCTCCAGCCAAAAAGGCCGCTAAGAAAGCTCCAGCCAAAAAGGCCGCTAAGAAAGCTCCAGCCAAAAAGGCCGCTAAGAAGGCTCCAGCCAAAAAGGCCGCTAAGAAAGCTCCAGCTAAAAAAGAGGCGACCAAGAAGACTCCAGCCCTCGAGACCAAAGCTAGCAAGAAGCCAAAAAACCGTATCGACACTCCTGAAATTCGGGAGAAAATCCGGGAACTCATTAAACTTGCTAAGGAACAAGAATATCTCACTTACGACGATATTCACGAGATCCTGCCTAACAACCTTATTGAGGAGGAGGATATCAAGGCCATCCTTGAGAGGCTCCGTCAAATGGAGTTCGAGATCATCGACGCCTCCGAGGTTGACCGTTTCAAGGATAAGAAGAAAGGTGATCTTGATTCCGAAGAAGACACCAAAGATCAGAAACTCGACATCCTCGACGATCCCGTTCGGATGTATCTCAAGCAAATGGGTCAGGTCCCCCTGCTTACTCGTGAGCAAGAGGTCGAAATTTCCAAGCGAATCGAGGACGCTGAAATCGAGGTACAGAAATTCCTCCATCTTTTTGGCTTCACTGCCAGCGGATACCTCGCCCTCGCCGACAAACTTATGCGCGGCAAGGAACGCTTCGACCGAGTTATTCTCGATAAGAAGATCGAAAGTCGTGAGCGCTATATGAAAGCCCTCCCAAAGCTTTGTGATCAGGTGCGAAGCACTCACGAAGAGACCACCGCAATCATCAAAAAACTCTCGGCCAAAGCACCCCGAGGCAAGAAGAAGCTCGAGACCACCCTCTCGAAAAACCTTCAAACTATCGCCCGCCTGTACAGTCGGTTCTACTTCAAGCAGAAGGTCATCGAAGATTTCTGTGATGTGGTAGCCGAGTATCAGGAAAAGATTTGGAAATACTCCCGTAAGAAAAGTGCAGAGGCTGAGACCGCGATCAAGGAGCTCTCTCTAGAAGCCTGGCACAACGTCGAGCAATTTGAGGACACTAACAAGAGTCTCGGCCTTTGGATGCGTAAGGCGCTCAAAGCCAAGACCGAAATGGTCGAAGCCAACCTTCGCCTCGTTATTTCGATCGCTAAAAAGTATACCAACCGTGGACTTTCTTTTCTCGATCTCATTCAGGAAGGCAATATGGGCCTCATGAAGGCGGTTGAGAAATTTGAGTATCGTCGAGGATACAAGTTTTCGACCTACGCGACCTGGTGGATCCGCCAGGCGATCACCCGCTCCATTGCCGATCAGGCCAGGACCATCCGTATTCCGGTCCACATGATCGAGACCATCAACAAGCTAATGCGCGTGCAGAAACAGCTCGTTCAAGAATATGGTCGCGAACCAACCCCAGACGAGATCGCCGAGGAAATTCATTTGCCCGTCGAGCGTGTCCGCGCCGTCCTCAAGATGGCCCAGCAGCCCATCTCGCTTCAAGCCCCCGTTGGTGATTCCGACGACACTTCCTTCGGCGACTTCATCGAAGATAAATCAGCCGAAAACCCCATGGAGGAGGCTGGTTTCGCTATGCTCAAGGACAAGATCATCGAAGTCCTCGACACTCTAACCGAGCGGGAGCGCGAGGTTCTCGAGCAGCGCTTCGGACTTAAAGATGGCTATTCCCGAACTCTTGAGGAAGTTGGCCGTCAGTTCCAAGTCACCCGTGAACGAATTCGGCAGATCGAGGCTAAAGCACTCCGAAAGATGCGTCACCCAACCCGTATTCGGAAGCTGGAAGGCTTCATCGAATTACCCATGTAAACAAATTTCAAAAAGCCCGCTGGTTTGAAACCGCGGGCTTTTTCGAAGTAACGATTTTCAAATGCAGCACAACCAATTCGAGCACGCCGTTTCCTCAATTATCGAAAAAGAAAAGCGCTTTGAACCCGGAGCCTACTTTCTTGTCAGAGAGGCTCTCGATTTTACAGTCGACCGCCTTTCCAAGGCATCCAACAACGAAAAACGTCACGTTAGCGGACATGAACTTCTCCTTGGGTTCCGCGACTACGTTCTACAGGAATACGGACCGATGGGCGCCACCGTCCTTGATGACTGGGGCATCAAAAAATGCCATCATGTCGGGGAAATCGTATTTATCTTCATCGAGCACGGAGTTTTTGGAAAACAAGACTCCGACAAGCTTGATGACTTTAGCGAGGCCTACGCTTTCGAGGAGGCTTTCAAATCCCCTTTCCTCGCAAAAGCATAGCCCATTTACCCCCACCGTAATGAGTGCTCTGGAAACCGTCTCTCCTCTTTTCAGCCCCGCCAAAGCCACTTCATCGTTCCAGGAATTCCCCCCCCGCTGCCTTTGATCCGTGGAAACACTTTCCGTAATTGAACGGATAGTTTCAGCAGAGTATTTTAACGCTGGCGCCATCTTTTTTAAACAAGCGGAACGATTCCCATCCTTATTATCGAGATCGTTTTCGCCTGCGAGAAGATAATCACGAGTTGGCCTTTTCCCGGAGCTGAGCTGGAGAGTAAAGAAAGGAACTCACGATTAGACTTCCAAACTCCACCCCTGCTTGATCTTCTCCGAAATAGCTATGACCCGCCAAAAAGTCATCGACCTGCTCGCCATGAGCCGATTCGCCAACCTCCCCACCGTTTGGTCAAATGGCCTTCTCGGAGTTCTCATCGGTTGGACCGTCTTCCGCGACCAAGCCCACCTTTGTCCAATCTGCCTCACCCTCCTCGGTATCTCTCTTTCTTTTCTCTACCTTGGCGGATGCTTCCTTAACGATTGGCACGATCTCGATTTTGATACTAAGACCCGCCCAGATCGCCCAATCCCTTCCGGACGTTGGCCTCGCCAAACCATTCTTTCACTCTCCATCATCCTCATGGGTGGAGGACTCGTTCTTATCGCGTTTGTCAGCCCGCCCGCCGGACTGTTCGCCCTTGGTATATTAATTTGCATTCTCGCTTACACCAAGTGGCACAAAATTAGTCCTGCGAGTTTCTTCTTCATGGCGGGAGCACGCGCCCTCATTTATCCAACTGCCGCCTTTTCCCTTCTTTCCTGGAATCAATTCACTCAATCAGGAGACCAAATCACCGCCCCCCTAATTCTTCTCGGGGTCGGCCTCGGAGGATACATTCTCGGAATTTCCCTCACCGCTCGAGCAGAAACCTCCAAGGATCCCATCAGCGACGCGCGTAAGACATTCCCTATTCTCTGTCTTTGCGCTCCCATCTTCTTTTTCTCAGCTCCCCTCCTCCTTACCAATAATAGCAATGCTATTCCCCCGCTCGTCCTCTTCATCGCAGTGGTCGCCTTCATCGTCAGACGCCTTCGCGCCCACCATGACGTCGGTGCCTTTGTCTCCCGAACCCTTGCAGCCATTCCGCTTGTGGACTATCTTTTCATCTTCGTCCTGACCCCTCCCGCTTTTTGGGTCATCTGCCCGCTCCTCGCTCTCGCCGCCCTTGGACTTCAAAAAATCGCCCCTGCCACTTAAATGATACTCGCCATCGAATCCTCCTGCGACGAGACCGCGGTTGCTATCATCCGGCGGGAAGGCCAGAGGGCTGAGCTCCTTACCTCACTGATCTCATCACAAATCGAAATCCACCGCCAATACGGAGGCGTTGTCCCAGAAGTAGCCTGCCGTAATCATGCCCAACGAATTCGCCCTCTAGTCCAACAAGCTCTCGATGATGCCGGAGTCCGTCTCGATGACATCACCGCTTTCGCTGCCACTCGCGGTCCCGGACTTGCCTCATCCCTTCTCGTCGGCCTCGCTTATGCAAAGGGCCTCGCGGCCGCTTCGGCCAAACCCTTTTTCGGGATTAATCACATGGAAGGCCATCTTCTCTCGCCTTTCCTCGAAGAAGGCACAATCCCGCCCCACCTCAGCCTCATCGTCTCAGGGGGACATACCATGCTCATTTCAGTCCAAGCACACGGACAATATCAACTCATCGGCCGCACCATCGATGATGCCAGTGGCGAAGCCTTCGACAAGGTCGGCCGCATGCTCAAGCTCCCCTACCCCGGCGGCCCCGAAATCGAAAAACACGCCCGCGGGGGAAACCCAAAATCCTTCATCTTTCCCCGTGCACATCTTAAAGACGCTCCCTTTGACTTCTCTTTTTCTGGCCTTAAAACTGCTGTTCTCTACCAACTTCAAAAGCTCGACGACCCCCAAGCTCACCTCGCTGATCTCTGCGCATCCTTTCAGGATGCCGTCATTGATGCCCTCGTCAAAAAAACGATTAAAGCTGCTCGTCAAACAGACCACACCTTAATTGCCATTTCCGGCGGCGTTGCCTGTAACCGAACTTTGCAAGAAGCCCTTACCCTTGCGGCACAAAACGCCGGCATGAAAGTCCAGCCCACTCCACCAGCGCTAACCACCGATAACGCAGGTATGATTGCCCTCGCCGCCCTTCTCGCTTCCGAAAACCACCCCAGCGACTCTCTAGAAATCGGCATTGACCCTAATCTCGCGCTCGCCACCCCGTAGCTTTACTGCCCCGCTTGACCTTGTTGAGGGAGGTTTTAAAGGAGAATAGCTACTTCGCCCAAGCCGCATGGATGTGGGTCGAATGGCCACGGTCTCCTGGACCGAGGGTTTCAGTCGCACCGAGTTCTCGGCAACGCTTCAGAAACCCTCGCCAATAGCGATTTCCGTAACTCACTCGCTGGCCATTGATTGTGTCAACATCAAAAGCGAGTCCATCGTAATGACGTGAGTTCCTGCTATGACTCCCCCCTGCTATGGCAATTACCCGAAAGGTATACCCCCGGCTTGCAAGGTCACAGATAGCCCAAAGCATCCTGTGATCCAGTCCCACGTAGCCACCCGGAGCAGTGCCGTAAGAACTCCGCTTAACAGCATAACCGGCAGCAGCATGGTTAAGGTTATCTAGGGCAGACGCGCCATCATAACGACCACTGACCTGACGAGGAAGCCAACTAATCCTATTACAATTCTTCAACCATTGCGCTGCCTTAGGGGTAGGGTTACTAACATAAAATGTGGGGGGCGTAAGAGTGCAACTCGAGAACCCCAAACCAAAGCAGACTGCTACCGCGATCACGGGAAGAAAAAGGATGAGACGCTTCACTTCTCTTAAGATGCCCATTTTGCCACCAATGGCAATGCCATGATCCCTCTCTTGTTTTCCAGAGAGCTCAGGGCTATACCTCCTTCGTAATCATGCGCCTGCGGAGAGTTCTCGCCCAAATCAAGCGTCTCGTCCTCCGAGACCCGCTTGAGCGGCGTCATGAAAAAACAGCCCAAGCGCTCTCACAAGTCTTTGCATCCTTTATTAATCAAGATGGTCGCGCGTCGCGACGGGAGCTTGAGATCGTTTATGACTTTGTGCGTAATGTTTTCCCGGATATCGACCATGGGATTCTTGGGAAATCGCTAGAGTCTGCAGTTGCTTTGCCCCAGCCGATTGATGAAGCAATAAAACACCTCAAGAAAAACCTAAATCCGGAACACAGGATCCCCTTAGCCCTCCAGCTCTATTCAGTCATCAGGGCAGGCGGGGACGCCCCCGCGGAAAAAGAAAAATTCTCCGAAGTTATGCAAGCTGTCGGGAATGGTAAGATCACCGCAACTGTCTTACGTGAACTTGGGCAATTCGACGCACCAAAAGACAATCTCTTAGTACGAGTAGACTTTGGCTCTGATAAATCATCTGATGTCCGCCTAAAAGAAGAAGACGACCCGCCCCGGTTTCGCTGTTACCAAGCGGGAGCACTGATTCTTATTCGGAACCTCCGCGATCAACCTCTCTGGGTGAGAGGCTATCAGCTCGACTCAGATCGCCTTTTACTCATCAGGCCTTCAGACGAAGTCATCGCGGGAGGATGGCGCTTAAATTACAACGATCTCATCTTCTTCTTACAGGCAGAAGAAAAAGGAATTCCTCCCGCACTCTTCCTCATCGAAGAAGACAAAGAACTCACCTTGAGCCGAAACAAGTCACGTCTGGCCCTTGCCAAGATCGCTTTCGGACACCGCGTCCACGTCACTCCACTTAAAAATGGATGTCTCACCGGTGGCTCACGAAACTCTCTCATTGCTGCAACCACCTATCAACTCGATTACCATGACGTAATACGTGTGGACGAAAAGGAACCCCTTTCCCTCGAAGCCCTGAGGCGGATCACACAACAAACTGGACAGCGATTTGTTCTTCCAGCGGGACGTCGAAGGGTTCGTGTTTCAAACGATCCCAACCGACTTTCGGGTGATAGCCTACTCCTCACCCCGGGTCTTGCTGGGCGCTTTGTTTTAGAGCTCGAGTTCGACCCTTACACAGGAATTGGCGAGCTGAAAGTTATCGAATCCACCGAGGCTATTCTTGTGAATGGCCAACAAGTCAGGGAAGAGCCCTTGCCGGATGGGTCGATGATTCGTCTCAGCAATCGTCAGGCCCTCCGTTGCCGCTTCTCAGATAACATTCTTGATGAAGAAAGGAACCTCGTTCGCCATCTTGAAGTGGAGAGTCTCAACCACAGCTTTTGGAAAGGCGGAAAGACCATCGACAGCCTCTCTTTCCGGCTCGAGCGTAGTCAAATGATGTGTATCATTGGCCCAAGTGGAAGCGGAAAAAGCACCCTTCTTGAAATCCTAGCTGGTCAACGAAAACCAAGGAATGGACAGGTTAAGCTAAATGGCATCTCACTCTACGACCGCCCAAAGAGGCTCGCGCCCTTAATCTCCTTTATGCCGCAGGAAGATGCCCTGACCGAGCAGCTTACCGTTTACGAGCACCTCGTCCATGCCGCTGCCATTCGCCGCCCCCACCTCTCTACCGAATCGATCGAGAAACGCGTAAACTTCCTCGTCGGCGAGCTTGGACTAGAACGAATCGGGCACCGCCGGGTGGGTAGTCCGGAGTCCAAAAGTCTCAGCGGAGGTGAACGTTCCCGACTCAATGCGGGGCTCGACTTAGTTGGAGGCGGTGAAATTTTTCTCTTCGACGAGCCCATCTCGGGGCTTTCCTCGAAAGATGCCGAAAACGTCGTCGATGCCCTCCACAGTTTCGCAAGAGACAAGATCGTGGTTGCCTCCCTTCACCGTCCCAGCGAAAAAGTCTTAGAAGCTTTTGATACGGTCCTCCTCCTTGATCGTGGCGGAAAAATGGCATATTTGGGACCCCCAAAAGATCTAGTAAATTACTTTCAACAAGCCTCCAAAGATTTACAGATCGAGCGTCAATCCGATCTCACCCCTCAGGGAGCTGATTTTGTTTTCGATATTCTCGAAACTACAATGCTGAAGCTCCACGCCCCTGGTAAATCGCGCAGACGTTTCCAGCCCGAGTTCTGGCAGGAAAGATTTGAGAACCACTGCGTAATGGACCATCTCTCTCTGCCAAAGCCCAGCCCCATTGCCGATGAACTCGATTTACCAACCGCCGATGACCAAGTCGCAGCGCCTGAACCTCCGGCGCACGGACGTCGGCAGAAGTGGATGATTTTCAAAACCTACCTAGCACGGGCCGCTAAATCAAAATTCCGCCACCGGGGAACTTTCAACTCTATTTTGTTGGAAGCTCCACTACTCGCAGGACTGATCGGCCTAACCTTGAGAGCTTCCCCCGATGGCAGCTACCAATTCCATTCGGCTCTTCATCTGCCCTCTTACCTCTTTCTGGCCGTTACGGTAGCGATGTTTTTCGGTCTCACCAACAGCGCAACCGAAGTCCTTCGAGATCGCCCGATTTTAAGACGCGAGCGTAATTGCCGACCACACCCCATTCTTTATCTTAGCTCAAAATTCTCAGTGCTAATTCTCACGGTAGCAGTTCAATCCGCGGTCTTTATCGCGGTTGCGCATCAGATTCTTGATCTTCGTCACATGTTTTGGAATCACCTCGGTTGGATGATTCTCACGGGATCCTGTGGAACTGCGCTGGCCCTTATGGTCTCAGTAATTTCGCGATCCGAGCGCACTGCCCTAGGATCCATTCCCTTGATCCTTGTTCCACAAATTCTTCTCGCAGGCGCCCTCATTCCCTTCACCGAAATGAACCGCGGGCTCTTTGTCGGTGGGGATGAAGGTCGCGATAATGGAGGTGAACCGGTGCCTTCAGCCATCATGCCGCTGCGCTATGCTTTTGAAGGCAGCATTGTGACTCAAGCCACCGCGAATCGCTTTGAAAAAACTCGCCGGCCCATTCAGAAAACGATCGATATACTCAAAGACAAAGAAGAGCTAAAACTGTCAGAAGAAGATGAACTCAAAAAGGCCGGAGATAAGATTGGAGTTCTCTTTGCATCGGTTGCAAAAACTTCCTCTGAGGCTGACGAAATCCTAAGTGATCCACTTGGGCAATTAGAACAACTTCAAAAGGAGGAGATGGAAGGAGTTAAACCCGAACTCGATCGCGATACTCGCTCAGTTTCTCAATTCTTTGTGAACGAACGGGTCGAAAACATGGTAGATCTTGCCGAGACTCTGAGACTTGATCGCAGGAGAAATGATAAACCCAACATTTTCTTGGCAAAAGAAAAGCCCCTCTTTGGCGTCAATCTGAGTACCCAATGGTATTGCCGAATCTTTTTGATACTCCTTACAACTGCTTTCCTTCTCCCAGCCGCGAGCTTTCTTAACTACTCACTCACCCGGCGTTAAAGAACGCGAAAGCGCTGTTTTAAAGCTCCGGCGGATCAGCGTCAGCGCTTCGGAGGTCAATGGCCGAGCGACTACCAGCCCAGCAATAGAATGCCCTTCCTTAGTTTCGAGCGGGAGAATTTCTATCATTCGATCCTCAGAAATCATGACCTGCAGAAGCCCTCTGGGGTCGACTACACCTTTAGTGATTGAAGCATGAACAAGTGATCTCGCGACTTTGATCAACTTCTCACTTCCTACTTCATCAAGCATAACCTGCCCCTTCGGATCGCAGACAAATGCAGCCAGAATAGGAGTCTGTTTTTTTAGCCAATCTGAAAATGCGCTAAGCGCACGAGGCAGCGACGGAAGCCCAGAAGAGCGCGTAGCTTTTTTTGCAGAAGTAGTCGAAGCAACCGGAGATTGTTGTTCATAAAACGAATCAGGTCGGACCGGCTGCTTGTTCTTTTCAACCGCCGGGTGAGCTGGCTTAGGTTTTGGCGCAGCCTGAGAAAACGGATTGGATGGTTCGGAACCAATCGATTGAAACGGCGGAGTAGAAGAATTGGGTTCCCCGTCGAAACCCTCAAAATCCTCACCAAAAACTGATTCGTGAGAAGGGATTTGTGATACCGGAGTTTTGGCTAGCAATCCTTCAGCAAGCGACCGGACTTCGTCTGGGTCGAGCCACTGACTCACAACTTCGTTCTCGTTCATAGTTTTAGGCTGGAATCGGAGGATTGATGCGCCCCTCTAGCTCAAGACGGAGTTGTTCAAAAATCGCCAAAGTCTCTGAGCCTTCTGCCATCACTCCAACTGGAAGACCCCTCGCACTAGCTTGCACATAGAGATCATTCCTGGGGATTTCAGTCTGCATCACCATTTCCTCTGGAAGAAGTCCTCGAAGTGCTTGGGCAGATTCTAAGCTTTCAGAGAGCTCCTTTTTCACCATCGTCAAAACGACTCCAAGAACCTGAAGGCTGGGGTTGACAGCGCGCATCCGGGTCAATGCTTCCAGCATCTTGGGAACTGAACGAACCCCAAGTGGTTCGGATTGCTGGGGCACTATTACCCCATTCGAAACTCCAAGAACATCAGCAGTGACACCAAATAACCCCGCTGCCGTATCAAAAATACAGACATCGTATTTCATTGCGCGGATTTGTGAGACAAAACCCCTTATTCGGTGGACGTTTCCAGAAACCGGACCGCTCCCAAATTCGTAGGCACTACTCTGACCAGCCGCAACAAGACTAAATGTTGGAAGACGGGTAGGCACAATAAGCTCCCCAACATTCATAACTGGATTTTCGAGGAAATCGTAAAAGCCAGAGAGATGGCGCGATTGGCGAGTCAGGGAAAGTCCCACTGAACCCTGAGGATCGGTATCAACAAGCAAAGTTTTGCGCCCACTGCGGGCGAAGGCATAGGCTAGATTAATGGAGAGAGTCGTTTTTCCGACGCCTCCTTTTTGACTGGTGATGGCTAGAGTGGTCACTGAAAAAAAATCTGAAATGAGATTCGGGAAACCTATTCCCAATTGGCCTTGCGCAATGGAATCATTTAGAAGCTCCTTTGTCTGGTCATTTTCTCTCTATTTCTTAATTTCAGAAAGCCCGCACTAGGGTGGATCCATCATGCGAGCATACTTTTCAATCCTGCCTCTTCTATACGTCTTTCAGCTATCTTCATGTTCGGATGAAAAAACCACGGAAAAAAAAGATGTTGAGAAGAACTATTTTTCTGATGCCGAGGTCCCGGATAGCGCCATTGATTTTAAAAATGAAATGGCCACAGGTGAGACTGATTTCCTCAGATCTTTATCCACCCACCAGATCGCCTGGCAAAAATGGAATCACGAGATCCTTAAGAAAGCGACAGATGCTCAGCTCCCGATCTTTGCCCTCTTATGTTCGCCTCTCGGAAGCGCCTCGCGCACCGTCGTTGACGAGCTAAACGAGAACCAAGACCTTCGAGGAATAATCTCCAGCCAAGCGATCTGCACAGTGATAGACTCAACGGTAAACCCTGAAATGGCTAATTTGGGATACCGTCTCTCTGCAGAAGAGAAAAAAAGTGCCGCTTTCCCCATGATTATTTGGTTGAGCCATGAGGGCTCACCCATTGCTTCAGACCCCGTAGGGAATATCTCCGGGCGCGAATTGAAGGTCGTCGTCTCAAACCTCGCGAACGTGGTAGAGGACCTTTGGACCAAATCATCGCGATACACAGTTGAAAACAGTCGGAGCGAAAATGAAAAAAGACAGCTTCGCTTAGAACCAAACATCGAGGAGCTTAAACAGCCGATAACACGCAATGAACTCTTTCAAAGAGAAACTCGCCAACTCAGTTCTCTTTATAGCTTCGGAGACAAGAATCTGGATTTTATTGGAGGATTGATTCCCTCCAGCAGCATCGAACTTCTTGCTATCGGATCACGTTCGGCAAATTTAACGGGAGAAGTTCGCGAGCAAAGCAGAAAAGCTGCTAAAGTAATGACCCTAGAGCTAACCTCGGGGGCTCTCAAGGATCACCTGACCGGTTCTTATTTCTACGCGCGGAGAACAGACGATTGGACGCTTCCCTTTTTTTCTACAGACCTCCTTTCCCAAGCTAAAGTCGCCGCAACTTTAATGAAGGTTGGTAATCTCCTCGGTGATGAAAGATTCACCAAGCAGGGTTTAGAATTACTTGAACTCCTAGAAACCGAATGGCTGGCGAAAGAAATTTCTAGTAAATGCCCAAATGGTAACGCTGATATTGCTGGGGCATTTCTTTGGGATTATAGAACTCTTAAAAAAATCCTCGATCCAGATCAGCTTAAGGTAGCCACCATCGCATTTTCCCTCGAACCTACCGGTAATATTCCACTCGAAACCGATCCTCTTGGAAACTATTTCAACCTCAATTCACTTCGAGGTAAAACTTCCACCCAAGAAGTCGCCGACGAGCTTCAACTTTCGGTGGAAGAAGCTTCAAAGGCCGTGAAGACCATAAAATCTAAACTACTGACATTTCGCAGGGAGCAAATTAAAATCACAAGGGAAAGCACTTTGACTGTTAAAGATCTAGCCTTGGTTCTAAGAGCTCAAATCCTAAGAGCCAACCATACTGGATCACCAGCTCATTTCGACGCAGCTAAAGCAATCGCAAATAGAATCTTATCTGATTACTGGAAGCCCGAAAAAGGATTGTTCCGTATTTCATCAGATTCAACAATGGTTCCCGCACGGTGCCAAGATGTCATGGCAGTTGGTCGGTCTTTGAACGAACTTTACCAAGCTACCCTCGACCAACATTGGCTAAAAAGCGCAACTGAAATTGTAGACCATAACATTCAGCAATTCGGCTATTCAGGTAAGATTCTGACCGAAGTCACGAAAGAGGAACAGATTGTTCCTTTAAAGCAATTCAGTGTGAGTATGATTTTTGGTGAATCTACCCTAGGCATCTCTGATCAAACTTTGAGCCGACTTTACGCCCTGACCGGAAATGAGACTTATGGTGGCATCGTAGACGCTCACCGAAAATATATCGCCCGTCAGGCAAAAGGCAGAGTGGTGTATCATACCGACTACATTTCATCATGTTCCCTCGGTGATTCCCCTCTGATGGCCATTCTTCAGGGGGATATAGGCAGTAAACTTGGCAAACAATTCATTTCTATTCTAAACGCTCCAAAACATCTATCGTTCCTCACCATTCGCCCGGAATCCGCCAACCCGCTTCTCACACCCCTCACTGGGCTTCCACCAGCTAAAGGAACAGCTTCGGTTGTCCTCACTCGTGCCGGCGAAGCCCTCGGACAGATATCTACGAGTGAGGAACTTACCGAACTTCTTGACTCAGTCATCTCCGGCGAGTGAGTGTCTTCTCGTCCCAAATATTTTATCTTCACTCTATTCTATGAGCAACCGCACCGCATCACAGGCACGCAATACCGCCGAAACTAAGATCAAGCTCAGCCTCGATCTTGATGGTTCCGGCAAATCCTCAATTGCCACTAGGATTCCATTCTTTGATCACATGTTAACCCTCTTCTCTCGTCACTCGCTCATCGACTTGAATGTCGAAGTCGATGGTGATGTTGAAGTCGATTTCCACCACACCGTAGAGGACACTGGTATTGTCCTCGGTGAATGCATCAAGACCGCTATGGGAGACAAAGATGGCATTCGACGCTACGGACACGCCTACGTGCCGATGGACGAGACCCTTTGCCGCAGCGTGATCGATCTGAGCAACCGCCCGCAACTCGAACTCCGGACACCTAAACAAACTGCAGATGCTCAGAACTTCCCTTTTACCCTCGTGGAGGAATTCTGCCGCGCACTCTCTTCAAACCTTCGCTGCAACCTCCACATCGAAGTTCTTTATGGCCGAGACGGGCACCACGTTGCCGAGTCGGTTTTTAAATCCATGGCCGTCGCACTTCGGATCGCTTCGGAAAACGACCCGCGCCGCGAAGGTATCCCATCCACTAAGGAAGTGCTCTAAATCGATATGAAACTCGGAATGATCGACTACGGTCGGGGCAATCTTCGAAGTGTCATCAACGCCTGCAAAGCATTGGGTCATGACCCCACCCTAATTACCAAGCCTGAAGAGCTAGAACAATTTACGCATCTCATCTTCCCTGGCCAAGGATCTTTCGGAGACTGCATGGAAAGCCTGCACCGGCTGGGACTAGACAAGCCCCTTCAAGAATGGATTGCGGCGGGAAAGCCCTACTTCGGGATCTGTGTGGGCTTTCAGCTCCTTTTTGAGGCTAGTGAAGAATCGCCCGGCACTGCCGGACTAGGAGTCGTATCCGGGACCGTCAAACGATTTACCAGCAAAGATATCAAAATTCCCCACATGGGATGGAATGCTACCCTCCACACGAAAGAGAACTCTCCTTACTGGGCCAAGTTTAATGCTGCCCCTTACTTCTATTTCGTCCACTCGTATTATCCGGACGGCGTGGATCCTAAAATTGTTTCAGCAACTTGCAACTACGGCGACGAAACCTTTTGTGCAGCTATTGAGCAGGGAAAACTGTTTGCCACGCAGTTTCACCCAGAAAAGAGCCAACATGCCGGACTCAAACTACTCGAAAACTTCTTCAATGCCTAAATGACATAGGCTGACACGAAAAAAGCCGGCCGTTTCCGCCCAGCTTTTGAAGGAGTAGAAAATAAAAAGCGCCTTAAATCAGGCCTGCTTTTTTCAGAGTCACATATGCACCATTCTTGTTGATGGTCTTAAGCGCCTTTGCGCTCGCCTTCACGCGAACATACTTACTGAGCTCCGGAACCCAAACTCGCTTGGTGTGAAGGTTAGGAGAAACTTTGCGCTTCACCGTCTTGGTCACGTGACGGCCAATGCCGCCTTTCTTTTTGGCCAAACCAGAACGGTGGATTTTACGTCCAACACGAACTTTAGAACCGCGGATACTGCATACTCTTGCCATAGATCTTGAAAACTGGTGGATGGGTGAGATATGCGAAATTCAGAATGGGTCAAGCCGTTTCCGAAAATTCCTTAAGGTTTTTCATTCCTATTATTTAACAGGATGAACTGGAAATCCCCTTTCAGGTATGATTTTCTCGCTGTGTGGAAGCCCCGATTCTCCTTGATTACTTAAAGCAGCTCGAAAAACAGGGAGTCGACCATGTAGAAATCGACGACCACGCCCGGTCAGTTCTTCGCGAGCTCTACACCCGCGGAAGTGCCCGCCGCCCTGCGAAACCCAGTATAGTTGGAACCAATAAGCAGTTACAGCCGGACTCAATCGTCGCGCAAGGTAACACCGCAGCCGAAAAGATAGCCTCGCTTGCCAACATCGCCAAAACCTGGCAACCGGCACGATCCCTTGGCAGTCTCCGGGATACTATGGTTTTCTCCGCCGGCAATCCCGAAGCTGATTTCATGCTCGTCGGCGAAGCCCCTGGATTTCAGGAAGAACAAAAACTCGAACCTTTCGTAGGCCCAGCCGGAGAAAAACTTAATCAAATCCTCAAGGCTATGGGGCTCGCACGCGAAAAGGTCTATATTTCCAATGTTTGTAAATTCCGGCCTGCCACCCGGAACCAAACCACTAACAACCGCAAACCCTCTCCCGAAGAAATGGCAACTTTCCTTCCATTTGTGAAGGCCGAGATTGATATCGTAAAACCAAGCGTCATCGTTGCGCTCGGAGGCAGCGCGGCTCAGGGCCTTCTCGGCTCTGATAAACCAGTTGGCCAACTGCGTGAATCTTGGCACCAATTCCAAGGAATCCCTCTCCGTGTTACCTACCACCCTTCCTATCTTTTGAGGCAAGAGGACGGACTCGGCGAAAAACGCAAGGTCTGGGAGGATATGCTAGCCATCATGGAAAAACTTGGACTTCCAGTTTCCGAAAAACAACGCAGCTACTTCAAGAAGTAGTCAACTTTGGCTAAAATAAATCATTCCCGCGATTCCGGCTGTAAAGCAGTAGTAAGCAAAATACTCCAACTTTCCGCGCTTCACCGCTCCCATCACGACATAAATTGCAAATAACCCTACGAAAGCTGCCGCAATCGCGCCGGCAACATAAGGCGCATTAAAACAAGAATTGAGGGCTCTCGTAAAAGAGCCCGTCTGTTCCATCTGCTCCTTTAGAGTCAGCACGAATCCGCCAACGATAGCCGGGATTGACATTAAAAAGGAAAATTCGGCAGCTTTCTCTGCCTTTACCCCGCTTACTAAGCCAGCCGCGATCGTCGAGCCAGAGCGAGAAATCCCAGGCAAAATAGCACAAGCCTGTCCGATCCCCATAACAACAGAACTCTTAAGCCCCAGCTTGGCAGCTTTTCCTTTCAATATTCTTGGCACAAATAAGATAAATCCCGTCACAATCAAAAGACCTGAAACAAAAACCGGCTTTCCTGGCGCAGCATCAAAAAAATCCTTAAAAAGCAATGCTGCGACCACAGCCGGAACTGTAGCCACCCCGAGCCAAATAATCATCATTCGCTCCTCCCTCATCTCGTTGTTGAAAAGTGAAAGGATTAAGCTCCACAGACTCTTCTTAAAAAAGATCAGCACGCTAACTAGGGTTCCTAGATGGAGAATGATTTCAAAAGAAAGATCTGGCCGATGCTCCGCTCCCACGTCTCGAATTCCGAGAAGATACTGGGTTAGCACGATATGTCCTGAAGATGACACGGGAAGAAACTCCGCCAATCCTTGCACAATCCCCACGATGATGGCCTTCCAAATTTCCATTGCTACCAGAAGGATTAACCCCCCTCTCCTTACCCGGCAAGCACCACATCACCTCTCTCAAAATTTTATTTCGCATTTCCCGATCTCTCAGGTATGCTGATGCTATGAAAGCAACACTTACATTGTTCGCCCTCGTTTCGCTTCTTGCCTCCTGCAGCCAGAAAGGCAAACCCGTCGCTCCAGCAGCCAACACCGGCAATCAATATGGGGTTCCAAATCCCGGCGCTCCCGGAAGTTACAATCCTCCCTACCAGCCGATTGCCCCCATCAATCCTCCTGCAGCTCCACTGCCCACCCCTTACGGAACTCCACCTGTTGCAATCGCTCCCTATAGCCCTCCACCTGCTAGTCCAGCGCCAACTCCCTCACCCGATCTGAACGGAAACGTTTACACGATCAAAGCTGGAGATTCTCTTTGGGGAATCGCACGTAAGTTTGGAACATCCGTAAATGCTGTTAAGGAGACTAACGGTATGACGAACGACACGATTATTGAAGGTCGTAGTCTCATCATCCCCGGACGATAACCAATCGGATTACGAACCTTTCATTAATCGGTGGGCTAGACTATCCTCTGGCCCACCTTTTTGTACAAATGAAACTCTTACTGACGGCCTTTCTCTCTCTCATTCTTCCCGCCCTCACCCAAGAATTACCAAACGATAGAGAAAAGCTTCTCGAAGCTCTCCTGAATGCACCTGATCGAGCTTCACTAGATCAGGCCATCAAAAACGGCAAAGCAGCGGGTCTTCCGGACCAACTATTTCTTGAAGCTCGCTTCGTCTTTCTTGTAAACGAAGATAATCGGGGGGCGCTTGCTACTCTCTCAACGGAGCTTGAAGCACACCTCCTAAAATTTTCTCCCGACGACACGATGCTCTTTGCCGTCAAAGAAGATTTCGCAAGCATCGTGCAATACACCAAGGCTCTTGCTGCCCTTCAAGACAACGACACAACACTTTTTAAAAAACATATTACCGAAGCCTTTTGGCTAGCCCCTTCTCACGCCACCCAATTTGCGCCCTTGATCGATGACATACGTATCAATGAAGCAATGAAAAAAATCACCTTAGATCTTAACCTGAAATTTGAAGACCAAAGGTTGAAGAGTGAATCAAAGTCTTTAAAAGCCATCGCAGGAGGCTCACCAGCTTTTCTCATTCATTTCTGGAGTCCTTGGGCGAGTCAAGCAATGGCGATAATGGATGAATTTCTAATCATTAGCGACTCTCTCATCAAAAATAATATTCCCGTAGCTTCCATTCTTTTAAGCAGCACAACTGAAGCCAGAAGAGCTGGAGATGATTTTCTTACTAAAGGAAAACAAGGAAATATAGCGCACTGGCTCGTCGATACTGAGAAGTTTTCATTGGGCTCGTTGATGCGCGTTTCCTCTTTCCCCACTGTTGTATTAGTATCAAACAAAGGGAAAATCCTTTTCAACGGAGACCCGGCCGATCGCCGTCTTTGGAAGATTCTGACCTCTATTAATCCAGAAATAAGCGAACCTACGATAGATGCCGTACTTCCAAAAATAGATCCAAAAAGCACCTCACGGACAAAAAACGGCAACTAAGGCCAGAAATATTTGATCGCAAGCATGTAAGATTAAACTTGAACTATGGTGCAGTATTCGGCTTTCTTCTTAAAACCAATCGATTAGACCACAGTGTCCAGTTACGACGAACCATCTCCTCAAGAGCTTCACGCCCTCGCCATCCTATGGAATGAGGGCCCAAGTACAGTAGGGTTCGTACATGAATTAATGAATATCGATGGTAGTGATCGAACCTATACCACCGCCCTCGCCGTCATGCGCAACCTTGAGAAAAAAGGGCTTGCCGTTCGGAATACTCAGGGACGGGCACATGTTTACGAAGCTAAGGTAGATCGCGAAAGTATCCTCAAGCCCCGCTTGCAGGACCTCGTTCAAAACAGTTTTGGAGGAAGCCTTGGACAGGCAGTCCTCTCCCTAATCTCAGTTGGCGTCATGACGCCCGAAGAGAAAACCGCGGTAACCCGCGTAATTAAACAGCACAAAGCCATGGCTGCAAAAAAGAAGACCACAAAAAAGAAGGCCGCCAAAAAGGCCGCCAAAAAACCCGTGGCTACCAAGAAAAAGGTAGCCAAGAAGAAAGTCGCTAAAAAAGCGGCTGCTAAAAAAGTAGCTAAAAAGCCCGCCAAGAAAAAGGTAGCTAAAAAAGCCGCTAAGAAAAAAGTAGCTAAAAAGCCCGCCAAGAAA
>Ga0213868_10002380_pt1 | contig 18095 bp, 14 predicted proteins | sample PICome_9_FD_160087 | JGI IMG/M metagenome (GOLD analysis project Ga0213868, IMG submission 160087) | Coastal seawater microbial communities near Pivers Island, North Carolina, United States - PICO127 | ecosystem: Environmental > Aquatic > Marine > Coastal | place: USA: North Carolina...
CCACTTTCTATTTCTTCATCCCTGAGAAAACTTCTACTTCTACACAACTTAAGCCGAATAAACACACACGATAAGTTCACACTAGAAGACGCAGTGATAACAGAGATGATTGGGAGCAAACTTAGGTTTTTTTTCAAAAGTAGAGATGCGAGATATAGGAGTTTAGCGCGCGTAGTCTGAGCATGTTTTTGTTACAAATTTAGTATTTCAACCACCCCAATTCGTCTACGTTTCTACACATTATCGCGCATTGAAACGGATCTGCTTCGCATAACTTAGCCAAACCTTCTAGTGTAACATGTTTGTTCCCATTGTTATCGTTATCTTGCATTCGGACGTGTATCTGAGGTCTTCAACGCCTTCTCACAAAATTGGGGGAGTAAAATGTGCCCCTTTGGAACGTTTTGGCGAAAAATGTGCCCCTTTGCGTTTTTTCTCTCTTTTGGGTGTTGTTTAGGGTTATTCACGCTTTTTTTTCGCCTGAAAAAATTACTTTCGCGTACGTAAAAAACCGGTTTTTTCGAGACGTCTTCTCTTTTTTCGTCACTCTCGAACAGTTCGTTGTGCATCCTTTCCTCCAAAAGGATATTAATAATGGTTTCGAACTCCGTCGTGTCCTTGTCCACCGCTCTTTTCTCGTCGTCTTTAAAAAGAACCACCGTAAGCAGAAGGACACCACCAACAACAAAGTCTTCTTCGTCTTCTTCTTCTTTACGAAGAGTAAAAGCGTTCAAAATCGCGAACGCGACGACGTTGACGATTTTGTATCTCACCGTGACGGGTGGTTTTGTACCGACGACGACGAGTGGCTTTGCGATGGCGATGGGTGGTGACGACGGGACGACGATTCAGACGACGACGACAGTCGTCCGAACAGAAAACGCTTCTTCCGTGTTTAACGGGAAATATGCCGACCCGAACCACCCGGGGTGTTTGCGAGGGATCGAGAGAGTGCGTTCGACGACGAAAGCGAAAGTGTTCGGAGAAGATGGCACCCCTGGGTGTCAAGCGGATGGACAAAAAGAGACGAAAAAATGGGAACTCGAAGGCGAGTTACGAGGGGAAAACGAGATACTCATCGATTTTTCCAAGAAAGGAGGACCGAAGAATTTACTCGGGAAGTGGACCGGCAGTGGCGTTTTGTTCCCAGACGGGAACACGTGGTCAAAGTTATAATAATAATAATATAGCGTAAGCGAGTAAAATAAGCGTTGTCGTTTTGTAATAAGTATTTTATAGCGAGATTTTATATATATCATCAGCGTTCATCGTTTTTGAACGAAAACTATCGTCGATAACGCTGGAATCGTGAGCGATAAGTCGTCGACGTCGGACGTTCCTCCGGATATTTTCACGCGACGTAACGTTTCCGCGTCCTCACATATCGCGCCTTGCGCCGGGTGCGGCTCTAAAATTTTGGCGGTCGAAGCGTTTCTCACGTGACGTTGGAACGCTTTCTCGGCGTAGTTCTCGATGTCCGTCGACGTCGCGTTGACACACACGACGATGCGTTCAAAGTTGTCGCATATTTTTAGCTTCTCGAAACCATCGTCGATGACGTAGACGAGTAAACCTGGTATTTGATTTTCGCCGCGATTGAAAAACGAGACGCGATTTTGAACGTCTTTAAACGTCTCCAAAGAGAAGAGCTTCGAGCTCGAACGAATGGACATCAACTCGCAAAAGTAGTCCGTTTGTGCGAGTATGTCTTCTTGTGAAGGTTTATTCTCCTCAACGTTCGCTAAGAATGGACGAATCAAATCATATCGTCCTTCGTTTTTCGATCGCGGGGGCATCCCGACGCCAAAATTGTGCGTCTCGCCGGAGAAATCTAATCGATTGAACCAATCGCCGCTATCGTAACTGTCGCGATCTAAACTCTTCGAACGCAACAATTCATCGCCGGCGTGGAAAAAAGGCACGCCCTGGGACAACGCGACGATTGAAGTGCACACACGATTCATGCGAATTCTATCGCGTAACGTCGTGTGTTCGCTGCTCGCGCGAAGCGCTATGCAATCGAACAACGTTTCGTTATCGTGCGCGGAAACGTAATTAACGGTTTCTTTCGGTTCTCCCGCGTACGCTACATTTGAGTTCTCATACGCCGCATTTCTCAGTTGTGTCTCGACGCCATGTCTGTTCGTGAAAACGTATTCGCGTAAATTACCGGCGAACGCGGCGATAATTTTCTCGCCGTCTTCCATCGTTCGATATCTGCGAGACAGGTCATCGTTACCTTGCGCGGCGTTCGCGCGGTCGAGCAAACCCGTCGCGAAACCTTGTTCGCGAGGATCGCCAAAAGGAGTTCCACCAACCGCGCCTTCGCGAACGCGATCGTTGAAGGAACCGATGCCAGTATTCGCGAGGTTCATTTGCGAAGCGTTCGCGCCGACGCGGTTTTGTACAACCTCGGCGTAATCCCATCCCTCGCCGTATAAATACAATTTCGATCCATCGACGCCGTCTTTTTCTAAAGTCAACGCCTCTAACTTTGCTTTCGCTTTGAGCATGGTTTTTAACATGATGTGTCCCATTAAATCGAAACGAAACCCGTCGACTTTGTAATCTTTCGCCCAGTGGATTAAATCATCGACGATGAGTCTGTCGAACATGTAATGTTCGCTCGCGGTGTTGTTACAGCACGTGGACGCCTCGTAGTCGCCGCGAAAATTTCTTCGATGGTAGTATCCCGGAACGATTTTATCTAAAACAGAGTTCACATCGGTCGGGCCGCTGCTCAAAGTGTGATTATACACCACGTCGACGATGAGTCTCAAGTTCATTTTTTCGCTCAAGGACTTGACCATTTCGCGGTACTCTAAAATTCTCGTCGGACCGTCTGGATTGGTCGAATACGAGCCTTCCGGGACACCGTAGTGCACTGGGTCGTATCCCCAGTTGAAGGCATCTTCCGAGGCAATTTTTGACGTCAACGTTTGTTGAAACTCCGAGTCGCTTTCCAACGCCTCCATGCCGGAAATATCCGCCGAAGAGAGCGACTTTTGATTTTCCGCTCGTTCCGGAACGCTCCCGAAATCGTACGTGGGGAGTAAGTGGACGTGCGATAATCCGTGCTGCGATAATTTCTTCAAATGTCTCACGCCTCTTCCTTCTTCGCACGAGAATGCTTTATACTTCCCTCTCGCGTCTTCCGGCACGGAATCATCCAAGGCGGAAAAGTCGCGCACGTGCAACTCATAAATACCGCCTTCGCAAATGTGATTCAAACTCGGTTTCGCGAACGTTTCCCATCCTTCCGGTTTCGCCGACGCGTCGTTCTCGACGTCAAATATGTGCGCTCTTCGTCCATCCGCGGCTAACGATCTCGCGTAAGGATCCGACGCGATTGAAGTCATCACTTTATTTTCTTTCGGATGAAACACCGTCACTCTGAAATTGTAATACATCTGGTACAACTCTTTACGCCTGCCGTGAATAATCCACGTTCCGTTCGAGCTATCAAACATCATCTCCAATTCCTCCTTCGGGTGCGAGAAATCTGGAGAATCGAAGAGTAAGAAATCAACTTGAATGGCGCTTGGCGCCCATAACGTGACGACGATAATTTCGTCCATAAAAGTACACCCGAGCGGCCCATCGTAGCTATAAAACGCATCCAACGCGCCGTGGATTTGCAAGCCGCACGCATCGAGTGGTTCATTCTCGTTCTTATCTTTCCTTTGCTTTTTCGTTCCAACGGCGAGTTGCGTTTTCAACAACAATTTCATTTTCGCATCCGAGACCGTCGACTCGCCGATTTCGTAAAACGCGAAACATTTTTCGTTGAACACGGCTGGAAACTTCTCCTTCACGGCCGCATCGATGCTATCTTCCTCCACTCGCGATAAAGTAGCCTCCAAAACGTCCCCATCCTCCGGATCCTCGCTCTCTACTCCGTCCATGGTTGCTTTCAAACTGCCGCTTTTACTCGAATACAATTCCACCGCGACCTCTTCTTCTTCTTCTTCTTCTTTTCCTCCTCCTCCTCTTCCCTCCTCCTTCACGCCGTTAAAATCTCTCGGCAACGCCACCAACCGCTTATCCAGCAAGATAGCCCGGTGACAATTCACGTCTCCTTTCGGCAACTTCTCCAAATCCGGCTTCTCCTGCCAAATCTCTTGGTATCCGCTCACTAAGAAAATCTCCACGTCCTCTTCGCCGCTCGGCACTTTCATCGACTCCGCGCGCACGTCCTGCTCTTCGCCTTTGTGCAACAAAACCGACACGATTTTCGAACTCGTCCCTTCTAATTCCACTTTATACGTCTCAAACTGTGGCAACGATGCGTTCACTGGAAATAACGGTTCGTTCCAATCCGTCGGTTTCGGCACGTCCCCCCAGACGTGGAGACCAAAACCATCGTAATCCGATTCCTGACGGTGGTAGTTGACGACTAAGAAACGCTTCGTGGTGGTGTTGTCGTTGTTCTCGTTGTTCTCGTTGTTGTTGTTGTTCGTCCCAGGAGTTTTTTTATCGTCGGACAAAAAACACCTTTGGATGTTTCGTCCTCGTCCTCGCGATGATCGTCCTCGTCCTCGTCCTCGCGATCGTCGTAAAGAAGACGAAGGTAAAGAAGAACCGAAAGCGCGATTGGATTTCTTCGCATCTCTTCCAAACGTGCCGGAGATGGATATTTGCACGGACGACGCGAACGAGGACGAGAGGTTTTTACACTTTGGCGAAAGGAGAAGAACTTTTGAAGGCATTCTTTGAATCGTCGTCTGAATCGTCGTCTGAATCGTCGTCTGAATCGTCGTCTTGGATGGATCTGTCTCTTTCTCTTTCTGCTTCTGGCGAAAGAGCGCGAGTGATGCCGTACGTGTGATGACAAATGGTTTCAAAAATCTCCCGAAAAAAGAGAGAAAGAACGCGCTTCTAAAATACTGGATGCGGCGCAAAAATACGTAAAACTCTCTCTCTGTGTTTCAAATTACATTCTATTAAAATCTATTAAAACGGGCTTTTTTAAGGCCAACAACTTAATAGACGTAGTTTTTCTGGAAGGTACTGTCCGTGTTCGCCAAGGACTCTTCGGCGTTGAACTTGCCGAGTTGCGCGAGACCGTTTTCTTCCGCGCGTCTGGACAAGATGGCTTGCGCCTTGCCAACCATGGCGTCGTCGCCGGCCCACGTCTTGATGACGGAGTTTTGCAACGCTCTCGCGTACGAGAAGGACACGTGCCACGGGTTCGGCTGTTGGTTCATGGCGTTCAAGTACAAGGTGGAGTCCAATTCGGACAAACCGCCAGACAAGAACATGATACCGGCGGTGGCCGGCGGGACGCGAGAGTTCAACATCTTCAAGGTCGCCGCGGCGACTTCTTCCGGAGTGTTTCTCTTCGGGCAGTCGGCACCCGGGCCAACCATGGACGGCTTCAACAACATGCGGTCGAACATGACGTCGTTGTCCGCGAGGTACTTGAAGGTTTCCGCCCAGACCGCGGAGGCAACTTCGAAGGTTTCTTCCAAGGTGTGCTCGCCGTCGAGGAGGATTTCCGGCTCGACGATCGGGACCAAACCAGCGTTTTGGCAGATGGCGGCGTATCTCGCCAAGCCGTACGCGCAGTCAGTGACGGCGATCTTGGACGGGCCAGCCGGGATGGAGACGACGGATCTCCACTTGCAAAAGCGCGCGCCTTGCTTGTAGTATTCCGCGGCTCTGTCGGCGAGGCCGTCCAAACCTTGGCACCAGGATTCACCGTTGCTGTTCGCGAGCGGCTTCAATCCCTTGTCGACCTTGATACCCGGGTAGATACCTTGTTCGTTCAAGCAGTCGACGAAAGACTTGCCAGCCTTCGTGGATTGGTAGAGGGTCTCCTCGAAGAGGATGGCGCCGCCAATGTGCTTACCGAGGTTCGGGGTCGTGATGAGGAGTTCTCTGTATCGACGACGGTTTTCTTCGGTGTTTTCTACCCCGACGCCTTCGAGACGGGAGCCGCACGTGGCGTTGGATTCATCCATCGCCAAGATACCTTTGCCCGCCTTGGTCATGTTTTGCTGTTATTATTAAAGGAAAGAGAATAATACGAATATGAGTAATCATCGTGCGGAAGAAAAAGGAGGAGATAGTTTTTCTGTGGTCCACACGCAATCGGATATAATCATCGAAAAGCGCGCGCTCGAAGAACAAACACACAACAACAACGCGAACAGATTCCGCGCAGAAACCTTCCGCGTTCGAATCAAACAAAATCCAACGCGTTCAATTTAACCGCCACACGAACCGAACCAAACGCCTCTCGGACGCCTTTCCCCTCTCGTCGAATCACCGCGCGCGTCGACACCGTAAAAAAAAATTTTACCCAAGTGGCAAAAAGGGAAGAAACATTTAAGCGCAACAACGTACCGCAGTTTGCAACAACTCGTCGTCGTACTGGCCGGCGCGAGTGACGACGTTGGTTCTTTTGGCGACGGACGCCTTGGAGACGACAACCTTCGCCCCGAGAAGAGTGCTTTGGGTGAGTGCAGACATTATGAGTATCTCTTTGTGTGCGTATAAAAGTAAAGCATATTTATCTCATTCGTGATGAGAAGAAACCGATTACATCCAAGAAGCTCCCTCTCACCAAAAAAGCGAAAAACCTCGAGAGAGCAAAAAAACCCTCGAGAGGTGAAAAAAAGGCAGAAACAATCATCTCAAAAAAACAAAAAAAAAGAGATGAAGATCTCGAGCAAAAATTAAACAAAAACTGACCCCTGACGCCTAGTAAAAGAGGAGACGTGGCTCGCTCCTCAGACGAAGATTTTTTCGTTTTTGCCTCGCACCGCACGAAAAAGTACTCTTTTTTGCTCCTTTTTTGGTACACTTTTAGGCCAAGTTTAAGGCGGATTGAGGGAGACGTCACTTTAATACCATTCCCACGACGCGTGTATACACCACGCACGCGCGCACATCTGAGAGAGAACGACGAAAGAGAGAAAAGATAAGATATGATTCGCCGAGCGACGTCGTCGAAGCGCGTTCTCGCGTTAAAAGAAGGACTGTTAGGGCGAGCGAGTTCTTCTTCTTCGGTCGCATCGTCCTCGTTCGCGTCAACGTCATCCCAACGCATCATCAATCGTTCAACCGAGAGAGGGATATCCTCGTTTTCGAAAAACAACTCGCACAACAACAACGCGGTGAAAGAGGTGAAGAAAGCGACGGGAAAAGACAGTCGATCGCAAAGAGGGATCGCGGGCGCGCGTAAGGATGCGTCTCACTCTTCTTTGGATGCGACGAGTGCGAAGAAAAAAGTCGTCGCGAAGATCAACGGAGGGAATAAGCATCTGGATATCGCGAGACGTGGCAAAGCAGCCATGCCGCAAGCGGCGACGAGCGCGAAACCGAATGCAATCGATTACTCCGTCGGGGGCACCGTGTACCCCGTACCGCAAGAAGTGAAAGGCTCGAAAGTGGTCTACCAAAACGCAGACGGCATGCGCGTGGACGATGGGAGGTACCAGAACTTTAAGAGCGATTTGAAAAACGAGTTGATGATACCGGAGGAGCGCATCATCACCGACGCGGTGAAGACGTACGCGTACGGGACGGACGCGAGTTTTTACAGATTGTTACCGCAAATGGTGGTGAAGATCCACTCCGAGGAAGAAGTGAAGAAGATTTTACCGTACGCGAAGAAACACCAGACGCCGGTGACGTTTCGAGCGGCTGGGACGTCTTTGAGCGGGCAAGCGGTTTCGGATTCGGTTCTGTTGAAGTTGTCGCACGTCGGGAAGAACTTTCGAGATTACACGGTGCACGAAGACGGGAGGAAGATTACGTTAGAACCTGGATTGATTTTGGGCGAAGTGAATAGAATTTTGCAAGCGCACAAGAAGAAGGGCGGGCACGCGGTGCAATACAAGATGGGTCCGGATCCGTCTTCGATCGATTCGTGTATGGTTGGCGGCGTCGTCGCGAACAACTCTTCGGGCATGTGCTGCGGGGTGAAACAAAACACGTATCACACTTTGGAAGATATGAGAATCGTGTTCGTGGACGGAACGGTTTTGGATACCGCGGATCCGGCGTCTCGAGAGAACTTCTTGAAAACGCACCAAGACTTGTGCGCGAAAGTGAGCAACTTGGCGACGAAAGTCCAAGCGGACGCCGAGTTGACCGCGCTGATCAAGAAGAAGTTTGCGATTAAATGTACGACTGGTTATTCCATCAACGCTTTAGTAGATAACGATGCGAAGGACCCGATTGAAATTATCAAGAGATTGATGATTGGGAGTGAAGGTACTCTCGGTTTCGTCTCGAGAGCGACGTATAACACCGTCGTCGACCACCCGCACAAGGCGAGTTGTTTCATCATGTTCAAAGACGTCGACGACGCGTGCAACGCGGCGGCGGTGTTGAGACGCGAAACGACCGTCGATGCGGTGGAGATCTTCGATAAGGCGAGTTTACGTCAGTGCGAAAAGCACGAGAAGATCATGTCGTTGGTGCCGACGATCCCGGAAGCTGGGAAGTACGGCGCGGCGCTTTTGATCGAGTGCAGAGGCCCAACCGACGCGGAGTTGGACCAAAACATTAAAGCGGTGACGACCTCTTTGGACGGCGCGAACTTGAACTTTTTGCACCCGAGAGAGGAAACGTATCCATTCTCGAAGGATCCAGCCGTGTACGGTACCTATTGGGACGTGAGAAAAGGTTTGATTCCTATGGTTGGCGGCGGTCGCGAAGCCGGTACTTCGGTGTTGATTGAAGACGTCGCGTGCGAAGTCGATTCGTTGGCGCCAATGACGAAGGATTTGATGGCTATGTTTGAAAAGCACGGTTACGACGACGCCTCGTGCATGGGCCACGCGTTGGAAGGTAACTTGCACTTGGTCTTTTCCCAAGGTTTCCGTACGGAGAAGGAAGTCGAGACGTACGGGATGATGATGCAAGAAATGTGCGAGATTGTTGCGGTCAAATACAAAGGGTCGTTGAAAGCCGAGCACGGTACCGGGCGTAACGTCGCGCCGTTCGTTGAAATGGAATGGGGCACCAAAGCGTACGATATCATGTGGGAATTGAAGGAAATGTTTGATCCGGATTACGTGTTGAACCCGGGCGTTATTTTGAACAGAGATCCGGACGTCCACCAAAAGTTTTTGAAGCCGAAACCGGTGGCGGACCCGATCGTCGATATGTGCATGGAATGTGGTTTCTGCGAATCCAACTGCCCGTCCAGAGACGTGTCGTTGACGCCGAGACAAAGAATCACGGTCTACCGCGAAATTAGTCGTTTACAAGCGATGGAGAACAGAGGCACGGAAGATCAAGCGCGATTGGACGAGTTTTTGGACATCTTCTCCTACGCCGGTGACTCCACTTGCGCTGCCGATGGTATGTGCGAAGTGAAGTGCCCGGTTGGTATCAACACCGGCACTCTCGTGAAATCCATTCGCGCGAGAGAGCTCGAGCAAGCCAAGAATGTCTCGTCGGTTGCCGCGTCGCTCGGGAGAAACTTTGCGAGCTTCTCCGGCGTCGTCCCGCCGTTCTTGAACTTGGTTTCTGGCTTCCACTCTATTTTGGGCGAAGGTGTTTTGAAAACCGTCTCTGGTGGGTTGAACAAAATCTCCGGGAACATGATTCCGGAGTGGAACCCGCACATGCCGCGAGGCGCGCCGAAGTTGCCGGAACCGAACCACGCGAAGGAGAAACACGCCGGCGTTGAAAGAAAAGTCGTCTATCTTCCGTCCTGCGTGACGAGAATGATGGGTCCGAGTAAAGCGGACGCCAATTTGGAAGGCGTCGCGGACGCCATGATGTCCATCTTGGCCAAAGCGGATTACGAAGTTGTCTACCCGAAGGGCTTGAGCGACCAGTGCTGCGGCATGTTGTTCAACTCCAGAGGCTTCAAAGACACGGCGATTACGAAAGCGGCGCAAATGGAAGAAGCTTTGTTAGAAGCGTCTGAAAATGGCAAGTACCCGATCGTTGTCGACACCTCTCCTTGCTTGGCGGAAATCAAAGGCTCGTTGCAAAACCCGGCGTTGAGATTTTCCTTGTACGAACCGGCAGAGTTCATCGCGAATCACTTGCTCGATAAGCTCGAGTTCAACAAGGTGAAGAAACACGTCGCCATCCACGTCCCGTGCTCGTCCAAGAAGCTCGGTGTGGAACAAACGTTCACGAAACTCGCCGAAAAGTGCGCGGAAGAAGTGACTGGTTCAGGTATCCCGTGCTGCGGTATGGCTGGCGACCGCGGTATGCGATATCCGGAATTGACGGGCGGTTCCTTGAAATACTTGGACTTGCCGAAAGGATGCACGGACGGTTACTCCACCTCGCGCACGTGCGAGATGAGTTTAACCAACCACTCTGACGTTTCCTTCAAGGGTTTGGTGTACTTGGTCGACGAAGCCACGACGGCGAAGAAGGCGTCGGCGTAAATGAATGCGTGAGAAAGAAGAAATATATAAGAAATGTGTTTGTGTTAACCTACCTGTTGCGCGGCGAGAGAAACGATTGATTGAGTAAAATAGACGAACGAAAAATAATCATCTAATCTGTATCTATATAGTCGATTATAATAAACCTCAGAATCCTACTACTACTATAACTATAAATACTCTATTGCACATCATCATCATCATCATAACTTCGAGGAAGCTTTTTGCCCTCCTCCTCCTCCTCCTCTCAATCCGTCTAAAACGCGTTTCAATTGCTTCACGATGGTCGGTTCGCACAACATTCGAAACCCGTCCTTCGCCTCTTCCTCGCACCCGTACCGATACCATTCCTCGGCAAACGCTCCTCTCAAGTTAATTTTCGTCTTCGCGTACCCGTCTCGCGGTAACCGTTTCATCTTCTCCGCGATTTCCATCACTCTTTTCTCCAACATCCCTTCCTCGCATACCTCGTCGATCAACCCGTATCTCAACGCCTCGCTCGGTTTCGCCAAAGCGCCTTGCAACAACAACTTCTCCCCCAACGCTTTGCTCAAAGTCACCTCGCAGAACCGCAACGCCCAAAATTTCGGCACCGGTATCCCCAACATCACCTCGTTCAGACCAAACGAGCTCGTTTTGTGCGTCGTTTGTACGCGATAATCGCAACACAAGGACAACATGGCGCCGCCCGCCGGACACGCGCCTCGAATACCCGCTATCGTCACCAACGGAGACACCAACAATCTCGTGAGAAAAGTCGTTTGTACTCTCCAAAACTTCTCGTATCTTTTTGCAGTCGTCTCTGGAGCGTATAACTCCTTTATATCGTTCCCGGCGGTGAAAATATCTCGTTTTAATTTGGAGAGAAAGATAAGAACGCGCGTTTTCGGGTTGGATTCGATACGCACTAACGCGGAATGTAATTCCGTCCAAAACTGTAAATCCATCGCGTTCGCCGGTTCCGAGAGAAGAGAGACGATCGCTATCGTTTCTTCTTCTTTCGCGAAAGAGACGGTCACTTTTGGTGGTACTGATGGTCCCGACATCGTCGCGCGAGACTTCTCTTCTTTTCGAAAACAACAAAGTAAAAAGTCGTTTACTCTCTGAAGCCTCTTCTTCTCGATGATGGTTCGTTAGAGTTGGTTGCTTTTTCAGAAGTTCGGTGTTGTGAGGAAAAAGCAGCCAATTTTTCTCCTTCCTTCTGCTTAAAATTTTTCGCCTTCCTTCTGCTTCTTAAATTTTTCGCCTTCCTTCGGCGTCAATTTTTCTCCTTCCTTCGGCTTTGAAGCCACACGGACAGACCACCAGAAGAGGAGCGTCTTTTCCTCCCCCGCTCGCGCACACAAACACAACAACCCGATCGAGAGATGAAAAAATAAAAATAAATGGAACAACGAGGACGACGGGAGTGAGGAAGACCTTTATTCTCTATATATTATATATTCAACGCGACGCTTGTGAACGAGAGTTTACGAGACGGAAGAGACGCGCGCTTTAAGAAGAGTTAAGCTTTTGAGTGCGCGCTTTCGTTTGCGCGTGCACACAATCGACACTCTAAAACGTTTTCCCCACGAAACGTTTTGAAAGAAGAAGAAGAAGAAGAAGAAGAAGAAGAAATTATGAGCGGCAACAACCAACTGGTGATACCGAAAACGCACGATGCAAAAGGCGAGAAATTAAACTGCGAGGAACGATTCGTCGGCGAACGAGCGATGCGGACCGCGGAAGGCGCCGCGAGTTTGCTCGGGATGACCAAAGATATCCTGATGGAAAGGAAAAGACGACAAAAAGAGGAAGTTTTGGTGGTGGCTTCGCCGGAGGGAAAAACGACGAACGCGGATGATGCTACCACCACCGGAGAAGAAAGTAAGGAAGAAGAAGGAGGAGAAGGAGAAGAAGGAGGAGAAGAGAAGAAAGATGATGAATCCCGGTTGGATTGGAAACCGCCGCATGGAAGGAAGCGGATTAAACTCGGCGACGACCAAACGCTCGAGATGCCGTATAAGTACGATTTTTTAAAGTACGATTTGAATTTACCGGGTTTGAGAGAGCTCGCGTTGCCGGAGATTATGCGGAATAACGCTGGGCACATAGATTATAGGACGATTTCGCACCAGAGAGTTTTGACGTTGTTTCAGTTGTTGCACAATTCAGAGTTGGCGGAGATTCCGTGCGGAGAAGAGTTAGCGAAGAAGAGAGAGGTGGATAGGGAGTTTGCGCTGGCGAATAACGTGAAACGGAGAAAGCGGAAGATTGAACCGGAAGAACCGGATATTAAAAAACGACTGGCTGCTGGAAGAGGAGGAGGTGGCGGTGGAAGAGGAGGAGGAGGAAGAGGAAGAGGCCCGACGTTCGAGAGAGATCCGCAGGATGAGTTACGAAAAGGTATTCCGCGGAACATTTTGAAAATGACCGCGGCTGGAGTTGTTCGGGGTGGCGATGGTGAGGAGAATACCGAAACTGCAGAAGATCGTCTTTTAACAAAGTTTACCCCGGTAACGGTCCAAGAAGCAGCCGCGCGATCCAACGCGCCTTTAGTGCCAGTAGAAGCGTATTGGATCGAAAAATTCGCGAAAGTTGAACAGGAAGAAATTCGACGATTGCCCTCCAAAGAAGAGCGCGAGTTACAACGCTCGCAATCAACGCTACGTAGACACGGCATACGCGACGAGTTACACCGACGACGCGAAGAGCAAACGTTTGAGTTTGCTCAGTACGCGACGAAGTTTCAACCGACGGAGGAGAAACGGAAGGAAACGAACAGTGAGCAGTTGTGGCGACGGATCGCCATCATTGAAGTTCCAGGAACGAAAAATATTGCAATGTTACGGAACGACGTGGAACTGCGACGCGCGCGTTTATTAGCGCACATGTGTGCGGTAGAAGTTAGGAAAAGAAACGCACTTCGCAAACGATTGATGAAAATCACCCCGAACGCAAACTTACGAAAACTCTCGTTTGTGGTTTCCTCGTTTTGGAGAGCGGCAGAACGGCACGCGGAAGACCACATAAAGAATGCGAAAATACGAGAACGACAGGAGAAACAACGATTAGAGCAAGAGCAGGAGGCGAAAATGCAAGAGCACCGGTTGCAATTTTTGTTAAACCAGTCCGAATTATACGCACACTTTGTCACGAAGAAAACCACCGAGGACGAAGAAGAGGTGATTCGAGAGAAGAGCGAACAAGCCATCGCAAAAGCCGTGGCTGAGAATCCAAATTCAGTGTTATCCGAAGAAGAGAGGAAGAAAGTCGCCGAGGAAGCGAAACAATCCGCTCTGGAGGAAATGCGAAAAACGAAATCGAAAATGGACGAGTTTGACCAATCCACGAAAGAAGCGCGAGATAAGAACAAAGTCGGAGAAGAAGCAGACTTTAAAGCGATGGATGTGGATAAAATCGAACAACCGAAAATGCTCAACGCGACGTTGAAACAGTACCAGTTGGAAGGCTTAAGATGGATCGCGAATTTATACAACAACGGCATCAACGGTATCTTAGCTGATGAGATGGGTTTGGGTAAAACCGTTCAAAGCATCGCGTTGTTGGCGCACTTGGCGGAGAACAAAAATTTGTGGGGGCCATTTCTCGTTGCCGCGCCGACGTCGACGTTACCGAACTGGTGTGCCGAACTGAAAAAGTTCATTCCAGATTTCAACGTCATTCCGTATTGGGGTTCGCAAGATGAACGGAAAACCTTACGGCAAGCGATTGGCGGGAACGAGCAAAGCACGAGAGACGCCGCCTGTCACGTCTTTGTCACGAGTTACGATTTATTGTTGAAAGACGAAAAATATTTGAATAGGATTAAGTGGCAATATATGGTTTTAGACGAAGCCCAGGCGATTAAGAACAGTTCGAGTTTACGCTGGAAATCGTTGTTGGGTTTCAAATGTAGAAATCGTTTGTTGCTTACCGGTACGCCGGTGCAAAACACGATGCAAGAACTTTGGGCGCTGTTGCACTTCATCATGCCGACGTTGTTTGATTCGCACGAACAGTTTGCAGAATGGTTCTCGAAAGGAGTCGAAGGCTCCGTGACGGATGGTAAAGAGTTGAACGAACAACAGTTGGCTAGATTACACGCCGTGTTAAAACCGTTCATGTTGAGACGTTTAAAAACGGATGTTTTAGGCGAAATGGCCGCGAAGGAGGAACACGTAATCAGATGCGGAATGAGTCGTCGACAAAAAGAGATGTATAGGAGTATTAAAAAATCCGTCGCGTTCGATCAAATCAACGAGGGCGATTACAATCCTCTCGGTACGATCATTCAGCTCAGAAAAGTGTGCTCGCACCCGGATTTGTTCGAGGAGCGATCCAACTCGGAACCGTTTGCGTTTTCGCGATTAGGCGGCGCGCCGGGATGTTACGTAGGAAGTACATCATCAATTTCTGGAGATGCAAATGGCGCAGATGGCAGCGACCCTAAAACGACGGAGAAGATCGGTATGGGCGGTGTGCGTATGAACATCAATGCGTTCCTGAAAACTGCCGAACCGCTCGTGGACGTGCGCGCGTGGAGAAGTGAAATCGAAGTCGCGCTGCCGAAACTGGCGTTTAGAGATTTTGGCATTTTGTTTTCCAGTAAGGAGAAACTGTTGAGAAATGATTTTAACGTCGTGACGAATGCGTCCATGAGACTCTTGCGAATGCACAACACGTGTTCCGAGTGGGCCCAAGCCGTGTTTGAAAGAGACGAGGACGCGTTGACAGCGAAATTCGTCACCGCCAACGGCGGCGGCGAACACCGATCGTCTTTTTACGAAACAGAAGGTCTGAAAGCGCTGCACTTTGACGAACACTCTTCTTCAAGAAGGAAAACAAACAGAAGGATGTTGAACGTGTGCGGCGTAGGAAGTGCGAAGGACTTCAACGATAAGCGCGCACAACACCATCAAGAACACGGCGCTGCAAAATGTTACGTTCTCGAGGACCTCGTCAAAGATACGGTGCCTTTTATTCGCGCGGTCAATCGCGCGTACCAACCGAGAGTCTTGTCAAAACCACCAAACGAGTACTGTTCTGATTCTTCGCACTACTCGATGAAAAGCAATCAAACCCGAATGTCTGATTACATTCGGTGGGCGCTATGGGAGTCCACGTCGCCGATGGAACTCACCGGAAGACACCAAAAATGGAAATCTTCCCTGAGTAGCAGTTACGCTTCTGTCTTTCCTTCGTCTTCGGTCGCGGCGAGCGAATACGAGAGAAGGAATCTCGTGATCAACTCTTCCGCGAACAACGTGATGTTGAACAAGGTTCAAAAACTCACGCACCGCACCGACCGAGTCTCGTTGTTAGACGAAACGATGCACATCCACGGGGACTCTTTATCAGAATTACCGAACCCGGGGTACGATTTAGCGTTGGCCATGGCGGATTCCGGGAAACTGGCCGCCTTGGACAAACTTTTATTCGAAAAGAAAGCGCAAGGGTCTCGAGTGTTAATTTTCGCGCAAATGACAACCATGCTTGATTTACTAGAAACCTATTTGCGAGCCAGGCAACACAAGTTCGTTCGTTTAGACGGTTCAACGAAAGTTTCCGATCGCGCCGCGGTGGTGTCTGGATTTCAATCCGACGAGTCCATCTTCGTCTTTATGCTTTCAACTCGCGCCGGTGGATTAGGTATCAACTTAACCGCCGCGGATACGGTTGTATTCTTCGAATCTGATTGGAATCCAACGGTCGATCAACAGGCCATGGACCGTGCGCACAGATTGGGACAAACGAGAACCGTTCACGTTTACCGTTTGATTTGTCGCAACACGGTTGAAGAATACATCGCGAAAACCGCCAAGGAAAAAGAGCAAGTGACCGATTTAGTCTTGAAAGGGTCCAACAAGAAGAAGGAAGAAGAAAGCCTCGAACGCGTAAAATCTTTCGACGAAATCAACGACGCGCAAACGACAGAAATCTCCAAAGCGGAGGCTTTAAAAATGTTATTGGACGACGCGGGCGAGGAGGAAGAACACACGAAAGAGCGAAGAGTGAGAATGGAAGTCAAGATCCAAAAAGCCGTGGAAATCATTCGAGCGAAGAAAGGAGGACGAGGAGGGGAAGTAAAAGCGGCAGGAGCGGAAGCTGCAACATAAACTTAAACTAATAACTAAACTAACTACATCTAGCACTAGAATTTATTCAGGCCATCGTCCGACCGTCCTCAACTTCTGCCTCTCCCGCATCATCACCTTCTCCAACCTCGGCGCCGCTAAATACTCCTTCACTATTCTCGCGTCCATTTTATCCACTAAATGTGCGTGCTCTTTCGCAATCGCATTCAACTCCTCGTCTTCAATTTTTTTCGACGACTTTGACGAGGAAACCGCTCTCACCAACTGGTACATCTCCTCCGGTTTCATCTTTCCATTTGCGTTTACCATCTTCTCCCTCCGTTTCCCCACGGTATTTATCACAGACTCCGTGATGATCTTTCCTGAACTCGAATTCATGATTTTGTGCATGTTGGAAACCAACTCTGGGTTCTTTTTATGCATAAGCGATGTAGTATTACTCGTATTCGTCGTCGGGTCCATCACCGCGCTCCACTGCTCTCGAGTCGGTTGGGTGATTATCGATTCCAATTCGCTCGGGTTTCGTGGAAGTTTTCGAGGAGTCGTCTGAATCGTCGTCGCGGTAGTACCACCACCATTACCTTTACTTTTCACGATCGCGGAGGCTTTGAGGACGGTTTTCCGACCGGAGTCGGCGAGGTGTTTCGAGGGTGTTCCACCCATTAATGTCTGGGGAATTTGGTTTCCCAAAAGAGAGAAGGGGGAAAGTGTTCAAGTTGTTTTTACGCGCGTGTTATTTTTAATCTCATGTGGTGTATAATAATGTTACAAGCTAACGATATGCGAAGATTTCTCTCTTCTGTCTATGATAATAGTGTTGTTTACTTTACTTCTTGGACTTCTTCGGCAACAAGACAGAGTGGATGTTCGGCAAGACGCCACCACTCGCAATCGTGACCGTCCCCAACAACTTGGACAATTCCTCGTCGTTTCGGATGGCCAATTGGATGTGTCTCGGTACGATTCTGGACTTTTTGTTATCTCTGGAGGCGTTCCCGGCGAGTTCGAGAACTTCCGCCGCTAAGTATTCCAACACCGCGGCTAAATAGACCGGGGCACCGGCACCAACACGGGTGGCGAATTTGCCAACCTTGAGGTACCTCGCGATTCTGCCAACCGGGAATTGAAGACCCGCTTTGGCGGATCGAGAGACGGATTTCTTACCGGATTTACCTTTACCACGTCCAGACATTGTTGTTTTAAGAGAAGAGCGTGTTTTGTTGTTGTTTATGCGTTTACGAGTGTGTTACTTGTGGGTAACGAGCGCGATTTTATGACGCACCTCGTGCTCAATTTCGTACTTTTCTCTCTTTTTCTTGTATTTAGGGTAGCTTTTTTGAAAAACATTCATCTTTCTAACCCCCATTTGGACGCAAATCCATCATTCTTCGTCTTGAGTAATCAATACCGCGTTAAAAGGTATCAAAAGCTTTAATCTAATAAACAACAACAATTCTGATCACATGAGACACTTTTTTCGGCAATTAATTAAGTATACTTGAATCTGTGATCCGTTAGATTCTGCTTTTTTTCAAACAATGGGTAATTAAGTTCCCCTTTTTTACCTTTTTTTTGATCGACCTCGAATTTCAATTGACTTTGTCTCGAACTTGCCCCTAGAATTCGCCATTACTCAACACACTCACATACA
>Ga0213868_10002385_pt1 | contig 18052 bp, 13 predicted proteins | sample PICome_9_FD_160087 | JGI IMG/M metagenome (GOLD analysis project Ga0213868, IMG submission 160087) | Coastal seawater microbial communities near Pivers Island, North Carolina, United States - PICO127 | ecosystem: Environmental > Aquatic > Marine > Coastal | place: USA: North Carolina...
AAATTCAAGATTAATTATTAATAAGTCAAAAAAAATATTTTTAATAACTGAACTTTATAAAGCTAAAAAATTAATAAAAGAAAAAATAATTAACAAAAATCAATTAATACCTACGAATGATTTACCAAACAAAATTTTAGCCTTAAATGGTAAAAATTTTATAATTGATAATAAATCTTGTTCAGTTTTTTATGAAAATATTATTAAATCTAAATTTAAGATTATAAAAAGAGAAGATCCCACTTATCTATTAAAAGCTATAAAAAATAATACTGAAATTGATAACATGATAAGATCACATGTTATAGATGGTGTGGCATTAACTAAATTTATTTATTGGATTAAAAAAGTTAATAAAAAGAAAATTACAGAAGTTGATGCCCAAATAAAATTAGAAAAATTTAGAAAAAAAAATAACAGATATTTATATCCAAGTTTTGAAACAATTGCAGGAGCAGGTGAAAATGGTGCAATTGTTCATTATAGAGCTAAAAAAAATAGTTGTAGAACAATTAGAAAAAATGATATTTTTTTATGTGACTCCGGTGGTCAGTATAAATATGGTACTACTGATGTTACTAGAACCATCTGTTTTACTAAGCCAAAGCCAAGTATCAAAAATATTTTCACTAAAGTCTTAAAAGGACACATAGCGGTAGCAAATACAGATTTAAAACTCCACAATACTGGCAAAAAAATAGATAGAAGAGCAAGAAAATATTTGAATGAAAGTAAATTAGATTATGCTCATGGAACTGGGCATGGTGTTGGTTTCTTTTTAAACGTTCACGAAGGTCCTCAATCAATTTCCAAACTAAATAAAGTCAAAATTCAAGAAGGTATGATTTTAAGTAATGAACCAGGTTATTATAAAAAAGGTTCTTATGGTATCAGAATAGAGAACCTGGTGTTTGTTAAAAAAGATAAAAAAAAAATATGCTTTGAAAATTTAACTCTTGCTCCAATAGAAAAGGATTTAATTAATTTTAATTTATTGACTAAATCAGAAAAAGATTATCTGTTTAAATATCATTTGGATGTTTATTCAAAACTTTCAAAATATCTTTCTCCTAATGAGAGAAAATGGCTAGCCACTTATATTTAGCATTTTCAAAAATTGGCTTTGATTTAATATAGTAATCTTTAGTTCTTTTGCCTTATCAACTTTCTTTTTTGTTGGTTTGTCACCAATGATTAAATAATTTAATTTTTTACTTACTGTGCTTACTGAAGATCCAGAATTTTCTTCTATTAAGGATTTTACTTCTGCTCTACTAATCCCGTTTAGTTTTCCAGTAACCATAAATGTTTTTTCATTTAATAATCCATTTTTATCTTTAGTAACAACATTTTTTACCTCTAAAATTTTTTTCAATTCCTTTAAAATATTTAGATTAACTTTATTATCAAAAAAATTTTTGACTGACTTAAGCTGAGTTTCTCCAATTCCATCAATATTCAATATATCATCCGAATTTAGTTCATTAGAAAAATTAATAAAATTTGAAAATGATTTAAAATATTTTGATAAAATTTTTGCATTTTCTATACCAATATGTCTAATACCTAGTGAATAGATTAATCTTTCTAAAGAAATATTTTTTCTTTGATTAATAGAATATTTTAAATTTTCCATTGATTGTTTGCCCCAACCTTCAAGATTTTCTATTTTTTTAAAATCTAAATTAAATATATCTTGTGGTAATTTTATTAAATTGAGTTTCCAAAAATTTTCTACTATTTTTTTACCAAAGCCATCAATATTAAAAGCTTCTTTAGATACAAAATGTTTTAATTTTTCTATTGCAATTTTTTCACATTCGTATCCTTCACTAGAACATCTCCTAACTGCATCTTCTTTTTTTGTAACACTATTAAATTCTTTAATTGTTTTAGAACCACATGAGGGGCATTTTTTTGGGAAAATAAATTTTAATGATTTTTTATCTCTCTTGGTTTTATCAACTGAAAGAATATGAGGTATTACGTCTCCTGCTCGTTCAATAGTTGCTAAATCTCCAATTCTTATATCCTTTCGATCAATTTCGTCTTCATTATGCAATGTTGCATTAGATACTATTACCCCTCCAATATTAATTGGTTTAATTTTTGCAACTGGTGTTAAAGCTCCTGTTCTTCCAATTTGAATTTCAATATTAAGAATTTTAGACATAGCTTTATTGGAAGCAAATTTGTGAGCGATAGCCCATCTTGGTGAATTTGCAACATTCCCAAGTCTTTTTTGAAGTTCAAAGTCGTTAATTTTATAAACTATACCATCAATATCAAAATCAATTTTTGCTCTATCATTTTCAATTTTAGAATAATTAATCAATAAATTGTCAACACCTGTAACTAATTTATTTAATGGATTTGTTTTAAAGCCCCAAACATCTAATTTTTTTAAAAAATCTGTTTGATTTTTTACTTTAAGACCTTTTTCATAGCCAAAAGTATAAGCAATAAATTTTAAAGGAATTTTTTTGGTATCCTCTGGGTTTTTTTGTCGTAATGATCCTGATGCAGCATTTCTTGGATTTGCAAATTTTTCTTTTAAATTTTCAAAATCACTATTTTGTATAAATACTTCACCTCTAATATCTATTTCTTCTGGAAAATCTTTAGCCTCAATTTTTTTTGGAATATCTTTTATAGTTGAAAGATTAACTGTTATATCTTCACCTTCTTTTCCATCTCCTCTTGATAGTCCAGTCTTAAACTCGCCATTTTTATATATCAATGAAGCTGATATTCCATCAATCTTTGGCTCTGCACTATATGAAAGATTAAAATCATCATCTTTAGATAAAAAATTTAATATTTTTTTTTCAAAGTTAATTAGATCTTCTCTTCCAAAAGCATTTGCCAATGAAAGCATTGGAGCTCTATGAGCTACTTTTTGGAAGTTTTTAGATGGCTTAAATCCGACAACTTTTGATGGTGATTTTTCTGAATTGAGAAAAGAATATTTACTTTCTAGAATTAAAATACTATTTTTTAAATCATCATATACTTTGTCAGATACTAATGGTTTGTTAGCATCATAGTAATTTTTATTATAGCTAGTTAATAAATTAATTTTTTTTTTGTAATCAGATTCTATTTTTTTTTTATTCATCTCAGCTAAATAGAGATTTAAATTTTTCTAATATAGAATTATTTTCTTTTTTTATATCTTTTATAATGTCTTTTTTATATTTTTTATTAAATACACTAAATGATTTTTCATACCACTCAGATGACTGATAATTATATCCTAACAAGTTAGCATATTTCTTCGCCTCTGACTCAATTCCAATTGTATAGTAAATTTCTACCAATCTATGAATTGCTTCTTCAACATAGATTGTGGTATCATAATCGTCTACAACAACTCTAAATCTATTTATTGCAGAAATCCATTTTTTTCTATCAACATAATATCTGCCAATATACATTTCTTTAGCTGCTAAAACTTCATCTATTAAATTAATTTTGAACATCGCATCAGTAGCAAATTCTGTATCTGGATATTTAGAAATTAAACTCTTAAATGTTTTTTTAGCGTCTATAATAGATTGAAGATCTTTCTTCTCATCTACAATTTGTTCATAGTAACACAATCCTAATAAATACTCTGCATATACTATATCTTTATGATTAGGGTAAACTCTTAAAAATCTAACTAATTCAGCCTCGGCGTCACCATAATAATTTTGAGAGTAATAAGAGTATGCTGCCATTAACGCAGATTTTGGTGCGTATTCTGATTGTGGAAATAATATTTCTGCTTCATTAAATTTCTTTGCTGCAAAAAGAACATCTCCAGCCTTAAGTTCCTTTAACCCTTCTTGATAAGCTTCTATCATTTGAGATTCTAGGTTTACTTCATTGATTGTGGATTTTTCAATTTCTTTTTTTGAACAAGAAAAGCAAAGCAAAATAATTAAAAAAAAACAAAAATAATTACGAACGATCATAATAGATTATACCTTAAATTATTGCTTTTAAAATATATGTTTGTTTTAAGCTATAGATTTTAATAATTTTCTATTTATTAAAGTATGAGGTAAGTTTTTTTCTTTTATCTCAAGAATTGAGAAATTATCTTTGTTTTCAAATACTTTTCTAAGCAACTGATTGGTTAAATAATGACCACCCTGAGAGCATTTGATTTTAGCAATTATTCTATAGCCAGATGTATAAAGATCTCCTATGCAATCAAGTATTTTATGGTTAACAAATTCTTTATCATTTCTTAAACCTTCAGGATTTAATACCTCATCATCTTTAACCACTATTGCATTTTGTAAACTTCCACCTTTCGCCAGTCCATTTTTCTTGATTAATTCAATATCTTCGAACAAACAAAATGTTCTTGAATTGTAAACATCAGTCAAATCATCTTCAAAAACTTTTACTTTATTTTTTTGATTTCCAATTATTGGATTTTTATACTTAAGTTCAAAATCTATGTCTAAGCTTAAAGTAGATGGCTCTATGGAAATAAATCTCTCGCCATCTGTAAATTTAATTTCTTTATTAATTTTGATAATTTTAATTGGAGACTCACTAACTACTAATCCAGAACTAATAATCTTTTCAATAAAATCTTTTGCAGATCCATCTAGAATAGGAACTTCTTCATTGTCAATTTCTATTAATGCATTATCAATACCTAATCCAAACAACGCTCCCATCAAATGTTCAATGGTTGAAACTTTAACTCCAAATTCATTTTCAATAGTTGTATTCAATGAAGTATTAGTGACGTTCATAAAATTTGGGTAAACTAAGTTATTTTCTTTGAAATCAACTCTTTTAAAAACTATTCCAAAATTTGGCTCAGCTGGTTTAATGCATATATTCACATCTAATCCACTGTGCAAAGCTACACCATTAAATGAAACATTATTTTTAATTGTTTTTTGAGTTAAATAAGACACATTTGTCTTTTAAGTTGCTTTTAATAAATTTTAAAAACAACAAATATTACTAGAAAAAACACATTTAACTAAATAATTGAAAAAATTTTTCAAAAAAACCCCTATTTTCTTTGCTTTTTGAGATTAATTCTATTTCATTTTTATTTAAACCGTCATTTAACTTATTTGCCATAACAAATAACTCCATCGACTCTTTCGACTCTATATCAAAAAAACTTTTAATATAGTCACCTGACATATAGCGTTTAATATTAATTTGATGATTTTCTAACAACTTATCAAAATAAAAAGTGAATTTATTTGGAATAGAAATAAAATTTACTTCTAAAAAAAGATAATCGTCACTGTTATTGGCATTATCTAATAAAAAATTATTTTCTTTTTCGACAATGACCATGTGCATAATTAACAGATCTTGGTAATTTTCTTTAAAAATATCTTTTACTTCAACTAAACTGTTTTCTAACTGTTTTTGATTTTCATTTTTTTCATAATTTTTTTTTTTTAATGAAATACCTATTTCTAAAATTTTATCATCTTCTACAATTAAAATGATATTTCTAATAAAATTTTTTATCTTTTTTTCAATTTTATAAATATTATCATCAAGAAATTTTGAAAGAGTATTTAATTCTATCTCATCACTATACCCTATTTCTTCATTATATAAATTTTTTAAATTATTTTTATCATAAACAAATATTTGATACTTGCTTTTAGAGATATACAGAAAAGTTTCAAAATCTGAATTTTCAATCATTTAAAATAATTTGATTTTGAATTCTTGCATCTATAAGTTTATGATCATTTAAAAATTCTATAGCTAAATTAAGAGCAAGATTAATATTATCATTTGGTAATTTTATAATAGTATTATCTATTAATTCCAAATCCCATCTTTTAGATGGAAAAAAATATAAATTTTTTATTTCTGTGTAAGAAATTTTAGATTTATCTATTATTTCTTTAATTTTAAAAAATTCAAATACTTTTGGATTTCCAAAAATAAAAGGTAGCTCATTATTTAATGAGCTATTTTTGATAAATTTTCCATTAGAACCTATATAAAAGATTTGGCCATTTTTATTTATTTTTGCTAAAAATTTAGTTTTCTCAATATTAATATCTAGTGCGGATGGATATCTTTTAAAAATAGAATAATTTTCTACTAATGTGATTGACTCAATTTCATCTTTCAGATCAATTTTATTAATAAAAAAAATATTATTTAGATTAAAATTTTCTATTTTTTTAAGCAAAATTAATTTATTCTTAATATCTAATCCGGTAATATTAATATCATTAACATTTTGAAATTTTAATCCATTAAGATTAATATTATTTATTGAGCCAACTATCAGTAGTAAAAAAAAATATATTAAAATTTTTTTACTTTTTCGTTGTTGCATCTTTTAAAATCCACTCAATTAGTTTTATAAAGGACATTCCTTTATATTTTGCTATTTCTGGAACAAGAGACAATCTTGTCATTCCTGGTTGAGTATTAATCTCTAGTAAATAAAACTTATTTTTATAAAATTTAAAATCTGATCTAGTAACACCCTTACAACCTATAATTTTGTGAGCTTTAAGTGATAGATCCATTACCTCATTTAATTTATTTTTTGGCAGCTCAACTGGAATAATATGTTCAGTTTTTGCATTTGCGCTGTATTTAGCTTTGTAGTCATAAAATTTTCTCCTTGGTTTGAGTTCTATTGCTCCTAATTTTTTATTACCCATAATTGCAACTTGAATTTCTCTTCCCCCAATAAATTCTTCAATCATTATCTCTTTATAAGTTCTCAAAGAACTTAAAATTCTTGTAATATTTTTTTTTGTACAAATAAAAACATTTACACTTGAGCCTTCATTAATTGGCTTAACTACAACTGGAAATTTGAACTTCTTTTCTATATTTTTTATTAAATCAAAATTATTTTCTTCATAAGAATATTTAATATATTTTGGGGTATTAATTTTATTTTGTATAAAAATTTTTTTAGATATTGCTTTATCCATTGCTAATGAAGAAGCAATTACTCCTGAATGAGTGTAGGGTATTTTAAACCCTTCCAAAATAGTTTGAATATAACCATCTTCACCAAACTGTCCGTGTAAAGCATTAAATATAACGTTAGGTTTAAATTGATTAATATTTTTTGATAAATTACCATCTGGTTCAGAAATTTTTACTTTGTAGCCATTTTTTTTTAGCTCTTTTGCAACTTGCAAACCTGTATCAAGACTAATTAATCTTTCTTTTGAAATTCCACCTGCAAGTATTAATATTTTTTTTTTCAATTTATTCTAAAATTTTTATTTCTGTTTGTAACTTTACACCAGTTTTTTTTAAAACACTTTCAGACACAAATTCTATTAATTTTTTCATATCATCAAATTTAGCATTACCTTTATTTACAAAAAAATTACAATGTTTTTCAGAAATACCGGCATCGCCAAATGATTTTTCTAGAGGAACTGACTCTTTTATTAATTGCCAAACTTTTTTGTCTGATTGACCCAATGGATTTTTAAAAGTGCTTCCACTTGTTTTAATTTTTGTAGGTTGTGCTTTTTCTTTTTTTTCTTTTAATTCTATCATTTCTTTCTTAATCAAATCTGATTTTTTTTTGAAACCCTTAAAAGATGCACTTAAAAAAATTAAATCGTTAGGTAATCCACTATCTCTGTATTTAAAATCAATTTCTTTTGCTGGAATTGTAACAACTTGTCTTGATTTGTTTATAGCTTGTACTGAGATTAGGATATCTTTAAATTCTCTTCCAAAACAACCAGCATTCATTTTTATACCTCCTCCAACTGTACCAGGTATACAAGATAAAAATTCAAATCCACCCAAACTATTATCCATTGCAAATTCTGATAGTGATTTATCACTAACGGCACTTCCAGCTATAATTATGTCTTCTGACAAAAGGGAAATATTATTAAAATTATTTGATAACTTGATTACAACACCATCATATGTTTTGTCAGTAATAAGAGTATTTGAGCCACCTCCTAGGATAAATATTTTCTCTTTATTATTTATTAATTTTAAAAATTTAATTAATTCTTTCAAATTTTCAGCTTTATAGAAAATTTTTGCATTACCACCTATGTTAAACCAATTTCTTTTTTTTAAATTATAATCAAATTTAATATTTTCATTAAATTCTGATAACAAATCATTTTGGTTAATGCTCATTATAAATATTTAGGTATTTCTCTCATCCAATTTGAGATTGTCCCTGCACCCATTCCAATAACTATTTTTTTTCCATAAATATTATTTTTAATATATTTAGCTAATTGAAATCTATCATCTGCTAAAAATAGTTTTACTTTTGAGTTTTTGATTATTTCTCTTGCAAAATTTTCATATTTAAAACCTAATGATATTTTTTCTCCTGCTGTATAAATAGGAAGTAAGATTACTTTATCTGCATTTTTAAATGCATAAGTGAAATCTTTTTTTAAGTCTTTTAACCTTGATATTCTATGTGGTTGAAAAATACATATCTTTTCATATCCCTGATAAACTTTATTTACTCCTTCTAACACAAATTTGATTTCAGTTGGATGGTGGGCATAGTCATCAAAAAAGTCGACTTTATTAAATGTGAAAATTTTATTAAATCTTCTTTGAACACCCTTAAAATTTTTTAATCCTTTTTTAATACTTGAAACTGTTAATCCAACTGTAATAGCCAAAGCTGAGGCTGCAACTGAATTTCTAATATTGTGTATTCCTAATAAAGGTATTTTAATTTTTTTAATTAATTTTTTTTTTATATTTGGCAAAATTATCTTTAAATCAAATTCAGAATAATCTTTTGATTGTTTAATATTTTTAATACAAAAATTTGATTTTATATCTGTTCCATATGTATAAAAATTTTTATTATTCAACTTCTTAATCAATTTTTTATTATTCTTATCATCAATACAAATAAAAGATTTTCCAAAGGATGGAACTTTTTTTATAAATTTAATAAAATAATTATTTAACTCATCCATAGAACTATAAAAATCCATATGCTCTCTATCTATGTTGGTAATTATCGAATATGTTGGTGGAACGTGAACAAAACTGCCGTCAGACTCGTCCGCTTCTAAGATAGACCAGTCACTTTTACCAAGTTTTGCAGTATTGTTGATAGAATTTATTACACCTCCATTAATAATGGTTGGATCTATTTTGGTTTCTTGAAAAATCGAAGCTATTAGTGATGTAGTAGTTGTTTTTCCGTGAGAGCCAACAACTACAATATTTTTTGTTAAAGAAACAATATTGGCTAGCATTTCTCCTCTTTTATAAATCGGTAGTTGTTTTTTATTTGCCTCTATTAATTCAGGGTTATTTTTTTTAATTGCAGAAGAAACTACTACAATTGTTGCTTTATTAATATTTTGCTTTTTATGTCCAATTGTAATCTTAATTTTATCTTTTTTTAATCTCTCAATATTTTTGTTACTTGCAATATCACTGCCCTGAACTTTAAATCCCTTACTCTTCATAATGAGAGATAATCCACTCATACCTATTCCACCAATTCCAATAAAATGAATAATTTCTGATTTTGCTAATTTAATTTTCATTAATAATATTTAATAAATTTTGATTAACATTATTCCATGTATTTTGATAATTTAATTTTTCTAAATTATTTTTTTTTATAAGTATTTCATCTTTATTGCTCAATATGTTTAATAGCAAATCTTCAAATTTTTTTTTATCAAAATTAATTTGATCAACAACCCAACAGCAACCTTTATCTTTATAATAATTAGCATTTTCTAATTGATGGTTATCTTTAGAACTTGGTAATGGAATGGCAATAAATGGTTTTTCAGATAACGAAATTTCAGCCAAACTAGAAGCTCCAGATCTTGTAATACACAAATCAGCTTGATCTATTAATAAATTTAGATTTTGATCATAACTGAAAACAGTACTTTCAATATTATTTTCTAAATATAGATTTTTGAGATTATCTATGTTTTTTTGATTTGTTTGGTGAATTACCTTTAAAGTTTTAAACTTCGAAACTTTAATAATTGACTCATGCAAAATTTTATCAAATATTTGTGCACCCTGACTCCCCCCTATTATTATTAAAGTAAATTTATTATTATTATTTTTTTTTGATTTTTTATTATAATATTTTTCTCTTATTAATGGATTTATAATATTTAATTTATTTTTATATTTTTTTGGAAAACTAATAATATTCTCTGAATAACATATGATTTTTTTACAAAATTTAAGAAAAAATTTATTTGCTCTTCCAATTACCATATTGGGTTCTAGCAAATAAATTTTTATATTTAATATCCAAGCTGCTATACATAATGGTAGTGACATGTACCCACCAGTAGAAATAAGAATTTGAATTTTTTCTTTTTTTAATGTTATCAATGATCTTAAAATTAATAAAAATACTTTTAAAATTGATAATGGGAATAAAATGAAATTATTTAACTTGGGAGTATCAATAACTACAGTTTCATAAGATTTATCATCTAAATATTTAAGGCCTCTAACATCAGTTGAAATTAATATATTGTAATTTTCTTTTAAATGATCATGGATTGTAATTGCTGGAATAACATGTCCGCCAGATCCTCCGGTAGAAATTAAAATCTTACCTTTCATTTTAATTTTCTATTTTTCTTTTTGTTAAATTTAAAATTATGCCTGATATTATTGAGATACTTATTATTGAAGAGCCTCCATAACTTAAAAATGGTAAGGTCATACCTGTAGTAGGAAATAATCTGATATTAACACCTATATGAATAGTTGCTTGCATTAAAATTAAGCTTACACATCCAATTAAAACTAGTTTAATTTTATCATCTTTTTCAAAGTTTATTTTTTTAAAGACCATATAAATAAAGATTAAAAACAAAAATAATATTAATATTATGGCAACGACACCAAACTCTTCAGAAATTACAGAGATTATATAATCAGTGTGTGCTTCTGGTACTCGATTTTTTAAAGTTCCTTCGCCAATTCCTTTACCAAAGAAACCACCACTTGTAATTGACTCGATAGCTTTATCAGATTGAAAATTATGTGTTCCTGTATCTCTATTAAAAAAAGAAAAAATCCTACCTTGAATATAATCAAACTTAGGTACGTACATAATTAAGTAAACTAATGAAATAATAGCAATAGTAGAAAGACCAAAAAGTAAAAAGATATTTATTCCAGATGTAAAAATTAAAACTGCCCAAGAGAAAATAACGAGAAGAGTTTGACCTATATCTGGCTGCATTATAAGAAATAAAGCAATTATAGATACCAAGATTGTTGATAATAAATATTTTAAATAAATATTTGAAGTTCTGACACTGCATAAAATGGTTGAAATCATGATAATGAAAAAGGGTTTTAATAATTCAATGGGTTGAAATCTTGGTAAAAAAAATAGATCTATCCATCTTTTTGATCCTTTAACTTCAACACCAACAATGGGAACTAAAAGTAAAGCAAACAAAGTAATAAAAAAAAGAAAATACGAGTAACGAAATAATTGATTAGTTTTTAAAGAAGAAAAAATAAAAATTATAAATATTCCAATAAAAATATAGATTAAATGCTTAAAAAAAAAGAAGTAACTATTTGTATCTAATTTATCAGAAGCAATTAATGATGTGGAAACTAATGAAAAAAAAAGTCCAATTAAAAATAATAAACTAATAATTAAAAATATTGATTTATCTATATTCTTCCACCATTGATAATAGAATTTATATAAAAAAATATTATTTTGCATAAAGAAATTTTTTAATTAATTGATTAAAATATTTTCCCCTATCTTCAAAATTTTTAAAACTATCGAATGATGCTCCAGCTGGACTGAAAAATATGATATTTTTTTTTAACTTCTCATTTTCTAAATCAGAAAATATTGCTTTTAATATGTCTTTTAAATATTTTAAATGATTGATAGGAATTTTATTTCTAATATTTTTTTTAAATTCTTTATAGTGGTTACCAAACACAAATGTTTTTAAATTCTTGCAATGTTTTTTAGATAGATTTAATTTATCACCTTTTTTAGGAATACCACCTAAAATCCAATAAACATTTTTTAAATTTTTTAATAAATTTTCTGATGATGCAAAACTTGTTGATTTCGAGTCATTAATTATCGTTAAATTTTTATTTTCATAGACAATTTGTTGTCGATATTTTAATCCTTTAAATCTATTTAAAGTTTTAATTAATATTTTATTATTTAAATTTAATTTTTCTGAAATCTTTAAAATAAATGATAAATTTTCTAGGTTACCTGCGGATAAAAAGTATTTATTTTTAATTAGTTTAATTATTTTATTAGCTTTTTTTAAATCAACTTTAATAATCTTTGGATTATATCTTTTGCTATTTAACTTTTTATTTATTAGTACATCATTTTTTTTAATAAATGATATAGACTCTTTAGATTGTGAATCTAATAATCTAAATTTAGCATTAATATAATTTTTTAAATTTCTATGCCTCTCTATATGATCAGGGCTTATATTAAGTATTGCTGAGTATTTAGAGGTAAATAATTGACTATAATCTAATTGATATGATGAAGCTTCAACAACAAAAAAAGTATTATTTGTAATTTTTTTTTCACATAATACTGGATTTCCAATGTTTCCAACCAATCTACAGTCATACTTTTGGTCTAATAAAACTTCATGTAATATTTGAGCAGTAGTTGATTTTCCATTAGTTCCAGTAATAGTAATGCTTTTATTTTTGTAAAATGAGTAGAATACATCCAAATCTGTATAAATTTTGGATTTATTCTTTTTAAGAAATTTAGATAATTTACATTTTAAAACATCAATTCCTGGACTAATAATAATACTATCAAACTTAATTTTAGAAATTGCCTGAATAGTTTTTAGCCTTCGATTTGATTGTTTTTCAAATTTTTTTTTTAAATCATCGTCAAATAAATATACTTTAGCTTTATTTTTTAAAAATTTATATGAAGCAATTCCACTTTTTCCTAAACCATAAATTAATATTTTTTTTTCTAAAAAAATATTTTTATTTTTAATCATTATCTTAATTTTAAAGTGGCTAAACCTATCATTGCTAAAATGATTGAAATGATCCAAAATCTGATAACCACAGTTGACTCTGGCCATCCTTTTTTTTCAAAATGATGATGAATTGGTGCCATTCTAAAAATTCTTTTACCAGTTAATTTAAAAGAAATTACTTGTACCATTACCGAAACAGCTTCTAAAACGAATAACCCACCCGTAATCGCTAATACTATTTCATGTTTTGTAATTATTCCAACAGCACCTAAAGAGCCTCCAAGCGCTAAAGAGCCTGTGTCACCCATAAAAATTTTAGCAGGTGGAGCATTAAACCATAAAAAACCTAAACATGATCCTATTATTGCACCACAAAAAATTGAAACTTCACCAGTGCCTTCAATATATGGAATTTGTAAATAATCAGAAAAAACAATATTTCCAGTTACATAACTTATAAACGCAAAACAACCTGCAACTAAAATTACAGGGACTGTAGCTAATCCATCAAGCCCATCTGTTAAATTAACTGCATTTGATGAACCAACAATTACAAATACAGAAAAAGGAATAAAAAACCACCCAAGATTAATTATTAAATTTTTAAAAAATGGAAAATATAAATTTGTAATTTCCTGATAATCAACAAAATAAAGAAATAAACTAGTTCCTAATATTGCTAATATAACTTGTGATAATATCTTAAATTTAGATGAAATTCCTGAGGAATTATTATGTTTTATTTTTTTATAATCATCAAAGGCTCCAAGTAAACCAAAAGAAATGGCAATGTAGACACAAAATAAAACACTTGTGTTTGATAAATCACCCCAAAATAATACAGAAAGTAGTAATCCGAACAAAATGATTACTCCTCCCATTGTTGGTGTGCCAATTTTTTTTATAATATGATCTTGTGGACCATCATCACGTATAGGATTAACAATTTTTCTATTTGAAAAAAAATTTATAAAAGGTCCACCGATTAACAAAACTATAATTAATGAAGTAAATAAAGATAATCCTGTTCTAAAGGTGATGTATTTAAAAACATTTAAAAACCCAAAGGTATCAACAAAATTAAGTAAAAACTGATAAAGCATTTATTTCTATCCTTTAATTTGGCTTATTATCTTATGGAATCCTGTTGCATTTGAGGCCTTAACCATAAGATAATCATTATTATTTAAATCATTTTTAATCAAATCAATTATTTGTGAGTTATTATTCAACACCCTACCTTTTTTCTTTTTTAAAACAGAATTGTATGTAAATAAAATTTTGTCTCCTTTAACAAAGACTTTGTCTATCTTTGTTTTATTGATTATTTTTCCTATAGTTTGATGAAGTTTTTTTGAGTGTTTTCCAAGTTCTAACATATCACCCAATAATAAATATTTTTTTCCTTTGTTAATTTCAATTTTATCAAAATTTAAAATTGCAGATTTAAGAGACAACGGATTTGAATTATAACTTTCATCTACCAAGTTTAATCTTTTATTATTAATCTCAATTTTAGCAATATCTCCTCTACCATCTGGTGTTTTAAATCCCATAAAAATATTTTTTTTCAATTTAGATACATTTATAAAAATACTCATTACAGCTAAAGCAGCTAAAATATTTAAGATATTATTTTGAAAACTATTAGAAATAAAAAAATAAGTTTTTAAATTATTTACTCTAATTGTTGCTTTAAACTTATTGTTAATTTTCTTTATACTTACCAATTTTATATTGGCATTTTGATTATCAATACTAAATGATAAAATCTTAAGTTTTCTTTTATTTGCTATTTTTTTATGTAAAGTATAAAAATTATCATCAGCGTTTAGAACAACAGATCCATTAATTTTTGTATTATTAATTATTTCTGATTTTGCTAAAGCAATTTGTTTTATATTCTTAAAATTCTTAGCGTGTGCATAATTAATATTGGTAATCACGCTAACATCTGGTTTAACAATTTTAGAGAGAAAATCAATTTCACCCTTTTTATCCATGCCAATTTCTAAAACTCCATAATCATTTCTTTGATCTAAATTAAAAAGACTTAGCGGAACTCCATACTTATTATTATAAGATTTAGGTGAAATACCGACTGTAGATATCTGTTTTAATGTATTGCCCAACAATTCCTTTAATGTAGTTTTTCCACAGCTACCTGTTATAGCAATAATTTTTGTTTTTATATTTTCTCTATATAGCTCAGAACTTTCAGTTAATAATTTAAGAGAGTCTTTGCTTTTAATTTGACGAGAAATATTTAATTTTTTTTCAATTTTATTGACTACTGCAACTGATGCTTTTTTTTTGAAAGCTTCACTTATAAATTTGTTACCATCGTTTTTTTTTCCCTTAATTGCAAAAAAAATATCATTTTTTTTTATTTCTTTTGAATTAATTCTAGCTTTCTGCAAAGAGATTTGGTTAGATATTTTTTTTTCTGCGCTAAGCTCGTTAAGTATATTAACCTTTAAATTATTTGATAATTTTAAATTTTTAATTTTTATTGCATCAAGGATAATTTTTTTATCTGAGAAAAAAATTTTTTTAACACCAATTTCTTGAATTTTTTCGTGACCTTTTCCAGCTACAAGTAAAATCTCACCTGTATTTAAGTTTTTTATTGCCTCTGTAATTGCTTTGGCTCTATTAGAATATTCCAATACTTTTTGTTTTTTTATTCCCTTTTTAATGTCTTTTCTTATTTTACTAGGCTGTTCTAGTCTTGGATTATCATCGGTGAGATAAATTTTATCAGAAAAAAGATCAGCAATTTTACCCATTTTAGCTCTTTTATTTTGATCTCTATTTCCACCACAGCCAAACACTAGAGCTATTTTTTTACCTGGAAACTGTTCTTTTATATTTTGAAGACAAGTTTTTAAAGCATCAGGTGTATGTGCATAATCTAAGATTACCTTTGAGTTATTTTTTATTTTACCAACTCTTTCAAATCTTCCCTCAACAGACTTGATTTTTGGTATTGCATTAAGTACGTCTTCAATATTGACACCACTTTTGATTGAAGCAATGACTGACATTAATACATTCTTAAATTGAACTTTTCCTATCAAATTAAGTTTAATATTATGAATTGAATTTTTATATTTTATGCTCAACAATTGGGACTCATCCTCATATTGATGAGATAAAAATTGAAAATCATTTTTTTTATCTAATAATGAGAAAAGATTTAAATTTTTATTGGTTGCTATATCTTTTATTTTTTTGAATTCTGGTATTTGTTCATCGGTTATTATATTACCCCTTTTTTTTATTAATTTTTCAAACAGATATAGTTTTGCTTTTAAATAATTTTTTGTATTTTTATGATAATCCAAATGATCTTGTGACAAATTTGTAAATATTCCTGTATTAAACAATAATCCATCTAGCCTGTTTTGACTTAGACCATGGCTTGATGCTTCCATAATGACGTTATTAATATTTTGTTTTTTTAATTTATTTAAAATTTTACTTAATTGAATTGGGTCTATTGTAGTGTTAGATAAATTTTTTTTATATTTTTTTGATTTAACCCCTAATGTTCCAATTGATGCGACTTTTTTATTACTTAAATTTAATATTTGATAATAAAAATCAGCAATAGAGGATTTTCCATTTGTACCTGTAACCGCAATAATATTATTTGGAATTTTGTTATTAATTTTAAATGATATTTCAGCTAGTAACTTTCTAATATTATTTGAGTGAATAAATAAAATACCATTTTTTAGTCCATTAATTTTTTTTTCAGTTACTACTATTTTTGCACCGTTAGAGATTGCTGATGATATAAAGTCATTTCCATCTATTTTATTTCCTTTAATTGCAAAAAAAATATTATTTTTTTTTATTTTAGAACTATCAAATGAAATCCCTGAAAAAAAAAATTTTTTATGAATAGATTGAGTGTTTTGAAAATAATCACCTAGGAACATAATTAATTAATTTCTAGATATTTTGTGGCTAAAATAGGCCCAATTTTGTCCATTATTTTTCCAGCCACCTCCACAGAAGTCCATCCAGCTGTGTTATATAAGGTTCCCTTCCAGCCACCTTTTTGATGCCTATATTTATAATAATAATCTTTTGCCTTTTGAGGTGTATCTAACATAACCACAAACACATATTGTGGATTTGATGTTGGAAATATCGAAGCGAATGTATTTATCTTTGCTTCGGAATAAAATCCATCTTTTGGTTGATCAGCAGTTCCTGTTTTGCCACCAATCTCATAATTTGATACATCAGCAAATTTTGCTGTGCCCTCCTCTGTATTTACAATTTTTCTTAAAGCCGTAACAACTTGTTCGGAAACTCCTTTATTAATTAATCTACTTTTTTTTTCTTTAGCTTCGGTAGTTTTTTTAATTAAACTCGGCTTAATATCATAGCCACCATTAGATATTACTGCATAACCTTTTGCTAACTGAAGAATTGTGGTTGCAACTCCATGACCAAATGAAGCTGTAGCTAATCTACATTTACTTAAATTATAATCTTTTTGTGGAGCTATTTCATCTATGTCAAAATCAATTGGACTTAATATACCTACTTTTTTTAAAAAGGATTTATGTTTTTCTGATCCCACTAACTGAGCAATTCTAACAGAGCCAATATTGCCTGATCTAATCAAAATCTGTTCTGCTGTAAGATCTGAGGGAATTTCATTGTCATACTCTCCAATTCTATGTTTGTCACAACGAATAGATTTTGGTAAATCTAAGAATTCCGTTTCTGGTTTTATTAAATCTTCGTTTAAAGCACTAGCAAATGTGAATGGTTTAAAAACTGAGCCAAGCTCATAAGTTCCTTTAGTTACTCTATTAATAAAACTAACATCAGTTATATTTTGTCTTTTATTAGGATTAAAATCAGGTAATGAAATAAGTGATAAAATATCTCCATTATTCACATTCATGAGTATTGCAGCACTACCTTTGCTTTTAAAAATTTCTTGATATTTGATTAGTTCTTTTCGTATTAAAAATTGCACATCTTTATCAACTGTGAGTTTTACTGGTTTTTTTGAATTTCTAAGAACCTCATCAAAT
>Ga0213868_10002386_pt1 | contig 18047 bp, 10 predicted proteins | sample PICome_9_FD_160087 | JGI IMG/M metagenome (GOLD analysis project Ga0213868, IMG submission 160087) | Coastal seawater microbial communities near Pivers Island, North Carolina, United States - PICO127 | ecosystem: Environmental > Aquatic > Marine > Coastal | place: USA: North Carolina...
CGAACTTTTTTTAAAAAGTCGCGTTTCTCTTTGTCGCTTCGTCTTTGCAAAGTGCGTCTGTTTGTGCGCGTTACTAGGCGAAGAGTCAATGCTTTCTTTTTGTGTGGAGGCAAAAGAGGAGGAAAAGAGAGACAAAAAACAAAACAAAACCAAAAATACACGAAACAACAAGGAAAAGCACTCGTACTAAAATTTTATCGCGCAATCAATCAATCAATCAAAGATCATCGTATAACTACAATGCTATTATTGCTCCCGAAACGCGTTCCGTAACTTGAACGACACCGTGGCGCGTACTAATTCACCGACGCGTTTAATACCTCCTCGTCTTTTCACTTGGATTTTCTGCAACTCCAAGGATAACGCTTTGAGGACGAGCGCTCGCAAGAACGTTTTCTCTTTGCGCGAGAAGTTTTGTTGTTGGTTTTGCCCCGCGTGCGTTTGCGTTTGCTGCTCTCGAATGTATTTGTTCCTCAGTTTTTCGCAACGAAGGAGAGAGGTGTGGATGATTTGCATCGCGCTGGAGTCGAGAGTTGCGGACGGGTGCGGAGGATCGAACTTGGATTTCAAGTCGTCGTGAAGATCGAAGAGTTCTTTGCAAAAGCGACACTCGGTTTCGAAAGAGTCGTAATACGCGGATTCGGCGGTGATTTTCGTTGTTATCGCATTTTCGTAGGCGATTTGTTCCTCTTGGACTTCTTCGATGCCTCGAGGAGAACGTTTTTCGTATTGAATTTCAAACGCTCCGAGGAAGCAACGCTTCTTAGCGACGCTGACGAAAACGTGGTCAGGAATGCGAACTAAAGCATCTACATCGACGATGGATTCGTTCGAAGCCGCTACTGTTTCGGAAATCATGACATCTTCTCCGATATGCGCCGTCTTCCTTTGTTTGCTCAGTTTAGTTCCTCTCGCGTTTTTCTTCTTTGTCATTTTTTTCTTCCTTCCGATGTCGCTTGGTGCGTCGACAGGGCCAATCGCCGATGAACGAATACACATATTAACGCACTCTTTCCATGCCACGTGTATGTTTGATTCCGTCAACGCGCTATCGCTCGCGATTCGAAACGCGGCGTAAAAATCTTCTCTCGACAGGCCAGACGATGAAAGACTACTATTCGTAGATATACTTTCACCGACATGATCTTCGCAATTCATCGCGCGGAACAATACAATCAAAGCTCTCATATTCCGTTTCGATCGTTTCTCGTGTTCAGTCATCAAAATCGAAACGACATCGTCCGCATCTACAGTTGTTCCAGTTACTTTTTTCTTGATCCCGTTGCTAGAGGAAGATGACGACGAGGACGAGGACGCTTCTACGCCTCGATGGAAGAGAAATGCTCGCGCTAACGCGTCCATCTTTTCCTTCTCGGTCAATCGAAGAGTGCTATTGTTATTGCTAGTGCTATTACTAAATTGAGCGCTCGTCTTCTCGTTGACCAAGACGTCCGGGAACAGCAGCGCTTTTACTGCTTCGCACGCGTGTGAGAACGTCACTTTACCGCTATCGTCAAAGTTCATCATTTTGACCGACGCGGTGTTACTTTGAACTTCGCTAATTTTTATCGCTTTACCGTTCGCGGATTCGTTTTCTGGGAATAGTGAAGAGATGTGACCATTCGGTGCCAACGCGTCGAGTACTTTCAAATAGAAATCGTACGTATCCCGGTCGCCGCCAAAGTGAGCGCTATTGCTTTCGTCCGTGTTTAAAACAGTACCATTTGGAGAACAAGTGGAGGTAGACGATTCGAGGAGTCCGCAAAACGCCGCAAACTGTCTGATTTTCAGCGACGACGTCGAGTGAACTTTGCACGAAGCGATTAAATCCAAGCAGTTTGTTTCCGCCAATTGCCGCAAGCCGTACCGATGCACGTGCCACTCGTACGCAAAACTCGCGAGATCGTTATGAGATCCGCCTCCGATATGAGTCGATGTCTGTTGTTGTTGTTGTTGTTGTTGCTGCTGCTTCTCTTGATCCTTCTCGGCGGCTATTTTATCGGCATAAATCTGCGCAACCGTGCGTAACGTCCACGACTTTGGTTTCTCGCGACCGTTTATTTTCGAAGTTTGGATGAGCCTCGCGAACCCACCGAGAGTGAAACTTCTACCAGCGCTCGGAGAAGAAGAAGAAGCGGAAGCGTTTCTGTTGGTTCGCCCATCCCCTCTTCTTTTCTTCATACTCGCAGAAGTTGTCTCGATACCGTCGTCGTTGTTATTGTTGTCACGAGTATGCCATCCCAACATCACCAAATCTGCGTCCGTTTGCGAGCTCGCGTCTGCCATATCATCACAACCAATTCCAAGCAGCGACCCGTCCTCGCCATTCGCAATCACGTGCTTCATCCAACGCCGATTCGTTTGCGCATCCGTATCAACTGGTTTTCCTCTCGGAGTTTTCGCCAAAGCCACGCGCAATCGTTCCTCCGCGTACCTCAGCGACTCTTTCGAATCGTCGCGACTGTCCAACGCGTGCACTAACTTCTTCTCTAAAACCATCGTCTGCGCTCGAATCTCGCGAAACATTGTCTCTTTCAACTGTTTCAATTCCTTTTGCGCTTTCAGCAAAGCATCTCGTTCTAAATCGCGTCTGTTCTTTCGCTCCGACGATATTTCCTGCCATCTTAATTTGGCGTTTGCAAACTCGCTCGATATTTTTTCGTTTAACATTTGCACGCGTTTCTGTTCTCTTCTCGTGGCAGCTAAACTCTTCGCCAACGCGATTTTTTCCTCTCCGTCGCGTTCGGATTGCGTGTTTGCAAAATCTCGCATGGCAGACAATCTTCGATTTTGTAAGCGCATCTCTTCCATCTGTTGATTTTTTACGTCTATTATATCTCGATATCGATCTAAAACTGCATCGACGAGCTCGCCGCGGTCTCTGCACTGCGCGTGGATCTGCCGGGACGTTTCTCGCGCGATAGTTTCCAGCATTTTCAATTTTTGATGGTGACGTTTCGTTTTATTCTCGCCTTCTTCTTTCTTTGACGTATTGTTCCGCGATGTAAACGTGACGAGACTCCTCGAAGCAAGAGAAATATCATCCTCGTTATCTTCTTCACACCCAGATTCAGATGAGGACGACGACGAACACGCGTCGTCTTCATCGTCGCTCCATCTCTCTTCCAGCGTTTCCAACAACCGTCTCGCCATCGCCCTCGATGCCGGCTCCGGGCCTTTACGATCGATCCACGCGAGACCGTTCGCGGCGGCGTCGACACCACCACTGTTATTAATACCGCATCGACGATACCTCCGATTTCCCTCCCTTTCGCGATCGCTTTGCATCTTCATCGCTCGCAACTTCTTCCTCCTCTCCTCTTCTTCCTCCTCCTCTCTTTTCTTCTCTCTCAGCTGTCTCTCCACGAGCGCGATTTCCGCTTTAATCTCTTCGATCGATCTCACATCCGTTCTCCCACCGCTTCTTCTCTCATAAGTCTTCTTCATCTTTATCTTTTCGTTGTTCTCCTCTCCTCCGCGATTTGGGGAATCATCAAACGACGCCGCCGCGAGTAGTACTTTTCTTCGCACTCTTTCCTCGCACATGCGCTCGTGCGACCACCGAAACATGTCTGTCGTCTCTTTTTTTTTCAGCAAATGGTGGTGGTTTTACGTCGTCGCGTTTTGCATCATCATCGCTCCGATTTTCCTCGGTCTTTCGCAGAGAGAGAGAGAGAGACAGAAAGAGAGACGCGAGAAGAAGAGTACTCGCCCGTCCCGTCGTCTCAAGTGCGCGCTCTTTAACGCTCTCTTTCTTCCTTCTTCTTTCCGATAGATACTAAAAATATTATTTTTATATCTTTCGTTTGACTTTTTTCTATTTTTGGATTGATAAAAAAAAAGACGTTTCTCGCCAAAAAGAAGAAGAAGAGCAAAGAAGGGAGAAACTTCAATTCTGGCACGTTATATTTTATACTCCCAGAAACGCGGGAAAGAAAGAGAGAAAGAGAGACGGTCGATGTGGTCGCGTTCTTCCTCCTTTTCTTCGCGACGACCACTCGCTCCTCCTCCAAATCCCAAACTCTGCTGTTTCCGGTGTTCTTTTCCTCCTCCTCTCATCGTCGGGAAAAATCAACACCCTCGGGTGAGAAAATGTAGTGCGTTCGTCAGAAGCAGAACGAGGACGCGTAACAACGACGAAAAGAGGACGGTTCCTCAGCAACGAAAAGACGACGACGATGATATTGGCGATTTTGATGGTTCGAAGATGATTGATGATGATAACTCAGACGAAGATTTGGACGAGGACGATGTGGAATTTTTCAAAGCTGCTGCTTCGCTTCAGTTTGGTGCTTCGAACAAAAAGAAAGTTCCCATCGCGCCTGGATTTTACGTCGTGTCTACTCCGATAGGGAATCTCGAGGACATAACTATTCGCGCTTTGAAAATCCTAAACGAAGCGACGTTGATTTTGTGCGAAGACACGAGGAAGACGCGACAGTTGTTGACGCTGTTGGGCGTTCAATCGTCGTCGTCATCGAAAGGAAAACAAAAGAAGTTGCTCGCGTATCACTCGCACAATTTTTACGAGCAGAGAGAAACGTTGAGAGATCGAATCGTGAGGAACGAAGACGAGGAGGTGATTGCGTTGGTTTCCGACGCCGGTGCGCCGGTGGTGTCCGATCCAGGGCAGGATTTAGTGGATTTAGTTTTAGAAGCGAATGGGGGCGGCGGCGGCGGAGAGAGGAAGAGCGTCGTCGTGCCGATTCCAGGCGCGAGCGCGGTGACGACCGCAGTCATCGGGAGCGGGTTCAAATGCGACGACGGGTATAGATTTTGTGGGTTTCTTCCCGCGAAGAAAAACGAGCGAGTGAAAGTTTTAGAGAGTTTAACGTCCGAGACGAGTTTGTTGGTGTTCTTCGTGTCTCCGCACAAGTTGGTAAAAACGTTAGAAGACGTCGCGGCGGTGTACTCCAAATCGCCTCCTCGGCGCGTGTGTGTCGCTCGAGAACTCACCAAGCGACACGAAGAGTTCTTTCGGGGCACGTGCGAAGAGTGTTTGGAAGAATTCTCCAAAGAAGGCCGAGCGAGAGGCGAGATTACGTTGCTCGTCGAAAGCTCCGACTTGTCCGCGTCGACGAAGAAGACTTTGGCGACAAAGGTCGCGCCCAAAGATATAAACGATGACGACGACACAAACGACGACGACGACGACGAAAGCGACAAAAACACCGCAAAAGTACTCCTCGAAAAAACATTGCGTCACTTACTCCTCGAACGCGCGGAAAACCAAAGGCTCTCCGTCTCCGAAGCCGCGCGGAAAGTGAGCCAAGATTTGGGCGTAAAACGAAGAGTCGCGTACTCGCTCGCGCAAAAGATTAAAGACTCTTCGAGCGGTAATACTAATAATACTAATTATTAATGCTTTGTAATTAAAGAAACGCGCATGCGCGCGCGTCTCGTAGTACAGCGAGTAGTAAAAATCACTCAACTGTCTGTTTTCTCTCGAAAGCGCTTTCCTCACTTTTTCTCATCTCGCGCGCATAAAACGTTATCACACGTAATAAACTTAGTCGTCCTCGTTTATTAAACTTGCGCCAAAACCAACGCATCATCGTCAAAGTAACGAAATGGGTAACTGCTGCAAGTCCAAGCCTGTTCGAGAAGGAGTTGATGTCGCGCAAAGCGAAAACGCCGACGACGAAAGGGAACAAAGGTCGAGGAAGAGTCAAAAAGGCATCGTCCCCGTCGTCGGCGATACGGAGGAGACAAAGAAGACAAACGCGCTCTCAAAAGAGCAGCCGAGATCGAGATCGCCGCTAAAACAAGCAGATTCAGCGTCGTCTTTGATATCTCCGACGATAAAACAACAAGAACAACGAACGAAGAAGACGAACAAAAACGGAATAACCGACGATTTTCTCCTCGAAAAGGAAACGAAAAGAATATGCGAGAGTTCATTTTTACGACCGATGAACTCCGTATTGTTTAAAAAATACGAGACCATTTTCGAAAAGGAGAGCGGCGAAAACGCGTTTAGTAATGGTGGTGCTCTTCTTCCTCAATGGCCAGAGGAGACGGAAGTGAACGAGGCGTATTTGAGCGCGTTTAAATCGTACTGCGGAGATTGCGAGGGGCGGTTTTTGGCGTTTCACGAACGCACGGAGGATAACGAGTCCGTGTGGTTTGAAGGCGAAGTGCCGGGCGGAAGTAAAAAACAGAGAGTGAAAATGCAAATAGAACCGTGGGACGATCACGAGTGGACGTCGGCGAGAGCGTTTGCGATTTACGCGTTTGTGATGAAACACATGCGAGTGAGTAGCGGTAGCGGCGGGAAGGACTCGGAGGGTGGTTTGGCGAGGAGGAGATCGATGGACAGTAGCGCGCCGGCGGCGGGAGACGAGTCAGAGAGCGCGGCGCTACATTTACCGGACACGAGAAAGATGCAAAAGAAAGAAGAGCGGATGGCACAACTCATACGAGGTCTCGGGTGCGAGTACATGAACCATCCGTTGTTTTACTTCTGCGTCAATTTCTTCGAAGGCGTGAATATAGATTCCGGCAACGAACAGATGGATGAAAGAGATTACGTCGATCGGTGCGAAATGTTTCTCTATCGATGTTTAGACGGGTGTCAAGGCGCCGTGTTTTCAAAGTTTAAAGACAAGAGCATTGAGTTTGGGATGAAGCACATCTCCGATTCGCAGCATTTAGGCGCGTTGGCGTATTTGAAAGCGTACGTGAACACGAGATTTCTGAAACGGTTTCCAATCACCACGAATTTTATGCATCCAAAGCTGGACTCGCAAATCGAACGGATTCGTTTGTCCAGAGATGTCGCGCACAAAATGCGCGCGTTCACGTTCGTGGAAGCTTCTGATTCACATCCGGCGGCGTTGGTGTTATCTTTTCCAGATACCGAGGCGTTTAAAGATTTACTCTCCGTGAGCGCTCCCGATTGTTGGCTCGCGTTGAATCATTTTTACGAGTGGACGATAGCGCAACCGAACAGGACGAGACCGCGAGATAAAAAGTTACAAACGCCGCCAATTTTCATCGCGGACGTTAAAAAGTTATCCCTCATGAGTTGTACGAAGAAAAACGTCGCTCGACTGGCGGATACGTTTCGAGCGGCGATGTTCCACCCAGAACCGTTTTCGAGATTTGTCATCGCGAACGCTCCAATGTCTGTGATGGCGTTATTTACGTTTGGGAAGTTGTTCATGAGCGAATCCGCGAGGATGAAGTTTGTCATGACTGGATCGAGTTTACAAAAAGCGATGAAACAGGCGTGGGGATTAGAGAAAGAGGATATTCCTGAATGTTTAGGAGGCGAAGGGTACCCGGGGAAAGCGCTCTCGGCGGAGGAGATATTAACGAACGAGGAGAGGTGGTTACATCACAAAAAGTGCATCGAGAGAACGAGAAAGCAGTACCCGAAATATTTCGCGAAATACTCGGAAAAGTATTTCGTAGACGATAAGAAGCAAGTAAAAACGGTGGTTGAACGCAAATCGAACGCGTTGGCGAATTCGCAAAAAGAAGAAGAGGATGAATCTCGAGCGAGCGGGAGTATGTCTTTTACAAAAAGCGCGCGACGCTCGAAAACGATGCCGAGAATGGGCGCGAGAGAAAAAGACGGCGACGCCGACGAGAGTTTGTTTGCTGGATACGGAGAAGAGGAAATGTCGGAAAAAAGGAAGAAGATGGCGTTTTTGTTCTTGTCCATCGTCCTCGCCTCGTTTCTTTCCATGTTGTTTAAAGTGTTTATCTTGTCCAACAATATCCGATAGACGCGGTGCTACCAGATACATTTATTTAGTCAATTGTATATAATATAGAGTTTCTAACTGTCTAATACTACGTTACGTTAATGATGGTGCGATCCGCATCCACCGTGGTGAGAGTGTTGTCGGTTAAACGCGGATCTCTTGGCGGCTTCCACTCTCTCCTGAATCGCTTCTTTATCGTACCCTTCATCGTATAATCTCTTGCTTAATTCGTCTTCTAATATCTCCAACGCTTCACCTAAAAGCTTAAAATTTGTTTCCGCTTTACTCTTCTCTTCGTCCGTGGCGTCGATTGGAATACGATCCGGGTGATACTCCATCGCTTTTTTCTTATACGCCTGTTTCACTTCAATCGGAGACGCTAAAGACGTCACGCCTAACAGAGCGTAATAATCGCATCGATTCAGCTTGCGCACCTCAAAGTTGCATTTTTCTATTCGAGCCTTTGTTTCCGCGTCGTCTGGAAGAATTTTCTGCAAATTCTCGAGCACATCTTTTGCTTTTTTCGGCTCTTTGAGTTTTAAGTACGCGTTCGAGAGCGTGAAATAAGCGGGTTTATAATCGTCCACGGCGGATAAAGCCTTTCGTGCGTCAGCCGCGCACTTCTCGGCTTCGTTCAATCGTAAATACGAATTGGCTCTTTCCACGAGTATTCGAGCGCATACGGGACTCTTTTCTGGAATAAACTCCGTGGACTCGAGCGCTTCGGTGAAGGACTCGACCGCTTGCGCAAATTCTCTGTTTTGATGCGCCGCTCGCGCGTTTTCCAACGACACTTTTATCTTCTTCGCGTCTTTGAACAGACGCATGGTTTTGGTATCGTCTGGATTTTGGGTCAACGCGTGTTTGAAAAACTTAATTCCGTTTTCAAAATCGCCATCGGCAGTCAAACACAACGCTCTGCCTCTCAACGCGTGCATATCTACTCTCGAATCATCTCTGCGAATCGCATCCAACGTAAATTTTAAGATTTGCGTCAAATTTTCTCCGAGCGAGAGCAAACATCTCGCTCGGGCGATTTCGCACCTTTCCCCGCAATCTAATTCCAATAAGTGCGCGTATCTCTCAACCGCTTGCGCGTATCGTTTCTCTCGCTCGTCTTCCTCGGCGCTTTGAAATGTCCGCAGCACATACCGCATTCGTTCGACTTCTTCCTCGAGCGTTTCGTTCTCGATCTTCAATCCTCTCTTTAAGATTTCCTCGCCGGCGAGTACGGACGCTTCGTAATCGCCCGTCTTTCTGTACATACCCATCAACGATTGGGCGCACGCGATCGCGTATTCGTTATTCTCCTTACCTTCCGCCACCGCTTGACACTCCTTAAAATCTTTAATCGCCTCGTGGAACGCTCCCAGTTGCGACCAACATCTGCCTCTCAAGTGTAACGCTTTCGCCGAGTCTTTATCTATCGATAAACACTTCGAGCACAGTTGCACGGCATCGCGGTATTGCTTCGCCTCGAATTTATTCAACGCTTGTTTCTGTAAACCATCGGCGGTATCGTCGTTCTCCTCTTTTTTTGCGTCGCTATTACCTCTCGTCGTCGTTTTTGTCGTCGTCTTACTCGTCTTACTCGTCGTCGTCGTCTTCTTCTTATGCGCATCAGTGGATGTCATGTGTCTCGTAATCTCCGAACACGAACCGATCCAATCGCACGCGTCGTCCATCGGACACCGCACGCGCACTTTCTCGTACACGCGAGATAAAACCGGCGAGTGTTCTTTCAAGGTTTCGTACCTCGCGTCCGTCCCGTACTTCATTTGTTCTTGGCACGTCGGACATTTCGCATTATCTCCGTTTCGAAACCATTCGTCCAAACACGCGAGGCAAAAGATGTGTTTGTTCTCGCACAAGGTCACGACGGGTTGTTCGCAAAACTCGGAGCATATTTTGCACGTGAACTCGTCCACGTTGTCCGAGAGGACGCGGTCGAGTGGAAATCCGCTTCCGCCCATTATTAGTATGCTTTGAGTGACACCCTTTACTGGTTCTGGAGAGCTGCTTCTTACGCGCAACTCTACGACTCGAGTCCAAACGAAGAAAAACTACCTTTTTTTCCTAAAAAAAAGTAATTCTCTCCTTTTCTCTCTTTCCTCTCTTTTCTCTCTTTTCGCTCTTGGAAAACCCCTTTCCGCACAACTTTTTACGCAAAGACACGATGCGAGGTACGCTCTCTCTCTCTCTCTCTCTCGTTTGTTTGTGTATTTACGCGAAACGTTTTATTACATATGCGAGGAATACGATTTCGTCTCCGCGCGTTTAAGTAAACGTTTCTGTGTCGCGGTGTTCGCGAGTGGCGGCTTTTTTTCTCTCTCATCAACGCTTCTGCGCGCGCTTTTCGTCGTTCTCTCTTTGTTATGGAAAGAAATGGGAGAGAAAAAAGTTACGCGCTCTTTGTCTCTTCTCTTCGGAACGGAAAACGCGAAAATGTTCTGCGCGAAAGAAACGAGGATCGCGTAGTATTAATATTAGCCTCGCGCGTTACGATGGCGCGTGTTGTGTTTTATCATCAAGCGCATATTGCGGTTTAGGACGACGGTTTATGCATCATCACGCAAGAAGAAAAACAACGAAAGAGACCTATTTTGGATGTCTGACTGACCAAAAAAATTCTCTCTCCATCTTTAACTTAACAGCCAAGTGGAAGAAAAAACGCACCCGCAGATTGAAACGCAAGCGCAGAAAGATGCGCATGAGATCGAAGTAATCTTCTTCTCTTATTATTACATCACATATCAGAGAGTCTCTTTTTGAAAACAGAAAGAGGTTTCATAATAGATAGAGTTTTAGAAGATTAAATAGTATCGATTTTGCGCGGATATTTGATTCGGGGACGCGACGACGATAACAACAACATTAACAACAACAACAACACGCGTCGGTGACGGATACCATCAATAGATTAATAAGAAGAATATATTAGAAAAATACAACAAATATGAGAAAGTTGAAACATCACGAGCGCAAGCTCTTGAAGAAAACCAACTTTTTGCAGTGGAAGAGCGAAAACAACCATCGCGAGTTGGAAGTTATTCGCAGATACCACGTGCAAGATCGCGAGGAGTACAAGGAATTGAACAAGGTTTGCGGCATGGTTACGAAGTTGACCAACTTATTGCGGCAAATCGATCCGAGAGATCCTAACAGAGTTGAAATGACGGAGAAGCTTTTAGACAAGCTGTATAGCATGGGAGCTATTCCGAGCACAAAGTCTTTGACGCTGTGCGATAAGCTCTCGACGTCGTCGTTTTTGAGAAGACGGTTATCGGTTGTCATGGTTCGCTTAAAAATGAGCGAAACCTTACGTGAAGCGGTGACATTTATCGAACAAGGACACGTCAGAGTTGGCCCAAACGTGGTGAGAGAACCGAGTTACCACGTCACGAGAAACATGGAAGATTTCGTCACGTGGGTCGACACTTCGAAAATTCGACGTAAAGTCATGGCGTACAACGATAAAGTGGACGATTTTGAGCTTCTCGGAGCTTAAACAACGTGATTGTTTTATCGGCGTGCGTTATTTTAGTATATTCTTATTATTCTAGTTGATGTATTCGGTACTACCGCGGTGTTGTAGAAGTCTAATAACGTGTTTCCGAAGAAAAGCAAAATTAAAAGAAAAAATGATACGGTTGTTTTGTTTGTAATAAATACTACTTTGTGCTACACAAATACACAGCTAATGAAAAGTACTACGTGACTTCACTACTACAAACCTTACGTTCCGCGAGGTGCGTTTAATTGAACCATTTCCCTAAAATGTCCGGCAAATCTCCGACGCTCACGATTTCTTCGTCCACGTACAGCGCTTTGTTCTTCTCGGCTTCTTCGACGGCTTCGGGCCGTTCCGCCCACGGCGCGCCGCCACCAGAAACGTATTTCACCACGTTCACGTCTCGAACTAAAACCGTGCGACAATTCAAATGAACTTTAGCTGCTTTACAATCGTTCAAGACGTCGTCGCCGACGTGCACCCAATACGCTCTTTCTAGTTTATGGTCTCCTATTTTCAACGAAGAAATAACGTCGTCGTCGGAAGCTCTGTTCGCGTTTCCGCTCTCGAGCATAAACGTCTGCGCCATCGTCTGCGCCCTTCGAAATGGCCACGGACTCGGTTTCCTGGCCACGTCTCCATTCACGCCTTCCTTATCGATCAACTCGTCCGCGCTGATTTCGAAATCAAAAAACTCTCTCAATCCGCTTTCGCTCGCGCTTCCTAACCCGTTCGTAATGCTCCCGATGACGCACCTCGGGTACCTCTCTCGCACCGTCTCTAAACACTCTCGCACCCCGGGAAATAACAACTTCCCGCCCGTGCTATTTCTTGTCGGAATCCAACTTAAATGGTACCCTCTCGCCGCCATACCAATCGCGTCGTGCTCGCACACGTCGCACAAAGTCGTCATCGCTTTCACCGCCGCCGCTATTCGGATCGAAGCGTACGATAACGCCTGCGTTTGCGAGAAATGAACAACCATCATCAGAGAGAGAATGAAAAGGTTAACAAAATAAAGAACAACAAATCAGAAAAGTAAAACGTACCACGTGTTCTTCTCCTCGCATCCGAAACATCTCCTCCCTTTCCTCTCGAATGCCTTTCATCAACTCGTTCATCACTCGCGTCTCAGGAAAGTTCTGAACTCGAGTTTGAAGCCATTTGATGTAACTCTCGTTCGCCGCGGTGACTACTGGCAGAGTTGGCCACACGGTATCGTCCAAATCGAACGTCAAAACGTGGAGTTCACGTGTATCATCGACAGAAGCAGAAGAGGAGGAAGACGACGCAGACGAAGTTCGTCGTTTGGAATTCCATTTTCTTCTTCTGTTTCTGTCGACGATACGCGACGTAAACGAGAACCAGCAAAGAAGCTCACGCTTTTGAGGCTGCTCTTTATGTCGACGACCACCCGAAAAATGATGCAGAGGACGATACAAACAACTCGTCGGCATCATCGTCGTCGTCCTCATCTTGTGCGTCACAAAATGGCGATGACTTTTCCTCTCAACAACTGTTTTGCCACGGGGAGGAGGATCATCGACGAAGAGAGCTCCTTTTCGAGAAACAGACGAAAACGAGGACCTAAAAGTGGAAGACGACGACTTTTGCAGCGTTTTGATGATGATGATTTTGATGATGCGTTTCGGATCTCGAGTAAAAGCAGATGGAGAAACGTGATTGGAATTGGAAAGAGAGCGGCGAAGACTTTAACGGTTTCCTCGTCTTCTTCTTCTTCTTCTTCTTGGAAGCAAAACGAGGACGACGAAAGTAGTACTACGAGAACGAGAACAACGACAGAAACAACAACAACAACAGATGTGCTGAAACGGCTGGACGAACCGGTCGTGTTAGACTGGAAAGCTTTAGTGAGATGTTTTGTCAAAGCAAGTGTGCTCAGCGCTCTTCTCCTGCGAGTGTGGACGATATTGACGAGAGGAGGAACGGATGCCGCTTTGACGGCGGCAAAGAGCCAGCGATGGTTTCTGCTCCAGAAATGGTTCTTTGCTTCGAATCAGCAATCGCTTGGTTTCGGTGCTGTCGTTGGTGTCGTCTCGTTCGCGCTCGCGTTCGCCGCGGTTTTAGTGATCTTGGAGAAGGAAAGGGCGGAGCGATATCGATTGGTGTCCGCGATGGAGGCTCGAGATATAAACTCGAGGTTCGCGGACGTGGACGGGGTGAGCGTGCACCATAAATATTTTACTTCTTCTTCTTCAAAAGAAAAGGCCGAGGAGGACGAGGACGATGATGAGTCCTCCGGGGTGTTGTTTTCTATGGCGCACGGGTTCGGAGCGAACACGTACTCGTACGAGATGGCGTTCGTGGATAAGCTTTTAGAGATGGAAAATGCGAATGATAAGAATAATAGTGTTGGGATAGTATGTCACGATAGCGTTGGATTTGGATTAACGGAGCGACCGAGAACGGATTTGATAAAGTATACGAAAGTGTTCAACGCCAAATGTTTGAAGGCGATGGCGAGGAAATACGCGGGTAAGGGGAAGAAAAAGAAGAAAGTTGTGTACGTCGGTCACTCGTTAGGGACGATCGCGGCGACGTTAACGACGACGTTGGAGGGTGATGGTGATAATGATACCACGAAGCCGGCGGCGATTGTTTTAATCGCGCCGGCGTTTTTAGTCAAGAAAGAAAAGGAACAAAAGAAGAACGCGACGACGCTCGACGGAGAAAATGAAGAAGTAGCAAAGAAAAAACCGATACCGAAAAAGAAAATCGTCACTCCGGACGACGAGTTTTACGACGAGGAGTTGTTTAATCGCGTGGTCTTATCTTCCTTGAAAGCTCTTTTGGGATGGATTAAGTCTTCCTTATTCAACCTTTTGGCGAAACCTCTCTTATACGTGCTCTTGCGAACGATCGTTCGCTCGAAACAGTTTTGGCGAAACGGTTTATCCAACGTCGTGGCGAAATCGAAAGCATCTTTGGTGGATGAGTCTTGGATCGATGGCTATCGGCGCCCGCGGATGGTGCAAAATTGGGACCTCGGAATGATTAATTTCGTCTCCGCCAGTCTCAACGATTTAGGCGCCGACCTCAAAGCCATCTTTCGAAGGCACATGCGCATTTACGCGGACAAACCGAACGAATACGACGTATCCATGAACCCAATGGACGCTTTGAAGAAGAGCGCGTGGGAAAAAAACATCCCAATCTTAATCGTTCACGGCAACGAAGATAAAGTCGTCCCGATCTCCAACTCGGTAAACATTTACAATCGATTGATAACCGCTCCAAAGGTCGAGAAGAACAACGAGATGGAAATCCCATCTCAGGCTTCTTCTTCTTCTTCTTCTTCTTCTTCTTCTTCGAAGTTGCAACAATCTCCTCCTCCTTTGACGAAATTCGTCGTCATGGAAAACACCGGTCACTGCCCGCACGAAGAAGATCCGGAAACGCTCGCGAGTGTCGTGCGTGACTTTTTGAGAGAAGCGAGCGTGATGTAATAAAATACTCCTCTGTATATTCGCGCGTATGCGAGAGAGAGAAGAATATTGGCATTTTCAATCCACACGTCGCTCAAGAGATACACATCTTTTGATTTGATAGGGATGATGGAAACTTCGTTTCTCAAACGTCTCGATATACTCCACGCGTTCTGTTTTTCTCGATTAAAGTTTGTCTGACATTTATCTCTTCTCTGAAAATATCTTCACCACAATTCATAAATATCTCACACTATTCCCCTAACACTACATTGCGCTCTACTAAACCACTCTTCTGCGGTTGTTGTTTGAAGCGCTTCTGATTCATACTTACTTCGAGTGATAACAGAGTCGTTGTTTTCTGCTGAAACCGAGCGAGATGCCTCCTCGCGCGCAGCAGCAGCGTCAAAGATCCGGACGAAAGAAACCTCGAGGTCGTTGGGGAAAAGATCCGGATTACGAGGACGGTCGCGAGTACACCAATGAATCGGACGCGGAGGAGGAAGAGGAAGGAAAAGACAACGCTCAAGAATTCCCCACACGCACGATGAAAGAAAAGCTCGTCTTCTTAAACGTCGATTTGAACGACCTGGAACGAGTCAATAAAGGCAGATCTGGAGGTTTGCACGAGGAGTTTAAAATCATCAAGAAAAGGTACTACCGAGAAGCGTTATTGAAACATCCGGATAAAGGCGGGAAAGAGCGAGATTTTTTGGAACTCGATTTCGTCTGGCAAAGCTTACGGGTGATGTACGAAAGGAATACGATAAGTTCGTACTGGGAGGAGGCGCAGAAGAAAGGAGCGGAGAAGAAGAAAGGGAGGGAGTACACGCGGACGAGGCAAGCGAAGAAACCGCAGGCGGCGACGAAGAAGAGGAAGAAGAAAGGAGGGAAAGAGGAGGAGGAGGAAGAGGAGTTTAAGGCGTACCACAAAGCGTATCGGTCGTATAAGTTTTACGAGGAAGCGGCGGAGTATGACGATCCGGAGTATCGAGTGGAGTTGGCGCGGTCGGCGCGGTCGAGTTGCGTGGCGAAAACGGGAGGGATCGCGTGCGAGCACGCGCACGAAAATATTGAGAAAGACGAGATTCGGTGCGGGCATCGTAATCCTACGAGTGGTTCGTTCGGGAATTGGTCGCATCTGCGATGTTGGCGCGTTCCTAAACGCGTGTGGCTCGGACTTCCCGACGCGCACCTCGGACCGTTGGAGAAGGAAAAGAAGACGACCAAGAAAGAGAAGAAACCACCGCAAGGAGACGAAGAAGAGAAGAAGGAGACAAAAACAACCGCGAAAAGAAGAGGACGCAGCAGTAAAACAACAGGGACAACGACCACGGCGAAAGGAAAAGGGACGCAACCGTCGATGGATCGACGCGTCGCTCTCGTCGAAGAAGAAGGCGACTTCACTTTGACCGAGGAACAGTTTGCGGAGTACAACGACGCGATTTCGAAGATGAACGAAGATCTGTTGGAAGGCTTCATTCAGCTCAAAGACGACGACCAACGCGCGTTCGTTTTACACTGCGCGAATAGAAAGAATTGGGCAGTCCCGAGAGGCGTAAAGTCTGGCGAAGGTTTCGATTTGGCGCTCTTACCGTTTGAAGGCAAAAAGACAGGCGCGTGGGGGACGACGCATAAAAGTGAAGTCGCAGTCGTACCGGGCGCTTTAGAGGCGAAGAAACGATTGGCACTGCAAACAAAACGACAAGACGAGGAAATGAAAGAACATCCCAAAGGCTATCCTAAGGATGGTAGAAAAGCGCACTTTAGCGCCAAAGCAATCGTGCCGGGCGCGAAAGATGCGAAGAAACAAATCGCAATCTCGGCGGCAGCGGTGAGAAAAGAAGCCTTGCTGAGGGCGAAACAGGAAATAGCAGAGAAGGTGAAGCAAGAGGAGGAGAACCAAGCCAATTGGGACTTGCTCAACGCTCACTTGGAAGCTAGGAAAGGTAAGGGCGAGAAACGCAAAGCGCCTTCGCCGGCGCCCGCCGCGGTGAACAAGAAAAAGAAGCCTGTCGGCAAGAAGAAGAAACAGAACCAAATCGTGGCCATCTCGGAATCAGAGCACGACGATGACGAGAGAGAAGGAGGCGGCAACAACGAGGACTTAGCGGTGGCGCATCGACAAACCCAACAACACTTAGTGCCTCTGAATCAAATGCGACCTTTGGTCACGGTTCCGGCAACCGCTCGCGCGCTCGCGGGTAAGACCTTTGTGATGACGGGCGTCTTCCCGGAACTCGGTGGCGGCGTTGGCTTAAGTGTTGGCAAAGATAAAGCAAGAGCGCTCATCGAAACCTTTGGCGGTGTCGTCCGCAGTGCCATTTCCGGTCAAACGACGCACTTACTCGTCGGGACCGAACCCGGCGCGAGTAAAGTCTCCCAAGCTCGAAGCAGAAACGTGACCCTGGTCAACGTTGGAGACTTGCAGAAATGCTTAAACTTAGGCGACGAAGCCGCGCGAGAGGAATTAGGGCAAGACAAAGTCATCATCGAAGCTTTCTCGGGTGGGTTTTACGGCAATTCCAAAGCGTACGAGATGTCCTCGGAGAAGCTGCAATATTTAGCCGGATTGAAAGACTTGGACGCGTTACCTCCCGCTCCGCCAAAGCCGAAACCACCAAAGTCGTTCGGAGCACGACTTTTAAGCTGGAAACGCAAATGAGATTGAGAAGAACGAGGAGGAAGAGAGACACAAAGAGAAACACGAAAAGAGCGCACAGCTCGCGCCTGTTTCGCGAAAGCGAATTCACCTATTATATACGTACTCTAATATCTTTTCTTGGAATGCACCAACACTATATCTAAAACACAAACGCTAAAGAAACCGACAAAAGAGCACAGCTACTTCTTAACTCTCTTTGCTCAAATCCACCTTATCTCTCACCCGGGGTGGTTTCTGTCTCACCAGTAAAACGATCCACGCCGCGAGTGCCAGGACGTGTAACGCAATCACGAAATGCAAGATTGGTTTCAACGCGTTCCCTAACTTTTCTTGGTTGTTTTGGACCAATAACGCGTCGATTAAAGAGTCCACGGTGTGTGAGGTGAATGGAATTTTGATGGTGTTCGGTAGACCCATCGTTTTGCTGCTTTCCTGCGCCAGTGCTGATGCAAACGAAGAGAGAGAGTGTGTATCGTATTGTGAAGTCGAATACAAATCCCCTAATGAGGAGCAAAGAGTCTGTCTTAGTTAATTTAAGAAAAACGTCAATTCGTTTTTTTCTCTCTGTCTGAGAAAAAAATACACGAAAAGATATCTATACTATACGCGACGCTCTTTGGACGACGACGGCTGAATCATCATGACGCGGGAGGTGAGCATGGATGATGCGGGTGGTGTTCAAACTCCAAAGGATATTTTTAAAACCGCCGCGG
>Ga0213868_10002387_pt1 | contig 18042 bp, 17 predicted proteins | sample PICome_9_FD_160087 | JGI IMG/M metagenome (GOLD analysis project Ga0213868, IMG submission 160087) | Coastal seawater microbial communities near Pivers Island, North Carolina, United States - PICO127 | ecosystem: Environmental > Aquatic > Marine > Coastal | place: USA: North Carolina...
TCGGTGTATCGGGCGATCACGGTGCGGAGAATTTCCAGAATGATGATGATGAACAAGATGTCATTGATTGCCTGAATCATCCCGTCGGGGAAGAACGGCCAGGTCGTGAACACTCGAATCACACTGAAGATCAGCGCAGCAACAGCGATGCCAAAAAGGAAAACTCCTAAGACGACATGGAAGACATCTTCCATACCTTCAGCCCACTTGTTGGGAACAACACTTTTTGGTGAACGCGCCATGATGTGCTCACCTTACGCCCTCCACGCTCATTTTGGATGAGTTGGGCTGGCCGCTTATGCCGAAATTGCTCTGCTGACCAACTGGGTAATAGTTTTTTCGACCGAGTCGTTCATCTCGAGGATCGCAAAGGATGTGGGCCAGAAGACACCATCATCAAGGTGTGCGGCTTCCTGAAAACCGAAGGTGGAGTAGCGGCTCTCGAACTTGCTCCCGGCTTGAAAGAAGCAGATGACCTTATTCTCCAGGTAGTAGGCGGGCATCCCGTACCAGGTCTTAGTCGTGATGTCGGGGGAAATCCCCAACACCAGGGCGTGGATGGCTTTCGCAATCTTTCTCTCAGCGGGGGTCATCTCCGTAATTTTGCGGGCCACTTGCTCTCCCCCTGGGAGCTTCTTGAATTCGCGCGCCTCTCGGGCGCGCTCCTTCATCGCGGCGCGTTCCGCGTCGGTGAAGGCGGAAGTGTTTTGCGTGGGATCAGCCATGAGGTGAGGATATTAGAAGCGCTCGTCCCGGAAAACTCCCACTTCGCTTACCCACGCGACACAGGCGTAGTGGGGGAAGAAGTGGGTGGAGAGCGTGCTGAAAATGGCATCCACGTGATCCGAACCGACCACACACTCGATCTTCACGTTGCCACCTTGCAGGTCACCCACGCGCTGATTCCTGGTGCCAGCGCCGTGGACAGAGGAGACGGTGTATCCCTTGATGCCGGCGTCGTGGAGACTCGTCAGCAGACGCCTCTCGAGCGCGCTCTCGGCGACGATGGTGACGAGCTTCTTGTTTACGAAGTCCATGAGAGTGCTCCTTCTAGGGCTCCTGATAGCCAAATGTAGAGGGGGATTCCAACGATCAGGTTGAACGGAAAAGTAATTCCGAGGCTGGCTGTCAGGTAGATGCCGGGACTTGCCTCAGGCAACGCCAAACGCACCGCGGTCGGGGCTGCAATATAGGAGGCGGAGGCGCTCAGAACACCCAGCAGGGCGGCCCCTCCCACCGAGAGGCCAGAGAGCAGTCCCACGCTGACCCCGAGAGTTCCTGCGAGCACCGGGAATCCGAGCCCAAAGACAACAACTCCCATTCCAGCTTTCTTCACATCGGGGAGCCTGCGGCCTGCGACAATGCCAAGCTCCAGAAGGAACAGGGTCAGAACGCCGGTGAAGAGGCCACCGAAGAAAGGTTCGATCGTCGCAAATCCTGCACTTCCGGCGACCGCACCCAGAGCGAGACCACCGACGAGCAAGACAATCGACCGGCCGGAGAGAACTTCGCGCAGTGATTCGCCCCAGGCCACAGATTCTTTCCTGCCTCGTGACGCCAGTAGCAGTCCCACAATAATTCCGGGGACCTCGAGGACCGCGAGGAGCGTCACGAGGTAGCCCTCCACGAAGCGAGAACTGGACTCCAGAAAGACCAGGGCTGCAGTAAAGGTCACTAACGAGGTTGACCCGTAGTGGGCTGCGAGCGCTCCGCGGTTGACTCGGTCAAGCTTTGTGAGCCACCCGGAGATGGTGAAGGCGAGTAGAGGAATAACCAACCCCAACAGCAGTGTGGCCAGCAAGGGTAGCCACAGCTCGGTGATGTCCGCATTCCGAAGCGCAACACCACCCTTGATACCGATACCCAACAGGAGATAAATCGAGATGGCTTGGTAGAAGGCTTCGGGGAGCCGAAGGTCACTCTTGATTGCCACAGCGAGAAGGCCAAGGGCAAAGGCGAGAACGGGGGGAGAAATAAGGTTTGTCAGCGCGATGGAGAGAATTTCGTTAGCCCCCACGTGGATCTCCTTATTATGCGCTCCCCTGATGGTAGCGGGGAGCGACCTCCTTCGGTGGTTGTGTTTCGGCGGGTAACAATTCAGGCAGGACAGAGGAAATGTTCATCGCAAACGGCTATCGTTGCCACACGTTGTAAAGGTGCAATGTTATGGGGGGACACCAAGCCCACCCATCCTCTGGCTTCCTCACCCAGGCAGTCCCGATAAGTGCGTGGTGTTGTACTGTCTTTCCCTATAAATCGATGGTGAGGAATAACCAATGTCTTTTCGTATTCGGGAATACCACTCGGCCGACACTGATGCAGTTTTGGAGTTGTGGGACAAGGCCAAGTCTGATGGGTTTGAGCCGGTCTATGGTCTCGCCGAGGTTCTTGCGTCGTGTCAGAAAGACCATGCGGTTCTTGCCATCTCGGATGGTCGCGTTGTCGGAGCTGCCGTTGCCAGAGCAGCTCATGAGCAGGGCTGGATTGTGTTCTTCAATACCCTTCCGGACTATCGGCGCCAGGGAATAGGGAGCTCATTGCTCTCCGCGCTTGAAGCGCGCATGGCCCCACTTGGTTTGACAAAGCTCTCGATTCTTGTGCCAGAGAGCCAAGATAAGTCGGAAGTATTGGATCGTGCCGGTTTTCTTGACAAGAACCACCTGAGCTATTTCGAGCGTGAAATTCCGATCAGTGAGAAAGAACGCAGTATTTTGCGAGAACTGGGAGGGCGGGTGCTATCTCGGGACCTTTGGTCGGGAATTGCGGGAATGCAGAAAGAAAAGGAGATGCTGGAGCGTCGCCTGGTCTTGCCTCTTTCTGATGCCGCCCTTGCCGAGAAGTTTGGTGTGGAACCGCCCAGGTCAATCGTGCTGTTTGGTCCCCCCGGAACCGGAAAAACCACTTTTGCTAAAGCCGTGGCATCGAGGCTTGATTGGCCCTTCGTGGAGGTCTTTCCGGCAAGGTTGGCTGCCGACCAGAAAGGTTTGGCTGGCGCACTTCGCGACACCTTCACCAGGATTTCTGATCTCGACAACGTGGTGGTCTTTATTGATGAGGTGGAGGAAATTGCGGCTCAACGAGGTGGGGAGCCACCCACTGCTCTGCAGGGCGTAACCAATGAGCTCCTGAAGTTGATTCCGCTATTCCGAGAGCGCCCCGGTCGGTTGCTGATTGTGGCAACCAATTTCATTAGGGCACTGGACGACGCGTTCCTCCGTCACGGCCGCTTTGACTACGTGATTCCGATTGGTCTGCCCGATAAGACTGCCCGCGAGTCCATCTGGCACCGATACATTCCGGCGGGGGCACTGGAGTCAGTGGATGTTGCCGAGTTGGTCAAGAGGACTGATGGCTTCTCCCCGGCAGATATTGAGTTCGCCGCGAGGAAAGCCGCCCAGAAGGCGCTGGAGTCAGCGGTTTACGATGATGGCGTGTCCGTTCCCACCGGTCCCACAACCGAGGATTATCTCTGGGCTGTTGGAGATACTCGGATGACGGTGTCGGGAGAAATGGTGGGACAGTTCCTCGAGGATATTGAGGCTGTAGCGCGACTCTAGAGCGAGAGTGGCCGCGTTGGCCCAAACTGCTAAGCTTTCATGGCATTCGAAAGAGTGCATCCGCACTTTGCGCCCGTAGCTCAACGGATAGAGCATCTGACTACGGATCAGAAGGTTGGGGGTTCGAATCCCTCCGGGCGTGCCAACGTTTTTGCAGGGGTCGCGTAGCATTTCCACCCGAACTCTTCCCGTTGATGCTCATTGCATCTTTGAGGGCTAACTCCTTGCGGCGAAGATTGTCGACGAACTCTATGCCGCTGAGCAAGTTTGGGTGGAGTGGGGGATGGCTAGGGGATGGCAATCGATTGCGGTAGCCTACGGGCTAAGGTCCCGCTACTCGAGATGCACCTCAATCTGGGAGCACTCAGTCGGCAAGAGTCGGGGCAAGAGACTAATTCGAGGAGCGTCCTGTGACACCACACAAAATTCGCGTTGGGCAGTTCAGTGAGTCCCCTGTGCTCGCTGTGGCGCGGGCGATGGAACTCGACACCCGTTATGGAGTGGACTGGGAGACGCAAAGAGTCCCGTCATCACCAGCGCAATTTGAATCCCTTCGCAACGGAGAGATTGATGTTGCTATTACTAGCCCCGACAACGTGCTTCTTTATGCCACCACCTCGCAAAACCCTCTCAAGGAGCAACTTGATCTTAAATTCCTGCGCCCAATTGATCGAGGCCTGAGACTAGGGCTTTACACCTCCTCGGGGATCAGCTCGGTGGAAGATTTTCGCGGATCAACCCTCGGCGTTGACGTGATGAGCTCCGGATTCGCGATACTCATGCTTGACATGCTGGCTTCCCTTGGCGTGGATCACTCCACAGCCACTTTTGTAGCCGTGGGGGCAACGCCCAAACGCCTTGGTGCCATCAGTGACGGCACTATTCAGGGGTCGGTCTTGAACGCCGAAACCGCTGTCGCTGCGGAACAAGCGGGTCTGCGCCGGTGGGTAACGTCCGCGGATGTCAGCCCGGATTACTTGGGGACAGTGCTGGCCCAAAAAGCAGGACCGATCTCCGAAGACACCCGTGCTTTTCTTGACCTTTGGGAGGCTGCCACCCAGGCAATTCAGTCCTTCAGCCCCGCCGACCTCATGGAAGTCCTCGGCGCACAGGCACCTGTTCTTGCGAACCCCGACTACGTGGAAATTCTCCAGTCTGCCGAATACGGTTGCGTGTCTGGTGAGGTAGTAAGTGCGCAGCAACTGCGAGTGCTTGCCCAAATTCGGAAAAACTCCGGAGCTTATGCTCCCAGCGAAGATGACATTCTTCGGTTGTCATCGGATTCCTGAGGAACTCAAGGGGCGATTTGTAAACTTTTTCTAATCTGCTAAGTTGTCAGCAATCGTTTGCATGAAAAACTGCGACAGAGTCTTGCTAGCCAACGGAGGCAGATATGCAGGTCCGCGACTATCTCATTCGCAGATTGCTGTTGCTCCCCTTCATCATGCTTGGCGTCAGCATTGTGGTATTCACTTTGACGAGGTTTACCGGTTCTCCGATAGGCATCTACGCCACTCCCAATATGACGCCTGCAGAGTTGGCGGTTCTCGAGGCTCGGTATCTTCTCGACCAACCCATCCCAGTGCAATATGCGGCGTGGCTGGGCGGTCTTCTCCAGGGCGACCTCGGATGGTCGGGTGTTTCAGTGGCGCCAGTGACGGCAATTATCGGTTCGAAGATTACCGCCACCCTCGAGCTCGCAATCGCGGCTGGCCTCATTGCCATTCTTGGTGGCATTGCGCTCGGGACAATTGCAGGGGTTCGGCGAAACAAAGCTCCCGACCACGCTGCTCGACTGTTCTCGATTCTAGGAGCAAGCACCCCCACTTTCTGGTTCGGGCTCCTTTTGTTGGTCCCTTTCTATCTTTGGCTCGACTGGTTCCCCTTAGGACGATCGACAGCGATAATTTTTGACTCAATCGCGCATCCAACTGGCCTCTATACACTCGATGCGGTGCTGGCCGGGAGCCCTACGGCCCTGCTTGATGCCATCCGACATTTGATTCTTCCCGCAGTTGTGCTTGCCTTTGGGGCCATGGCCATCATCGTCAGAATGATGCGCTCCTCCATGGTGGAGGCAATGTCTGAAGAATATGTGGACGCTGCGCGTTCGAAAGGGCTTGCGGAGAGCATCGTCATCAAGCGCCATGCCCGTCGAAATGCGCTAGTGCCTACCACTACGGTCATCGGCCTAAGCTTCGGTTTCCTGCTGCAAGGGTCTGTCGCGGTGGAGTTGATTTTTCGCTGGCCGGGTCTTGGTCAATGGGTCACCAGCGCAATTCTTGCGGGTGACCAGGCCACCATCATGTCCTACGTTCTGGTCACGGCAGTTATTTTCATGAGTGTCAATCTTGCTGTGGACATTGCCTACGCATATCTCGATCGTCGGGTGGTTCTTGGATGACAACCCTCAACCGTTCCCAAGAAACTAGCAAGCGGGCCTCTGTGGCACGCGAGTCGGCTCTTAGTGTCAAATGGGCGCGCCGCCGTGAAGTCGCGCAGGAGGTTTTCCGGAACCCCCTGACCGTTTTGGGTCTGATAATTATTGGGCTCTTCTTCTTGATGGCCTTGGCCGCGCCGCTTCTCACAGAAGCAAACACCCCTGACCCCTACCAAAGTCCGCGAGATTGGTCGAACATTAGCGTCCCCCCCGGAGAAGCGGGGCACGTGTTGGGCACCGACGCCACAGGTGGAGACGTCCTATACGGCATTATTTGGGGCTCGCGCCTATCGCTCCAACTGTCGCTCACGGTGGTCGGCTTCACCCTAGTTTTCGGCACCATTGTGGGAAGCATCGCAGCAATGCGTGGCGGCAGACTCGACAACTTGCTGATGCGAGTCGTGGACGTTTTCCTATCTATTCCGGAACTCATCTTCGCCTTGGCCATCGCGGCAGTTCTGGGGCCGTCATTCAGGAACATCATCCTTGCTCTCGCGGCAGTCTTCTGGGTGAAGTACGCCCGAATAGTCCGCGGTGAAATCATTCGAATCAAACAGGCGGAATATGTCGCTGCAGCGAAGGTTACTGGTGACTCCACCTGGAACATTTACCGCAAAGATGTTCTACCCAACGCCGTGAGCCCTCTCGTAGTGCAGGCGACCCTGGATATGGGGAACGTGGTTCTCATCGGCGCAACCCTGAGCTTCATCGGGCTCGCCCAAGCGGGCCTCACGGAGTGGGGCGCAATGGTGAGTGCTGGACAATCAGGGCTGCTAGCTGGGGAATGGTGGTTATCTACCTTCGCTGGCCTGGCGATTGTGCTCTGGGCGCTCGCGTTCAACCTTGTGGGGGATGGATTACGCGACGTGCTGGACCCAAAGACGGAAGGTCGCTAGGAATGGCACGTTCAGATGACTGGTTGCTGAGGGTCGATGATCTCAGCGTGCACTTTGAGTCCTCGAAGGGCGTTGCTCATGCTGTCGACCACGTCTCTTTTGATATCTACCCCCACGAGACTCTTGCTTTGGTGGGAGAAACGGGCTGCGGGAAGAGCGTCACCGCTCGCTCAATATTGCGCCTCGTTCCAGAACCGCCCGGCTCTTACGCGTCGGGGTCAATTTCGTTGCGAAACGGCGACGGCTCCGTAACAGAAATCCTCACGGCGACTGAACGCACAGTGCGCAGTATTCGAGGTGACCGTATCTCAATGATTTTCCAAGATCCGGGGAAAGCTCTCAACCCTGGCCTCACGATTGGTCGCCAATTGGCAGAAGTATTCGGCGAGCACCGGATGTCGATGATTCTCGGGAATGCAGGCTTTGATCCGGAGAAACCCAGTCGAACAGCTACCAAAATAGTGCAGCAGCGGGCAGGCCTTTTGGAGCGCGGTGTCTACCGTCTGACACATTTGCGTGCCCCCAAAGCCCTTCAAAAGTCAATCGACGATTCCGTGATGGAAGCTCTCGCCGACACCGGAATCCCTAATCCCCGGAAAATGTTGGGCAGCTACCCACACGAGCTCTCCGGAGGAATGAAACAAAGGGTGATGATCGCCCAGGCTCTCGCGTGCGATCCCGACCTTTTAATTGCGGATGAACCCACTACTGCGTTGGACGTTACTATTCAGGCCCGAATTCTGGACCTGATTCACGAGATGCAACAGCGACGTGGAATGGCTATTTTGTACATCACCCATGACCTATCTCTGGTGAGACAGTTTGCGGACCGAGTTGCCGTCATGTACGCGGGACGCCTTGCAGAAATCGGGCCATCCGCGGAGGTACTTGCTTCGCCTCAACACCCCTACACGCAAGGGTTGCTAGCGGCAATTCCTCGTCCAGCTACTCCGAGGGGTCAACTGGCCGCAATCCCTGGCACAGTTCCTCAACTCATCGACCCTCCCGCTCAATGCCACTTCGCGAGTCGGTGCTCTTTTGCCGCCGCCGCCTGCCACGAAGTGACCCCCCAACTTCTCACCATCGCAGAGAAACGTGACGTGTCCTGTCACCGATTCGACACCGCTTCTCGGATCGGCGTGAGCCCTCAGGACATGCCTTCGGCGGCGACCTTAGGGGGGGTGGCCTCCTCATGACCTTGTTGAGCGGATCTCTGGCCGCAGATTTCGGTGGCACGACAGATGCTGTGGTGGCGTTACACGGGGTGAAGGTTCACTATCCTGTGAAAGAGGGAGTCCTCCAGCGCGTAACTGGCCAGGTTCGTGCAGTGGATGGGGTTGATCTCAGTATTCCCCGCGGACAAACCCTTGGACTAGTGGGCGAATCAGGGTGTGGAAAAACCACGCTAGGGCGGGTGATTGCGGGTCTTGTGGCTCCGACGGGTGGCGATATATGGGTGGACGTCGATGCCACGCAACACTCCGAAATTGAACGGTTGCGGGGTGTCGCGACTGAGGACAGGTCTCCCGAGGACCAGGCCTCCTGGAAGAGCTTGGAGTCCAATCACCGTCTTGGTTCAATGTCTCGTGATAAGCAGAGCAGATATCGCCGAAATTGCCAGGTGGTGTTCCAGGACGCATTTTCGTCTCTCAACCCGCGTCAGCTTGTTCGCGACATCGTGGGGCGTCCCTTGCGAGTGCACAAAGAGGCCTCGGGTGAAGATCTCGATCGCCGCGTGATTGAGCTTCTCGAAAGAGTTGGACTCGATTCACAGCACCTGCTTCGCTTCCCCCACCAGTTCTCAGGCGGGCAGAGGCAGAGAATCTCGATCGCCCGAGCATTGGCTTTGAATCCTGAGTTCGTCATTCTCGATGAGCCCACGAGTGCCCTCGATGTGTCAGTTCAAGCTCAGATTCTGAACTTGCTCGTCGATTTGCAGAAAGATCTAGGGCTGACCTATTTGTTTATCACCCACGACCTCGGAGTAGTGCAGCACATGTCTGATCGCATCGCCGTGATGTACCTGGGACAAATCGCAGAATATGGGCCTACTGCTGACGTCTTTAACAGCCCCTTGCATCCCTACTCGAGAATTCTGCGTGACTCGAACCCAACCCTGGAAGACTCTCTGGATACTGTCAAATGGGATCTCTCGGGCACGGTACCAAACCCTGTAAACCCACCCCAGGGTTGCCGTCTCCACCCTCGCTGTCCTGTTGCGAGAGCAGAATGTGGGTGGTCGATTGACGACGTGTTGACGGATGCAGAGAGAAACACTCCGGTTGTTTTTGAGACGATTTCGCGAGTTGAAAGGAGTAGCGACTTCCGCGCCACGGTGAGCTTTAGTGAGCCGGAGCAGGCAAAGAAATTTGCCAAAAGGATTGGCAGTCTGGCGGCCCACGAGGCCCTTGAACAGCCGATTCGCCTCGATGACAAGCTGGTCGAGGTGAGTTTCAATGAAGTATCCGAGGCACAGTTACAGCAACTGAAGGACGGGCGATGGTCATCGTGCACGAGGACTCAAAACCTTGGTGCACTCCCTGAGCTCTAAACCCATAAGAATATAAGGAAGGTTAAGAAAGTGGACAAAAATCTAAGTACACGAAGCACAGGCGCTTCGCGGCGACCACTTCGAATTACGGTCACTGCAAGCATCGCCGCCATGGCGCTCGCGATTGGTGGTTGCACTGGTGCTGCTGGGGGTGGTGATGGTGAAATTCGGAATGCGGGTCTCATTGTCCACCATCAAAATGCAGAACCGACCAGCCTTGACCCCGCCCGCACGGAGCAGGGAGAAAAGGGTGAGGCATTTATTGACAACGTCTACGAGCGCCTCCTCGATGTGGGCACTGATGGCCCTGATCTGATTCCCTCGCTCGCGACTGAGGTCCCCACCACAGAAAATGGTTTGGTCAGCGAGGACCGCCTGGTCTACACCTTCCCTCTTCGGGAGGGAGTGGTTTTCCATGACGGAACAGATTTCAGCGCTGACGACGTCGTGTTCTCGTGGGAGCGCGTGATGACAATGAACCTGCCAGAGGGTCAAGCAGCCGCTCTGGTCGACTCAGTGGAATCAGTGGTTGCGGTCGATGACTTCACCGTTGAGGTGACTCTGACTGAGCCAGACGCTTCGTTCCTCTACTCCGTCGTGCTGAACACAGCAGCCTCTGTTGTCAGCCCCGAGGCTGTGGAGGAAAACGGGGGGGTCGTTGCCGACACCCCGAATGAGTGGATGGACACCAACATGGTGGGAACAGGCCCCTACACCTTTGGGGAATGGCGCCGTGGCGAGTCGCTCTCGATGGATATTTTCGAGGGCTACTGGGGCGAACCAGCGAAAGCTAACGTTCGATGGGATATTACCCCCGAGGAAAGTTCCCGCGTTCTTGCGCTCATCGCCGGTGATGCCGACATCATCGACCTCTCTCCCTCTAACGTCACCGACGTTGAAGAAGCCGAGGGAGTTTCGATCATCACGGGTGGGCTCTTGCTGGAGCCGATTCACTTGGGCTTCAACATGCGTTCCGACAATCTGCCATCGGGAGACACAATTCCGGCAGATTTCTTTGCTGACAAGCGTATTCGCCAGGCGTTTAACTATGCCTTCGATTACGACACCTACATCAACTCGTTCCTCGATGGTTATGGTGCGCGATACACCGCGTATGTCCCCCAGGGCGTCTTCGGCTACGACGAGAGCGCTCCGGTATACGAGTACGACCTTGAAAAGGCTGCCGAGTTGATGGAGCAAACTCCTTACTGGGAGCAAGGCTTCACGGTTTCCGTGCTCGTCCAAGCCGGTGAGCCTGAATTTGAGGGTGTTGCCTTATTGATGAAGGATGGCATCGAGAAGTTGAACCCCAACTTCCGGGTCAACGTAGTGAACCAGGCGGAAACTCAGTTCGATGAGGCACTCGGAGCTGACCCAGTTCCCTACGCTCTCTGGGTCAAGAACGCTGACCCGGGTGCAGACCCTCACCAGTTCTTTGACCCGCACCAGCACCCAGATGGTGACTGGGGTTCAAAGCACGGCATGCGTGATGCTTATGAGGACCCCGATCGCATTGCCGACCTGATTGATGCGGGTAAGGCAACGGTGAATCCTGACGAGCGTTTCGAGATCTACGCGGAGCTGCAGCGTTTGCTCTACGAGGACCCCATGTGGGTCTACGCGGCACAGGAGGGCTTAGCCTTCCCGTATCGCACGTGGCTCGAGGGCTTTGTCGTGAACCCGCTGTGGCGCGGTCCTCACTATGAGTACTACTCCAAGTAGCTAGCTCTCACATCGATGGGGCCAGGGGCAACTCCCCTGGCCCCATCTTTTTGCGCTTGTCACACCGCTGGGGCCTCGACAGCGTGGGGACTTCATTCTCAGGGAGAAAAGGGGACCCCAGAGTGGGATTGGTTATTCTTATTCCATGTCCAAGGCGGTAACGATTGCAGATGTCGCAAAACTTGCCGGGGTTCATGCCGCGACCGTGTCACGCGCACTCAATCCGGCCCCTCAGGCCCAAGTTAGCCCGGAAACTGTGCGCCGCGTTCAGAAGGCAGCAAAGGTGCTGGGTTATGTTCCCAATGCGATGGCGCGGAGCTTACGCACAAGTTTGTCGATGACCGTCGGCGTCACAATTCCGGACCTCACTAATCCGATATTTCCTCCGATGATTCGCGGTATCGAAAACTTCCTGGCACCGCGCGGATACACGGCGTTGCTGGCTGACACGGATGGTCGCCCCGCACTGGAAAAGGCCGCTATGACGTCTTTGCTTGAGCGCCGCGTGGACGGTCTGATTATTGCCACGGGATTGCACGATCACGCCCTCTTGCCGAAGCTTTTCGATCAGGGTGTGCGCGCGGTTCTGGCCAACCGCGGAGCCGGCAAGGTTCCCTATCCTCTCGTGACAGGCGACGATCGAAGCGGAATCCTCATGATCGTTGAACTTCTGTACAAACTTGGGCACCGCAGCGTGGTTCACGTAGCGGGGCCGGACAACTTTTCTACATCGCGAACCAGGCGTGAAGCAATGGTTCAGGCCTGCGCGGAAGCTGGTATTTCGTGCAAAGTTGTTTCTGCCAGCGCGTTGACGGCCGAAGATGGCGAAAAAGTGATGGACGATTTACTTTCGCAGCGCCAAAACTTCACCGCCGTTCAGGCCAGTAACGATCTCCTCGCGCTGGGAGTTTTGCGGTCGTTGAGACGCCATAGGTTGCGGTGCCCCGAGGATATGTCCGTCGTGGGGTTCAATGACATGCCTTTTGCTCAGGATTTCAGCCCGGGTCTGACGACGATTCGTGTGCCTCTTGAGGATATTGGCACAGAGTCTGCTCGGCTTCTGTTTGAAAGTATTCAGAGCGGAAAAAATGACTCCGTGCTTGTTCGCCTACCGGTCTCGCTGGTTGTGCGGGGTTCTACCTGCCCTGCCCCTAAAAACAAGGGCGCTCAGGCCACCTAACCCGCGTGCCTGCCTAGATTGACAAGCCAACCAGTCCGCTACTATTGTTGGAGTGCAATCGATTGCATTCACTGGGGTGCACCTGAAGCTGTAGTCGGGAAAAACCTGTCACACAAACCAATCTTGGGGAGGCAAATCACATGGGTCAGCAAAGTATGTCAATCGGGTGGATTGGTGCCGGGCGCATGGGCTTCCAGCTCGCCACCCGCCTGCTCACAGCAGGCTATGACGTTGCTGTCTACAACCGCACCAAGGCGAAAGCAGAGCCGTTAAGTGCTCTTGGTGCAACAATCGTTGATTCACCTGCAGACCTCGCCGGTCGCGACCTGGTCTTCAGCATGGTTTCGGCCAACAAAGATCTTGAGGAAGTGATGCTCGGCAGCGGAGGCCTTCTCACCGCAGACAATGCCCCGCGTTACATCGCCGACTCTTCAACAGTGTCCATGGAGGCCTCGGAGAAGATTCGTGCGGCAGCGACCGCAAAGGGTTCCGAGTTTCTTGCCACCCCAGTGAGCGGGAACCCTGCGGTGATCGAAGCTGGAAAACTGACTGTGGCTGTCTCTGGCCCCCGATCTGCTTTTGACGCCGTTGAGCCGGTCCTCGCCCATTTCGGCCGAGGGGTTACCTATGTAGGGGAAGGTGAGGCTGCCCGTCTGGTCAAGATTGCCCACAACGTCATGCTGGGGGTTGTGACCCAGTCACTCGCCGAAATTACTGTTCTAGCGGAACAAGGGGGCGTTTCTCGAGAAGCATTCTTGAACTTCCTGAACGATTCCGTGATGGGTTCGGTCTTCACCCGATACAAATCACCCGCATTCGCGAATCTTGATTTTGCGCCCACGTTCACCATGCCGCTCCTGCAGAAGGATTTTGACCTAGGTCTCGACGCGGCAAACAATCTGGGAGTGAGTATGCCTATCGCTCAAGCGACGAGGGATATCGTCGCCGATGAGGTAAAGCTCGGCAATACCGAACAAGACTTTGCAACCCTCCTTCTGAGGGTTGCGACGGAAGCAAACGTGGTTCTCTCCTCGGAAAATTCCTCCATCAGCGATGGACTGGAGACACAGTCATGAGTCTCGACCCCAATCGTCCGATCCCCACCCCCGGGCACATGGGGGTTGATTATGAGGAACGCGTCGATTTTCACAGGCTGAGAAATTACCGGATTGATCGTGCCAAGAAGTCACTAGATGCGAGCGAGTGTGGCTCATTCTTGCTGTTCGACTTCTACAACATTCGGTACACCACTCAAACCTGGATTGGTGGGGCGTTAGGCGACAAAATGACCCGCTATGCACTCCTGGCCCGTGGTCAAGACCCATTTCTCTGGGATTTCGGCTCCGCGGTTCGCCACCACAAAATGTATTCGCGATGGGTCGATGACGATAACTGGCGCCCAGGCATGCTCGGTCTCCGGGGTGCCGTCTCACCTGATGCAGGGCTCATGAGAACTGCGGTCGCCGAAATCAAGGGTCTGTTAGAGGACTTTGGTGTTGCGGACATGCCCGTCGGGATGGACATTGTTGAGCCTCCTTTCTTGTTTGAGATGGAGCGCCAAGGTCTCAAGGTCGTCGATGCTCAGCAGCTGATGCTGGATGCAAGGGAAATCAAGTCGTCTGACGAGATTATTCTGCTGAGTCAAGCCGCAGCTATGGTTGATGGGGTCTACCAGGACATTGTGGACGCTCTCAAACCAGGTATTCGAGAGAACGAAATTGTAGCCCTCGCCAATAAGCGACTCTACGAAATGGGCTCAGATCAGGTTGAGGCTGTTAATGCAATCTCCGGAGAACGGTGTAACCCACACCCTCACAACTTCACAGACCGCATAATTCGGCCAGGGGACCAAGCATTTTTCGACATTATTCATTCCTTCAATGGTTACCGCACGTGCTACTACCGAACCTTCGGTGTGGGCAGCGCCACTGACTCCCAGCGCGACGCCTACAAAATTGCGAGGGAGTGGATGGATGTGGCAATCCAGGCGGTTCGCCCGGGTATCGGGACCGACCAGATTGCCTCACTCTGGCCAAAAGCCGGAGATTTCGGATTTGCAAACGAAATGGCGGCCTTCGGGCTTCAATTTGGACACGGCCTGGGCCTGGGACTTCATGAGCGTCCGATTATCTCGAGGCTCAACAGTATGGAAAACCCAGTCGAAATCAAGGAGGGTATGGTGTTCGCCTTGGAAACGTATTGCCCTGCCAGTGACGGTTTCTCGGCCGCCCGAATCGAAGAAGAGGTTGTCGTCACTGCTCGTGGTGCGGAGGTTCTTACGCGATTCCCCGCGCAGGAGCTCTTTGTAGCGAACGAGTACTGAGTGCCTCGCGGGTGCGACTGGCGCTCTCAGACTCTGCAAAGCGAGAAAAGCTTGAACAGGTGCCGACATTAATCTTTATGACCAAGCGAACTCTCGCGGCACTTAGGGCCTCCCGCATCAGGGGGGATTACTGCGCCCATCACGCCCCGCGAGGAGGGTGACTCGTGACTTGTCGAATGCTGGCGATTCTGCCGGGGTTCACTTCACCAAGTTGAGCCGGCTGGTGATGACATGAACTTCAAGAGCAGCTTCTCTTGCGCCCACAAAATCTCCGGCATCGAAACTTTCCTGAAGCCGTAATGCTCTGTCTTGAGCTTCGCGAAGGTTGAGCTCCATCGACCTATTCTTTGTCTCCTCAGCAACTCTTCCGATGATGGAGACGACGGAGGAATGTGTCAGGGGGCCTGCCTTCCCCTTTTCTAGGCGCTCCATTTGAGAAGTAATGAATAGCGCATCCTCGGCGACCCTACTGAGCTCACCTGCCTCGAGGTCAGCGTTGAGCGCCCGAATGTTCTGCCACGCTGTGTCATAGGTCCACTCTCGGCCGTCGTCGTTGACCTGCTGGTAGATCTCCCGTGGCACGAGAGGCTCAGACGATTGGCATCCCGATGCCAGGAGCACAAAGGCAACCATGGCAACCGCGCTTATCCACGCCGGCAAACAAATTCTTCGCATCATGATCGAGAGCAAGAGTGGGCCTTAGCCCACAATTTCGAGGCGCTGCTCGGTAAGTAGGGCTGCGTAAAGTCCCTGTTTGTGGAGGAGATCAGTGTGAGTACCGGACTCCACAATCCGGCCACCCGAGACGACCATGATTCGGTCAGCATTGACGACTGTGGAGAGACGGTGGGCGATGGCAATGGTGGTCCGGTTGGCTGAGGCCGAATCCAGTGCCGCTTGAACGAGGCGCTCCGACTGGGTGTCCAGAGAACTGGTGGCCTCATCCAGGATGAGGACTTGGGGGTCTTTCAGAAGAACACGGGCGATGGCGATTCTTTGCTTTTCCCCACCGCTGAGTCGGTATCCCCGCTCGCCCACCAGGGTGTTGTATCCCTCGGGGAAGGACAGGATGGTGTCGTGGATGTTGGCTAAGCGAGCAGCCTCCTCAATGTCCTCCTGCGTGGCGCCGTCCTTGGCGTAGGCGATGTTCTCGGCAATGGTGTCGTTGAACAGGAACGTCTCCTGACTCAAGATGCCGATGTGGCTGATCAACTCATCTTGGTCGCAGTCTGTGACGTTGACTCCGGCAAATTTCACCGCACCGGATGACACATCAAAGAACCGTGGAATGAGGGAGGTGATGGTGGTCTTTCCGGCTCCCGAGGGTCCCACCAGCGCCACATACTCACCGGGTTCAATCCGGAAGGAGATGTCGGTCAGACCGGACGACTCCTCGTCCTCGCTTTCGTCATAGCGGAAGGAAACATTCTCGAACTCGACAAGCCCCAGTTGTGACTCGTCAATCGGAGTGGGCGAGGCCGGGCTGACGATCGAGGGCGACAGGTCTAGGTATTCAAAGATCCGGGCGAACAGGGCTCTCGAGGTCTGAATCTCGAGACCAATTTGCAACAGGTTCATCATCGGGAACATGAGACGTGATTGGGCCGTGGTGAAGGCGACAATTGTTCCCACGGTGAGCGGGTTTGCTCCGAGAATGAGAAGTCCCGCGACCAAGTAGATGACGGCGGGGATGGCCAACATGAACAGCTGAATCAGCGCGAAGAACGCTTGTCCCGACATCGACAGCTTCACCTGCAGGCCTATTTGTGTCTCGTTTTCCCGCTCGTAGCGCTGTACTTCGCTGTTTTGACGGCCAAAGCTCTTAGACAACAGGATTCCGCTGACGCCCAGAGCCTCCTGGGTCATCGCCGACATCTCGCTTAGCGAGTGCTGTGTTGCCGCAGCGATTCGGGCGCGGACGCGACCGATTCTTTTTTGCAAGAAAATCATGAAGGGGAGCAGAATGACGGCCACCACCGTGAGCTCCCAGCTCAGGATGAGCATGGCCACGAGAGATGCAGCAACGGTCACCGTACTTCCCAGAAGGTTTGCAATCACCTCTTTCAACACAGTGGCAACGCCACCCACATCGTTTTGCAGGCGGGATTGAATTGCTCCGGTCTTGGTCTTCGTGAAGAACCCTAGGTGCATGGATTGCAGGTGTTCAAACATTTTTACCCGGAGCGACCCCATCACCCGGTTACCAATTTGAGCTGTGAGGTAGTGCTGCCAGACGCTCAACGCACCGATGATGGCCCAGAGACCAATCATGATGGCGACCAGAGTCCCGAGAATTTCCAGATTCGGAATCCCACTCTCCGGGAAAAGTCCCTCGTTGAATGCGTCCTGAATGAGCAACGGAGGGATGACGGAGAGAGCCGCTCCCACGATGACGAGCCCAATGGTGAGGGCGAGGGGTTTCCGGTGGGGATCAAACAAGCTCACAATCCGCGGAAGGAGACCATCAATCGAGGGCGCATTCTCAATCGCGGCGCGCTTGCTTTCCTCGGTTTGCCCATAGCGGCCGAGTGGTCCATGTGCGGGAACTGAAGTCATCACATCTTTTTTCTGTTGAGGGTTACGAATCCGTACCCTGTACAACACCACAGTAGGTGAGGAAATTCCTGTGTCCCACCTGGTCTCAGGAAACTAAGCTGAGGGGATGTCCTGGTATCTCCTCATGGCCGCGATAGGCGCTTATCTCGCAGATGGTGGATTTCGAAAATCTGAGGCCAAACCCTTCATCTAGTTGGTGTATCGAGCCCGCCTGATGTGGAAAGACAATGCACACCGGATGCTCGGCATTTCTGGGGTTATCATCACGATTCTCGGCATTTTCTTCCACTTCACTCTCGGCTAGCAGCTCGAGAGCCTACTCACCAGCCGAGAGCCACTGGTAGCGCAAAGGCCATCAATCCGACCGTGATAGCAAGAGCGAGAATTGAGAGAACGAGGGAGACTCGGGGCATCACTGAGGGAGCCTGATTTTCTGCCTTCTCGGTCGCAATCAGTGTGCGAGAGAACACAATTCCCATAATCCCGAGAGCGATACACAAAATGGGGATCGTCGACGATGCTAGAGCTGCGATAGAGAATCCGAGGGTCACGAACTTGTTAGGAGAAGATCTCATCGTGGGGCGCCTCATCGGTTAGGGAATGATGACACTCAGTTGAGTGTGCTGCAGGTCGTAGTCTCGCATTCCCATCTCATTAGGTGCCACAGCGAGGACCAACGTGAAGGAGCCATCGGCGTTCTTGATTCCCGTCGGATCGAGGTACGAGGCAGTGTCAGGAGAAATACTCACCCCCGAAGTGGACCATTCGAGGCCGTCAGGTGAGGTCGCAACGAAGATCCCCTGAGCGGTGTCGGGGA
>Ga0213868_10002389_pt1 | contig 18037 bp, 13 predicted proteins | sample PICome_9_FD_160087 | JGI IMG/M metagenome (GOLD analysis project Ga0213868, IMG submission 160087) | Coastal seawater microbial communities near Pivers Island, North Carolina, United States - PICO127 | ecosystem: Environmental > Aquatic > Marine > Coastal | place: USA: North Carolina...
TCAGTCATTCATTCATTCATTCATTCATTTTTTACTTATTCATTAATTCACGACATAGGACACAACGGATGCCAGCAGACAAAGGACAAACAGATACAGAGAGAAGACCGACATAACATATGTGACATATCTCATGCCCACATAGAGGTACTACTTTACACCTTTTCGACAGGCTCTCATAACACACCGGACACTCATCGTCATATCTTCGATTATTGTCTCCACCTTCTTCTCCTTTTTCTTTTTCTTTACACTCTGCAATTCTCTTCGCATCATTTTCTATCTCAGTACACACTCTCGACGCATTATCCAAAGTCATCTGCACCTTTGCTAAAAATATATACTTCTCCGATAAACTCATATTTGTTTTTTATTTTTTATTTTTTCTTTTTATTATACCTTATTGCTATGTGGTATTATAACCCAATCATATTTCAACAAATTAGTATTTCATTTTTTATACTTCAATTTTTATACTTCATCGCACCTCTATATTTTAAAATAATTAATATATGTAATTTAAAATATTATTCTTTTTACCATAATTGATTTTGTACTATAATTTATGCATTCTCATCTACTACAGGTTCCAAGGTACTTGAATCATCCTGGTTGTCCTTCTTCTTTGATCTACGTTGACTCGGCTTTCGAGGCGATCTTGCTGCATACTGTAGACGACTGTCGTTTCTAGTCTCACACATCAACTTACCACCCTTGAGTCCCTTCACATCTTCCGCCTGGACCTTGTACATTTCAGAACCATCTACAGTCTTCAGTGTTAATTCAACATACTCACCTTGAGTCAAATATCTATATTGTTGGTCATCCTGTACTTTGATAGCAGTATGATGAACAAAAATATCTGTTTCAGATACAGATGAATCGGGTCCGTCAATTACAGTAATAAAGCCATAACCAGCCTTATTATTGAACCACTTGATTCGTCCTGTGTATATTTCTGGTGTTGCCATTGTCACAATTAGTTGTTGTTAGGTAAAGATTTACTTTGATATTTTGGTTTATAACTTATAACATGTATAATCTTTATATACCTATTGCACTTAACTTCATTACCTTACTAACTATTATTTTAACTAACCATTAAATTTCTTTTATTTTGTTAAAATTGATTCCTCATATTCATACACACATCCAGATTTATATATATATATATAAACAATTACTATAATTCATCATGGTCAAACTATGTACTGATCCATACACTAATGATAATGAAAGTGTCACAAATCATTTCAAGACATTCCCCTTTCAATTGAGTGATTTCCAAAAATACGCAATTGAAGCAATCACTACCGGTAACGATATCCTCATCACAGCACATACTGGCAGCGGCAAGACTTTACCAGCAGAATTTGCTATAGAATACTTTACACGGTTGGGGAAGAAGGTTTTATACACTTCACCTATAAAAGCACTGTCGAATCAAAAGTTTCACGAATTCTCACAAAAGTTTCCAGATATTACTTTCGGAATCCTTACAGGAGATATCAAATTTAACCCTGAAGCTCAAGTCACTATTATGACAACCGAAATCCTCAGAAACTCGCTTCTTAACCATAAATACAATACAACACAAAAAGAAAACTTTCATGACGAAACAATCACAGATAGTAATATACAGGGCAATGCCTTTATCAACAACCTACAATTCCAAATTAATTTTCAAGATGTTGCTTGCGTTGTTTTTGACGAAGTACACTATATCAATGATGCCGATAGAGGTAAAGTCTGGGAAGAATCTATCATGTTTATGCCACAATACATTCAGCTTATCATGCTCTCTGCAACCATAGACAAACCAATGGTATTCGCATCTTGGATCGAAAATATTAAACATATAAAATATGGGAATAATGACAGTACCGTTTATTTGGCACCAACATCTCATCGTGTCGTTCCATTGTACCACTACGTTTATCTAGACATAAATATAGGTACATGCCAAAAAATTAAGGACAAGGCAATGGTTTCCAACATGAACCGGTTATGCAATAAATTACTGGTTCTCAAAGATAACAATACTCTCTTCGATGACAGCACATACGACGCAGTGGCGAATATAAAAAGATACATGGATAAAGAAAATATTCGTATCTCGTCCACTGCTACTCTCAATAATATTGCAAAATACTTACATGATAATAATATGCTTCCTGCTATTTGCTTCATTTTCTCAAGAGTACAAGTTGAAAGATACGCAAACGCCATACACGTTCTCCCAGGTAATGTCATAGATAAAGACGGGAACGCTTTCAATATTCAGAAAGACTGCGAAGCCATCCTAAGAAAACTTCCCAATCACGCAGAGTACACACTTCTTCCAGAATTCCATAATATTGTAAAATTATTGGAGAAAGGTATCGCGTACCATCACTCAGGGATTATCCCTGTATTTCGGGAAATGATCGAAATTCTGTTTGGACAAGGGAAAGTGAAACTACTTTTCGCTACTGAAACTTTCGCTGTAGGTATCAACATGCCAACCAAAACAGTTATATTTTCTGGATTCCAAAAATTTAATGGTTCACACTTACGCACTATCTTCTCTCATGAGTATACGCAAATGGCTGGAAGAGCCGGACGTCGAGGTCTCGATACTATAGGTCATGTAATACACCTCACAAATATGACATCCTTGCCATATAAACATGACTACAAGAACATGATGAATGGGAAACCGCAGCTTCTTACTTCCAAATTCAGCATATCGTACAATATCATTCTCAACTTTTTCGCAAAACACGCGGAGCTTAATGCTGATGCTAGGACATCCATAAATAATCATTACATTATCGATCAACTTATTCTTTTCACAAACGATAGCTTCTGTCAATCGCAAAACACTTCGCGTATATCTTGTTTGAAAAATGAACTGGAGGTAAATAAAAGCAAAGCCGAGCAATTGAAGGTAACATTAGATCCACACATTTCAACTATAGAAGAATATTACAAACTTCAAGAAGAAGTATCAAAGACTAAAAAGGCAAAAAAGAGAAAAGAAATAGAAAACAAAATAAATGACATTAAGTCTTCATCAAAAATGTTCGATCATTTTATGAAATCATGGAAACAACTAGAAACGACATTAAAAGAAATAGAAGGAATACAAAGCGAAATACGAGATTATATGGAGTTCTTTGAAACTCAAACAAAAAAGTTTATTTCTCTTCTTTCTCAATTCGAATTTATAACACTGAAAGAAGATGAAGAGGTACAGACTATAAGTATTTCACAGAAAGGTACCTACGCTTCTCATATACAGGAGGTTCATTGTTTATGCCTCGCTGATATATTGAGCTCCACAAATAACTTTGAACACTTTTCAGAAAACGATATTGTCGCTTACTTGAGCATATTCTGTGACATCAAGATAAAAGATGACATAAGAATTACTTCACCAGATTCCATTACATTCGAAAATAAAAAGGTATACGATGCTATTATTCTTACCTCTTCGAAACTCCATGAGTACTCTGACTTCGCTACCTCTCTTCAATTATATCAAAATGTCAAAGAGGAGAATCTTTGTTACGACCTCATTGATTCTGTTTACCATTGGTGTGAGGCGAGTACAGAAGAAGAATGTAGGGGTATATTGTTTACCCTACAAAATAATTATGATGTATTCAACGGCGAATTCATAAAATCAATCCTGAAAATAAATAATGTTACGTCAGAACTGACAAAGGTTTGCGAAAATAGTCAACTACTTTCGTTGCAACATAAATTGTCGAAAATATCTGGATTGACTCTTAAGTTCATAGCTACAAATCAATCTTTATATTTGTAATCGAAATAATAAAATGACTTTTAACTTTCCGTCGATCATTATATTATTCTTTTTATTGGAAATTATTTCGCGTTTTCTTTTTTCCTTATGTCAAATTCGCTACTGTTGAACCGGTTCTATATCCTGTAGCTAGGGCTGCGACACTAGTAGACCCTCCGTAAGGAACTTGCAAAGTAGATATATCTCCCACATACACATTCTCCATTCCATTCAATTTATTGGTGGAGTCTACTGCCTGATTTAGTGAACATTGATAATGATATATGGTTTGACTAGCTTGCGCAATTAGTTCTTTTGTTACAGGGACACTCGGCTGAAACAATATATAACCTAATTCGGTTAGCATTTCGTGATTCTTTGTGAAAGCTTCATATATGTCATTCACATACTCGTTGTTGTTGGGATCGAGTTGCCCTTCTCCAAAGTGTCTTAGAGTTACTTCGGGATTCTCGTTAGCATCACTGTTGATATTTACTTCTCCTTTCATTGGAAGGTTGGAAGATTGTGCATGAGTACAGATTAAATAACTCTTCAAATTTTGTAGGTTAGAATAATAGGTCATCCATTTATTTGAAGAGGAGTCTCGACTTTGAACATGAGATAAAATATTTTCAGCATCGAATCCTAAGTCAGCAACCGGTACGTACGTAACTACATCTTCAGTCGTATCTGGGAACAATTCATTCTTCAAAGCATCTGATTTTATCTCACTGTTTAAGTCATTCTCGTAATGGATAGTGTCTCCTAACTTACCAACATATTTAATACTACTTGAATTCTTGTACGCATTCCATCTTGACGCTGAATGTGTAGCTGGATACACGAGATGGTAATCATTACTTAACCATTTTGATATATTATATGATCCACCTGGATGAGCAGTAACCCAACCAGTAAAGTCGTACACCGACCCCACATCTTCGGCGGGAAGGTTAGTACCTGATACATGGTATACATGCCTATTACTATGAGTATACATTTTTCCTAACGTATCTGCATTTAATGTGAATGTGTAGTCGCCATTATAAGGTGTAGTAGTTGGATTAGTCTGTGGTTCCAACTTTCCATAAAGACAAACGAGTCCAGCATGATCTGCAAGAGTAGGTGGTATGCTGGTCATACCGCTTCTTTTTACTATGGCAGTTGACTGAATAGATCCAGCACATAAGACACACTTCTTTGCCTTATATTCGGTTCCATCGAACGTCTCTACTTTCACCAAGGAAGATGCAGTATTCGATAACTTTTTCACTGCTTTGTTGTAATTTATTGATATATTTGGCTTAGTAGTCGTCTTATCCGCAACTAATAATCTGGTTCGTGTACTAAAATCTGACGCGTATACCTTGTTATTATTATGGTTCAACCCTCCAGTTGCATCCATTTTGGCTTTTAATTGCATATAGGGAGTATTCTGACTCACTATTGAACCTGGATCTGAATAAGAATATTGCTCTGGTTGCATAATATTGGTAACTTCTGTTATTGTATCCTTCCAATCAGAGTATCCATCATTTAATACTTGTTCATTGTCAATATACTGCAAACCGAATATTAGTGTGCCTCCACCATTTCCATTTCCTAACCAAACATTCTTATTATCTATTGTATCAAAATTGTTCATAAAATCTGAGTCATTCTGAGCATCAGCCCACCTAAATACGTCGTCATATCCTCTGCTCTTATACTCTTCTAATGTATATTCTCCCTTCTCTAGTAGCAATACATTCTTGTCTGGTTTCGATTCCGCTATCACGTATGCTGCCATCGATGCTGAAGGTCCTGCACCTATAATTAAGTAGTCAATGACGTTTTCTACTATAACATTCCTTACTACTTCTATTGCAGAGTTGCCTGAAGCATCTTGAACGTTGTATGCCACAGTATAGCTACCCTCTATAGAGGTATTTACATTACTCGTAACTGTAACAAAGGATGTCAAATCTTCATTATTGTAATCCATTGCAGTTGCTCCTGCGTCTGTATACGCTTCCCCTACCTCAAGAGTTACCGATGACCCTCCGATCAGAGATATAACAGGAGCAGTGGTGTCTACTACGTTGACGGTTCTTGTCACTTCCACCGCGCTATTTTGCGACGAATCCATCACATTGTAGGTCACACTATACGTGCCTGGAGTTGTCATGTCCACAGTGTTTACTACGGCTATGGCGGAAGTAAGAGCCACGCTATCATTGTCAAGTGCAGTAGCTCCAGCGTCTACGTAGGTGTCACCCTTTTCTACTGTTATGGGTGAGGAACCCAACAGCGTTATCAAAGGAACAATAGAGTCGTAAACTGTTACTGTTCTTACTACTTCATCGGCACTGTTGAGAGATACATCCTTTACGTTGTATTTCACTGTGAATGTTCCAACAGCAGACGTATCCACCGTACTAGTAGTCACGATGGAAGCAGTGAGATTAAGATTGTAGTAATCCAATGCAGTAGCTCCTGCATCAGAGTACGTCGTTCCTATCATTACCGAAACATTTTCGTTACCTATCATAGTAATTACTGGCTTTGTGGTATCAACGACATTCACAGTCCTGGTTACTTCAGTCGCAGTGTTCCCTAGAGCATCACTGACATTGTATTTAACGATTGAAGTACCAATGTCAGATGTATCTACTGTGTTCGTAATGACAATATCGGATGTCAATGAGTTACCCAAGTAATCCTCTGCTGTAGCTCCTGCGTCATCGTAAGGATACCCTTTCTCCACTGTGACCAAAAGTGTTCCTACTATCGTGATTATAGGATCAGATACAACTGGTGGATTAGTAACAATTGGCGTTACGTATGAGGGCTGCATGTTAATATTATACCCACCTCCTCCACATCGTCTTTTAGTTATTCTTCTATTAGTAACTCCCGCTGACCCAATGTGAGTTTTGGTATCATGGCTGTAGTGACTATTTCCGTTCTTATTCACCTTCCTTCCCATATCTATAAGGATTGTATATTAAATTATGTTTCTATACATTAACGTAATTTAATCTTTTTTATAAAACCCTTTAATTTTTGAATAGATCACAATAGACAAATAAAAACAAACCAAATGTTGTGACATTACTCAAAAATGGAATTGGTTTCTTCAAATCTAATGGATGATATATCAACGTGACAACAACTAAAAACAACAACAATAATAAAAGAGTAATCTGTATCAATTGTTTCTGTGTCAACTTTACAAATCGGTTAATCTTCGAAAAAGCATCGTAAAGTAAAGATTCCTTAAAGTAATATTCTATGATAAACATAAATCCAAGCAATTCAAGCAAAATTACTAGGATCATGCCTAGCTGACACATAATTTTGCTTAAACTTGTTTTCTTTGACAAAACATCTACTTTTGTATCAAACATTAATATCTTCTTCATTCCTGACCAAATAAACATGATACTTGCTAGAAGTATACCATATTTTTTGTAACACGACGAATTTAATTCCATCATTTTTAAGGTAGAGTCTACATTTATCATTTTGTAATACTTTCAGTTTTTCAAGACAAAAATACTTTATTATATATTATAAACACCGATAATATAATTTTATTTTGATCAGGAATCATCTGTACCCTCTATAAGACCAACACTTTGCTCTCTATAAACATTTACGGTATCACATATGTAATTAAGAGGTCTCTTTACAGATTCATAAATATTCTCTACAAAGTTAATATGTTCACCCATACGACTACATTCTTCATGATTTATTTCTAATTTATCTATTACCTTATCTAACTTGTTGGATACTTTTCTTATCTCATCAAGCATTACATCTATTTTTTGCATTATTTCTTTTATATCCGATACATCATTCATTTTTCATGTAATTTTTCTCCTATTGTAAAAAATAATATACTTTATATTTAATAGGTAATCGCAAAGATGAAATATGTTATAGTAGGAGCAGGTCCATCAGGATTGAGTCTAGCCTATGTTCTAGCATTAAACAATATACCAATTACAATTATAGAAAATAGTAATCAATTAGGTGGTTCTTGGAACTCTCAATGGATAGATGAAAAATATTTTAGTGAGAACTCTCCACGTGTCATGGTTTACAATAAAAATCAAACTGATCTCTTGGATCATATTGGAATGACCGAAAGTGATTTCGCCAATATTTATGGCAACGTTTTCCAAACCAATATGAAAATGATACACTTTCTGTATCATCATTTTCATTTACAAGATTATTTTATATTTTTATTTGCTTCCATGAAATTCACTTTAGTAAAAGAAAAGAAAACTGTACAAGAGTGGCTTGACGAATCATACATGTCTACATCAGGTAAAAAAGCAATGTCTATTATCTCTATATTATTGTGCGATCGTCCAGAAAAAACGAATGTGTCTGATCTTTTTGGTATGTTCGGATTTTCTCCCACTCCCTTGAAACAAATGAGGGAACCTAATAAATGGCATAAATTAATACAATACTATATTTATTCGTTACATAATGTGACCATTGTACAAAATACTAAGGTAATAAAAATAATTCACAATGAAAATTCTAGAAATATAGAAGGTGTTGTTATACATAATAATAAAACTCAAGTACAAGGTACCATATATGCGGATAATGTTGTATTATGCACACAATCATCTGGTTTGCTACCTATATTAGAAGGCAGTGGTAATACAGTAAGAAATAATTGGTTACCTTATGAAGAAATGAAAATATGGGGAAAACAAACATATTATTGTGGATTCGGATTTCAATTACATTTCAAAAATATTGTCAGCATGCCAAATCGATGGTGTTGGAGCTGCATTGGAGATTGGACTGTTATTGTACTCCCTGTTAGCAAATGGCTAAAAAGAATATCAAAAGATCCCAGTATAAAAACTGTATGGTCCTGTTGTATTGTCGATATGGACACAAAAAGCAACCATTTACATAAAACCGCAAACGAGTGCACAGATCACGAAGAAGTAGTAAACGAATGTTTAAGGCAAATGAACGAACAATTTCCATCGTTGTCTCCTCCTGATGTTGCTACGACATCCGTAGGACTACGTCACTCTAAAACAAAATGGATATCTGAAAATACTGGGTATACGCAAGGTAAATATGGTAATATTCAAATGAATGGAAATATAAACAACCTCTACGCATTGGGATGCTTTACTGAAACAGATAAATCATCGGTGGCAACTATGGGAAAGGCTATAGATGCCACTGCAATGTTTTTACAGAAATATGAGCCAAATTTACAGCAGAAAGTTTTCATGTAACGTACGTCACATCATTATGATTTTTTTAGCTTGAACTTATTCCAAACATAGTACATGATTAATCCTGAGAAAAATAACGAGGCTTCCATGACATGATGCTTATTCCATTCTTTACATACACTAGGAAGTGTTGTGGAAAAATATCTTCCTATTACGCCACCAACAACAGTACCTATTATAACATATACCAAGGCAAATACTATTGCTTCTTTCAACATACTACTATACTATATACTACTATACTATGTAATTCACTTTTTCGCTTTTACCATATAACTATATAAAATAATAATCTATGTTTATTTCGTCAAGACAATAAAAATGTAGAAAAACACACTAGGAACTAGGAACTAGGAAACGAGGAAACTAGTATTCTATTTAATATTTGGGTGGTTATATTTATTTATTTATATTTGTTATACTTATAAATCATTCATCGGTATACTTCATTATCTTATGCTATTTCTATATGTGCTAACCTTATCTTCTTCTTCAGCGAACTCTCGTCGTTGAATATCAATATGTTAAATTGTTGGATGCAATATTCCTCGAAATCTTGACGAATTGTTATACGCGATACCATATTTATTGTCGATAAATACACTACGTACTGATATAACCCATCATTACGCTTTATTTTATCGAAAATATATCCATCATATACGGTGTTAGCTTCATGCTTATCTTCTACTAAACAATGCTTAAGTAAATTACTGTCGTTTTGTATTTTCCTTATTGAACGTACTGTTGTATTTATATAGTCCATCCTAGATATCCATTTATTCAAAAACACGTTGTACTCTACACTGGTAGGCTTGCCTGGTATATTTAAATTATTTTGCAATACTGATATATTCAGTAAATCTATTAGCCTCCTTATCGGCGACGTTATATGAACGTAATTGTCCAATTTTAAAAAGTCATGTTTACCTTTATCATCGTATATCTGGTATTGACCACTTGAACTATGCCAATGTGTCAGAAATCCCGTAATGCTTGATGGCAAATGATCTGGTATTACTACATTTCTATTTATTGTTACTGATCGATAAATTCCATTTTTATATTTTATCATTTCACATGCCGCATAATAATTCATAAATATCATAGAGTACGCTACCAACTCATAACTATTTTTTATCTCTGTTGTGTAACTATATTCTGGATTACGAGATAGACTTCGCATTACTGATAATAATAATTTATATTCGTTACTACTTTCCAATTTATCGGATCCATAACTATAATTCTTTTTTACATTTACGTAGGTATTATTGAAATCATATGACAATATTTCATTGTTCATAATAGTCAAATCCAAACATAGAGCCAATCGTATTGTTCCTTCACTTAAACTACACATACACTCACTCAATATTGTCGGTAACATCGGACGCTTTCTATCCGGTAAGTATATTGTGGCTACTCGCTCAGAGAACGAATCCCATAAAGACAACTCTTCCATCCACATAGATACATTTGCTATGTATATGCTAACTTTATAGGACTGATTGACTTCATTGGTCATAATTATACTCATGGCATCATCATAGTCTGTTGTTTGAGCAGAATCTATTGTAAAAATATATTCCTCGGTTCGATCAAGTAAATCATACTTTTTTATCATTTTCTGTATGTATTCTCTCTCAGTCGATTCTTTCAGCATTTTCATGGTCTTCTTCGTAAACTGTTGAATCGACGCATACAACGATTTGCAATACAATTGGTACTCATAAAAGCATTCCAAATTCTCAACATCACCTAATACATTTACGATCGTACCTTGTGGATGCTTATCGGTCCAATGATTATGCTTAAATACGATATACTTATTTGATGTCTTCTTGACAAATTCTATACGTTTGTTGTAAGGTATTAGAAATGACGGCAAACGCTTGTCATCAGGTACACATTTATAGAGATATTTATCCTTGTGTTTACCATATATCTGCGTTGTATTTAATTCCAATACACCAGGCATTATTGGCATGCTTCTCACAGAAGAATGTAATACGTTCACAATCGACTGATTATACTCATACACATCTCCCGTGAATAATTTATGCTTTATTGGATCAAATTCCTTCCATAGACCATCTTGACGTATACTCTCTTCCATCAGAGTGACAGAGTCATAAATATCCCATCCATGGTATTCTCTATCGTGGGAGACAAATTTATAGGATTTCATTTCTTATTTTTCTTATTCCATTTTATAATGTATGACAAATATTACACATTATACTGTATTCGAGATTTACCTAATCAATTTTTTCTATAGTATCTGAACCTTCCAGTTCATTACCGTTTTCCTTTTTTGCATCACTTTCCACTTTGGTAACTATGTCTCGCTTCACATTTTGGGATTGTAACATTCTCATACAACTATGGTTTAATATTGCGACATGATTCATATAGGTCTTGTACTTAAAACTACATATCGAGGTATCAGCACTGTTATATTTTATACTATACCACCAGTAGGCAGGAATATGTATTACTTGCCCTTCTACTAAGGTGACATCCAGCATCTTCGTTTTCTCTACCTCATTCTTATGTTCTTCTTGTACCTCCCACGGATTCACTGGAGACACAAATTCGAAATTATCGTAATCAACACGATGATTCAAATACTTTGTAAACTTTGGTGGCAACAGTTTAATCCGTATACTACCACTCGTGACTAAAAAGTAATTTCTATAATTTACTTCATATGATAGTATTGTATGAACGTTCTTTGCACCGAACATATAATCGTAATAACATGAACACACCGATAATGGGCGAAGAATTTGATCATGTTGTTGATACTCTTTTACTAAAGATGTTTCTTCCAAAAAATCGTAATTATTGCTACTTAAATACTTTTCTTTACCATCCTTTCTGAATACCTCGGTAGCCGTATTCAACGTCAACGGCAAATACTTTTCCACAGTATCATCTTTTTCATATATATCGCGGATTTTTACGTCAAACGCCCCATAATTTTTTCTCACTTCTGCTACATTACAACTTCTCAACATGTAATCTATATTTTCCATCTTAAATATTACCGGTTGTCTTAAATCGCATATTTCCTCTAGATTATCTTTCGACGGCTGCTCCACTTCAAATACTTCAAGATCGTCGCTCACCTTTAAATGAAAGTATATGTGCAAATACAAAAAGAGAACCACGCTAAATACAAAAATAAATAAAAACGTTTCCATGTTTCGATCAATATAATAAATTCTAAATTCTTATCGGTTCATGATATTTTATAAATATAATGAACTTTCCCTTTTTCTACGCATTGTTATGTAATTTGAAATCTATCTTTAAAATTGGCTACTTATCATGTTCAATTTCATTTTCATATATTCTATCATATTGTCTCTCGTCATTATTCTATTGTATAAATTCTTCGCGTTTTTCGCTATTTTCTTTGATATTTCATCTTTATTCATAATTGATTCTATTTGTGACATCATACCATCCAATTTAACATTAACAACGACTGCTTCATCTTCGTTTCTTTCCTCCTCGTCATACGGTACCAATTTATCACTGAACCACAGTTTATAGTCTTCGTAACCATTCATCTTCAAAATACACGAATTATAGTCCAACTCTCTTCCCAATCTGTACGCTGCTACATGTCCGTCAATATGCAATACATACTTATATCCAGATTGAACAAGTGGCGACATCCTATCTTCTGAACTAGTATTTTTTATGTTTCCCTCATATCTTCCTATAAGTACTTCTTCACCTTCTCTACCATATATCTTATCACGATTGTTTAAACCGGTAAGTTTGGCATTTAGCACATCGTTATCTTGTGCTAATTCTGCAACAGCTATTCTCTTATTCGTTTGTGCATTTATTCCACATCCTGTTGCACTTCCTCGAAAAATTACCTCGTTTATCTTCTCATCCCAAGGTTTCGTACTATAATTTGTGGACACTTCACCACTACAACTACTCGGATAATATCTTCCTGGATTCACTAATCTCCAATCAGCATAATTTGGTACAAGAATATCCTCGTATCCTTTATAATTACAATATCCGATTATAGGCACAAATGGTTTATCCTTAGGATACTCACTGCCAAGGTCTTTGTCTTTCCCGTATATTGTTTTGTAAGGTTCAGTCCTATCTGACGTGATTACTGGGAAATCTCGTCTATTGTAAAATAGTACACAATTTCGAACTCCTTTCGCACATGTCTCCGATATTAATTCTCTCATCTCATTCCATCCTTGATCTCCTACTTCAAATGATTCATCACTCTTCGTATTCATTTTGTTGTAGTCGGTCTTCCATGTTCCTAATATACAATCGTTTGCACTCCACTTCTTAAAGTTCGTTTCCATGTCCCTTACATTTCTATTGGTTCTGTATGTTTCTATATCTTTCGTGAATTCATTCTTACCTCCTATCTTATACTTAAATTTTTTCTCATTCCAGTCATTTTCGTAATAAATATTCTGAAAAGGAATAAAATATTGCAATTGATTGTCAGCTATTACTATAAATACTCCCAATCGAATCTTTCTGAACATATATCGGAAGGTACGCAATATATCCTCCTCCGTATAGGAAGAATTACTTTCGTATACTTGAGATAACTCCCTCTCATCTTTTTGTAATGGAGGTGACTCTGATTTATTATACAATGTTTCTATTTTCAGATTTTTCAATATTAATTCGAAATCCTTTTCGTTCGTTAAGTACGGTAATATTTGCTTAGAACAGTTGTCCACATTATTATAACTGCTGGGAGGAAGAGTATCATTTTTAAATTTATTTTGCAATATATTTGATAAATTTATTTGCACGGTGGTTTCATATAACACGTAATATTCTTTGGACGTTTCTTTGGTTTTCTTCACATCGAATAATTCCTCATTATCAGCATTACCCAAAGAAATACCATTACTCTCCCACGTCGTTTTATGCTGATCACGTAGTTCGTACTTTTCCAAATTGTCCATTTCTGGGTTTTTATTTAATAATTCTCTTTTACCTGTGGCTGTCTTTATCTTTTCCAAATCAATATATCCGTCTATTGACACTTTCTCCAGAAAATCCCCCTTGTCTATAGTATTTAATCTTCGTGCAATTTCGTCGTCTTCACCTCCCCAACCTTGATAATCATTTGGAAACCCATTTATATCTCGAAATACTTGGTTTCCTATTAATGTTACACCACCAATGTATTTTTTATCAGAATTGTATTTACTCCAACCACCCGCAAAATGTACTATACTACTTACATCATATACCGTGGCGTACACATCTACCATGTTGTCTTTGGGTATTAAATCTACGTCATGGAATACATAAACCGTACTATCTGGATGCAACAAATATCCTGCATTCAGTAAAGCTCCTCTGTTGAATTTTTGTTTATCTTTTGATTGTTCTACAATAACAACTTCTATCTCTGCTACTACTCCTTTCTTTATAAATTCATTTTGTACCTTTCTTAGAAACGATTTCATACTAGTTTTGAATTTTTTTAAATGTTCGGCTCTTTCATCATATTTATCTTTTGCACGGAACGGGACTATAATGGTCATTGTGTAACCTTTTCCCTTATTGGTGTAAGAATCTGAAACCAAACATCTTGACTTTACGGGAGCATCTAGAGATACCTCTAATTCTTTCTGAGTAAAGTCCTTCTGTACAAGCGATCGCATATTACGAAACTTCTTTCCTATATCTCCATTGTTATCGTCATCATCTGTATCATCATCGTACTCATCATCATCATCGTCATTATCATCATCAGTATCACCTACGTCATCATCTATTTCGTCTGTACTTCGTAATGATTTATTTGTGTACATAGCTTCAGAAATATTTGATTGGTCGAGCACACCAACGTGTTTCACTGGAGCCTTATACTTTTTCCTATATTTTCTCATTTTCGTATAAGCATAACGTTTCTGGCGTATTTCTTTTTCTATATCCATTATCGCTATATTCGTTCTTATCTTATTTTCCAAATTAGTTTCCGATTTGATGTCGTTTAAAAATTTAACCTTCTTTTTCTCCAGTTCAATAATGTCGATAAACTTATTCTTTTCATTTTCCTTTTCCTTTTCGTCACCCCTTACAGGTTGCTCCTTTTCATTTGTATTGTCGTCTTTTTCTATATTTTCTCGTATACGTTTCATAATATTTACTGGAATATCTCCCGAAGTTCCCACTATTTCCTTATACGAGTTTCTTGATTTTATGAGGTTATTCATATAAAGCTCACATTCTTCAATACAAGGTCGTAACATATCAACCGTGTCATCATCTTTCGTGTACCCAAATAAATGGTTACATTTTAATTTAACAATGTCTTCTTTAATATTGATTACTTTATTTTGTAAATTCATTATTTCACGTGGCAATGTACTCGTAAGGAGTATCACCGCTTCTTCACATTTATCTAATCCAAAAGTGTACTTCCTATATTGCTTGTCGTCCTTTGTCTCAATTGAAATTTTTAGATTATGATCTTTGTACTTTTGTGAACATGTTTTGCATTTCACTTTCGCATATGCATCATTATATAGTTCTTTGAACGATTTTTTGTTACTGTTCTTTCCTAGAGTTATTTTTGCAGATTTGGTTGCATCTGTCTTTGCCTTGTTTATTTCTTTTTGTACTTTTAATACAGCATGTAAACTCTTCATTTGCATTTTCTTATCATTACTCATTTTTTTCGATTTTTTCTCCTTCCTTTTTTCATTCTCGTCATTTTCATCATTCTCAATACCACTATCGTCGGACCCTTCGAGGTCGCCACCATATATTTCATTATATACTCCATTATTCCATGTGGAAATAATACTGTCTTTTATATGTATTTCATTTGTCTTCATATTGTCATAATCGCTATTCATGTATGAATCATCGAATTTATTTACATTATTATTATCATTATTATCATTATCTTGATAATCAAGTTCCATGTTAAGAATAGGATCAGGATCTATATTATATTTATTCTTTCCTTAATATTATTAATTATTATTTAAATTACTATTTTTACCCTAGTAATTTAAATTGGAACATTCCTATTTACAATTAAGTTCACAATATTACAGATTACAAAAATCGTTTATTACTATTTATATTTGCACTTATATTATTTAAATCATTATCACACTGTCTCATATAGGATTGCATAGGAGATTCTTGAAATGGTAGAGGTAAAGCAGTAATTAATTGCTGAGAATGAAAGTTACCTTTATTTTTTTGATCTATGTTAAGTCTCTGTAAATTATGTGCAAAGTTGACTCTGTTCTTTATGTATTCCTCTTTCTCAATTCGAAGCTGCTCTTGGTATATTTTATCGTTTTTTGTTTTATATTTGATATACAATACCGTACCTACAGTAAATACTAATCCAAGTAACATACCAATATTGTAAAGTAGATTATAATGCCTTACTTTGAATTCACGACAATGGTCTAGAGATGCATTTATAAAGTATTTTGTGCCTGGTTCTATTAAACGTGGTATTCCACCTAAAACACGATTAGTTGTTTCCATCAAATTCACATTCCTTATATAATATAGTTATTCAGAATTTTTCTGTCATTTTTTACTTACTTAAACTATTTGCTATATATATACGGAATATAGATATAGACATACTCTATTGATTTGCCTTAAACATGGCAGGAACCTCTCCAACAACATCATTAATTATTTTTCTTGTTCTCACTTTAGGATATTTCATTGCCAAATACTACATAAAACCACCTAATCCTAACCAAGCAACAAGAAATTTCTTTGGGTTTACAACAAATATAGTACTTACGATTGTTTATGCGCTAGCTGTTATTGTTTCTCAATTCTTTGTAAATCTATCCATGACCACTAGTATTTGCGGAACCCAACAATTCGTTACTGCTATTTATTCCACTGTATTACCATGGGTTGTAATATTTGGATCTGTTATTGGAATACTAAAAGTATTTCCAAGCTGGTTGTCTCCATTTTCAAATACTTTTGGATATGCTGTATGTTATTTAAGCGGCATCAATTCGTATTTTGAAGATATCCTTACAGACAGAAAAGCAGTAAATATACAAAATAAAGATAAGGCTGGATTTGTACAAGCAATAGATCATATATACGAGGACAAATCAGTACTTATCAATTCACTGACTTTAGAAAATTTGGCGGATCAATGGAATAGTATGACTAGTGTCAATCTCATAAAGTCATCTGCCGGAGGTGTAGACGGGATATCTTATAACAAACTAAAACAATTTATTAAAATGAAAAATGAAGTAGCCGAATTTATGTGGTATGCTCTAACAGGTGGTCTTGTCACCTCGTACAGTTATAATAATATTGTCAACGCCGGATGCCAATTGTCGGCAGCGGAAATGAAGAAACGCCATGACGATTACATGGCAAAAGAAAAGGAAATTGCCAAACAGAAAAATGATAATTCAAAGACAGAAATGGTATACAAAACATATGATTAAAAATTTTATCAATGCTATGTTTCATGTCTTATATTTGATGTATTATGTCTATTTCTTAAACAAGCATTATACTCGTGGATGTCACCATAATAACAAAATAAGACAATATTCCTAAAAGTAAACTTACCAACCAGAGTGGAAGAATTGTCTTATTTGATTGACCTACACCAAATTCTCTTATGTTTCCATCTTTAGAAAAGATAAACCCAGGCTTGTAGGTTGACAACACAATATAGATCACGGCAAACAACACGATTGATATTGTTGTCGCATTTTTTCGTATAATTTGCGAATTCATTTTAAAATTCGTTATTTTTATTATTATTTGTTCTTTCTATCTACGATTATAACATATAATAATAATTCATTATATTATAAAGCTTTTGTTATTTAATTTCCATCATGCTGATCGATTCTTTTTTTAAAGATATGTTGTCCCCTTTAGGAGCTACATACTGTGACTATTTTTATTATCTTATGGTAATTGAGTTTAT
>Ga0213868_10002390_pt1 | contig 18036 bp, 12 predicted proteins | sample PICome_9_FD_160087 | JGI IMG/M metagenome (GOLD analysis project Ga0213868, IMG submission 160087) | Coastal seawater microbial communities near Pivers Island, North Carolina, United States - PICO127 | ecosystem: Environmental > Aquatic > Marine > Coastal | place: USA: North Carolina...
ATGATGAAGAAGAAGATGATGATGATTATGAAATGGACGAACAGATACGAAAAGAAGAGACTGCTTTTAGGAAAGGATCGAAGAGAAAGAGAACGCAACACGAGTGCGATGTTTGCGAGAAGATGTTTGGAAGTCCATCCCAATTGGCCGTACACATGCGTACGCACACGAACGAGAAACCGTACGAGTGTGATGTGTGCGAGAAGCGTTTTACTCGAGCTCATAGTTTGAACGAACACATGCGAATTCACACGAACGAGAAACCGTACGAGTGTGATATGTGCGAGAAGCGTTTTCGTTATTCTGGTAATTTGAAACTCCACATGCGTATTCACACGAACGAGAAACCGTACGAATGCGATGTGTGCGAGAAGCGTTTTACTCAATCTAGTAGTTTGAAAGACCACAAGCGTATTCACACGAACGAGAAACCGTATAAATGTGACGTGTGCGAGAAGTGTTTTCGTCATTCTAGTTCTTTGAAAATCCACATGCGTATTCACACGAAAGAGAAACCGTACGAATGTGATGTGTGCGAGAAGCGTTTTACTACGGCTTGTAGTTTGAAAGTCCACATGCGTACGCACACGAACGAGATGCCGTACGAGTGTGATGTGTGCGAGGAGCGTTTTAGTGAATCTGATACTTTGACAAAGCACATGCGTATTCACACGAACGAGAAACCGTATGAATGCGATGTGTGCGATAAAGCTTTTCGTCAATCTGGTACTTTGAAAATCCACATGCGTATTCACACGAACGAGAAGCCGTACGAGTGTGATGTGTGCGAGAAGCGTTTTACTACATCTGGTCAATTGAAAGTCCACATGCGTATTCACACGAACGAGAAACCGTACGAATGTGATGTGTGCGATAAAGCTTTTCGTGATTCTGGTGATTTGAAAAAGCACATGCGTATTCACACGAACGAGAAGCCGTACGAATGTGATGTTTGCGAGATGAAGTTTCGTCGATCTGATACTTTGAAATTCCACATGCGTCGCTGGCATTAGCTCATGAATAGTCCTGTTGTACCACATACGTTTGCTCTTTTATAGCCATAGCCTACATGTATGCGTTGTCCCCATATGCGATAGATACGGAGAAAGAGTCTCGCGTGAGATTACGCTCGTAAATATTCGCGCTTAAAAATGTTTTTCCTCTCCTCTTTTGCTTGCATTTTGTTTGAAAAAAAAGAGACAAAATCCGCCCACCAGATCTCTCTATCCAAAACGCATATTCAATCTCCACACAGTATCTCTTCCTTATCGGAGAAAGAAGAAGCGAGAGATAACACGCACGCATCGTCATCAAAATGGCGTCAAAGAACAAGAAATTTAACGTGAAACACATGGGCGGGAACGTGGACAGGAACGAGAGCGAACAAGTGACGAAAGATTACGAGGTGCGAAGTTTTGCAAAATTTCATCGTTTCGTCTCGCTTCGTTTTGGAACGGATCAGTGACTGACACCTTTTCTCTTTTCTCTCGTTCCTTATCACTCTCGACCACTTTTCACGTCAAACAGGAATACTTCAAAGAGCAAGACGACTCCAAACGCACGGGAAATTACACCGACGTCGTGAACAAGTATTACGATTTAGCGACCTCGTTTTACGAGTACGGATGGGGCGAATCCTTCCACTTCGCGCACCGGTACAAGTGGGAAACGCTCAGAGAATCGATCGTTCGACACGAACATTATTTGGCCTCTAAACTGAACGTGAAGAAAGGAGATAAGGTTTTAGACGTCGGATGCGGGATTGGTGGGCCGTTGAGAGAGATTGCCGCGTTCACGGGAGCGGACGTGACGGGATTGAATAACAACGCGTTTCAGATTTCGAGAGGGGAACAGATAAACAAATCGACCGGGAGACACGACAATTGCGGGTTTATTAAGGCTGACTTTATGAACATTCCGGTTCCAGATAACACGTACGATGCGGTGTACCAAATCGAAGCGACTTGTCACGCGCCGGACGCGGAAAAATGTTACGCGGAAATTTTCCGCGTGTTGAAACCCGGAGGCGTGTTCGCGTCTTACGAGTGGTGTTTAACCGAAGAGTACGACCCGAAAAACGAAAAGCACAAACAAATCAGACAAGATATTTTGTTAGGGAACGGTTTACCGACCGCGAGAAGCTGCAAGGACGTCTCGAACGCCATGAAAAAAGCTGGATTTAAGTTGGAGGAAGAGGAAGATTTGGTGAAAACCAGCGACGTGAACTGGTACGAACCCATCGACCCGTACCGACGCTGGTCGCCGTTTAGAGATTTCTGGAGCTTCAAGACGACTATTTGGGGGCGCGCGATTACCCATTATTTGGTCTTGTTTTTGGAGATGGTGAGAATTGCCCCGAAAGGGAGCGTCGGCGTGAGTGGGTTTTTGAAGAAAGGCGCGGACGCCTTGGTCGACGGCGGAAAGACTGGTATTTACACCGTGATGTATTTCACCAAAGCCGTTAAACCGTCAAAGAAGTAATTAATAAAACTTTCTTTTTACCTACAGTAGGTAGGTACCACGGTACACGAACTTTTCTGTTGTGTTCTTGGTTGCCCATTTTTATTCTCTTGTTTTAGAGTTAATATCTAATCCGTATTTATAATAACACACACATCGATCGAGAACACGATGAAAAACGCGCTTTGATTATTGACAAGTAAACCACTTCCACGCTTTTCACCACGTTCTTTATCAATGTTTCGAAACGGCGGCGAAAACGACGACGATTCAGACGACGACGCGCTTTCAAGAAGAAAACCATTCTTCGTCGCACCTTCGATTCCAATTCCACTTTCCAAACGGAGCGCATTTTGCGTTCGCATTCCCAAAAAGACGTGTTCGCTGGCGGTGAAGCAAGCATCGAGCTACGAACGCGAAATTTTGGCGAGGAGGAGGAGGATGATTGGAGGAGAGACAGGAGGGGGTGCGCGTGAAAACGAGGACGATGATGATGATGATGATGATTTTGGTGTGCCACCGAAACACGTTCGGAGAGTAAAATCGAACCCGGACGACTCGGAGAGCGTTTTCTTATTCGTGAGCGTCTCCGGAGAAGAAGAGAAGAGATACGCGAGAAAAGTTTTAGAGGTGACGAACACGACGAAGGAAGATTTACTGCCGTGTGTCGTTTCAAACCGACAAGTGCTCTCGAGGAAAGAGTTGGAACGCGCGAACGAGTGGTGGCCGTCGGTTTTGTTAGCCACGACGAAAGGCGAAGTGAACTCGAAGGAGGCGAAGATGGACGACGAGGAGAGGACGACGGCGACGGAGAGGGCGAGATCGTTGGTGTTAAAAGTAAAAGAAGGCGAGAGATTTTGCGAGATTGTGAATCCAAAGACCGGCGAGGTGGTCGCTTGTGCGAAGAATGGGGAACGAGACGACGAAAGAGGCGGGGCGAGGCGGTGTCTTCCTATGCAACACTGCGCGATGATTGCAATCGAGAAAGTCGCGAGACTGGATTTACAACTGTATCCAGATGCGCACGATAACAACGGCAAGAATGATTTCGGAGAGAATGAAGATTTGACCTCTCCAGAGGCTAAAAAACGTCGGAAATCTGTGGCGGCAAAAGTGATGGCTGAATCCATCGGCATCCCGGACAAGCCATATTTATGCACAGGGTACGACATCTACATGACGCACGAACCGTGTTTGATGTGTGCCATGGCGCTGACGCACTCGCGCATAAAACGTATATTCTATATAGAGAAAGATAGGAATGATAAAGGTGCCTTGAGTAGCCAAACCAGGAAGCGTTTACACGGCATTCGAACGCTGAACCACCATTTTAGCGTGTGGTCGTTCGACGAAGACGACAGAAAAGCGATGAAGAAAGAATAGTATAGTAAGTAAGCATAAACGAAAAAGAGATGAGTAAATAGATAGATAGATAGAGGATAATTGTAGCTTCAATAGATAATATATATACTGGTACCTGTGGTACCTAGGTACCTGGTATCAGATATTACAGATCTGTGATGCAACCTTTGGACGCGCTCGCCACCAATTTGGTATACTTATACAACGTCCCGCTCGTCGCTTCCAAAGGTGGCGCTGTCCACTTGGCTCTTCTCTCAGCAAACATCGCTTCCGTGACGTTCAATGCATTCATCGTTCTCTTTTCCGCGTCGATTTCAATCTCATCTCCGTTTTCAATCAAACCAATCGGACCGCCTTCTTGCGCTTCTGGCGTGACGTGACCGATGACGAAACCGTGTGAGCCGCCTGAAAATCTCCCGTCCGTAATCAACGCGCAGTCATTCCCTAAGCCAGCGCCCATGATCGCAGACGTCGGGGTTAACATTTCTGGCATACCCGGACCACCCTTTGGACCTTCGTAACGAATGACGATGACTGAACCAACAAACTGCTTCGAATCTGCGGCCAATGCTTGGAGCATCTCCTCCTCGGAATCGAAGCAAATCGCAGTACCTTTAAAGTACAGACCTTCCTTGCCGGTGATTTTTGCCACCGAACCATCCGGGGCGATGTTTCCGTACAACGTTTGTAAATGTCCAGTCTTCTTAATCGGTTGATCCAATGGCACGATCACATCTTGCCCTTCCTTCAAATCTGGACAGGCTTGTAAATTTTCCGCCAACGTCTTACCTGTTACCGTCATGCACGAACCATCAATCAAGCCATTCGCCATGAGATACTTCAACACCGCCGGAGTGCCACCAACTTTGTGCACATCTTCCATGACGTACTTCCCACTCGGCTTCAAATCCGCAATAAACGGCGTCTTGTCGCTCACGGCTTGGAAATCATCCAAGGTTAAAGTAATCCCGCACGCGTGCGCCATAGCAATCAAGTGCAACACCGCATTCGTACTACCACCGAGGGCAATAACAATGGTCATCGCGTTTTCAAAAGCAGCTCTGGTCATGATATCTCTCGGTTTCAAATCAATCTCCAACAAGTGCTTAATCGCGTTCCCGGCTAAGAAACACTCGTCCATCTTCAACGGATCTTCCGCCGGGATTGAACTCGAATACGGCAACGTCATCCCCAAAGCCTCAATAGCAGATGCCATGGTATTCGCGGTATACATACCACCACACGCCCCGGCGCCTGGGCACGAGTTTCTCACGATATCCTTTCTCTCATCCTCGGTAATCGCATCCGTCACAAACTGACCGTAACTCTGAAACGCCGACACGATGTCCAACGACTTACTCGCATCCAACTGCGAAATACCCGGTCGAATCGTACCGCCATAAACCATCAACGACGGTCGGTTAATTCTCCCCATCGCCATAACCGTCCCTGGCATGTTCTTATCGCATCCCGGCAAACTCACGTTCGCGTCGTACCATTGCCCGGCCATAACCGTCTCGATGGAATCCGCAATCAAGTCTCTCGATTGCAACGACATAGACATCCCCGGCGTACCCATACTAATCCCGTCGGACACACCAATCGTGTTGAACTGATACCCGACCATCGAAGCCGCTTCGACGCCTCTCTTCACCTCGTTCCCTAACAAAAGCAAGTGTTTGTTGCACGGGTTCCCTTGCCACCAGACCGAGGAAATTCCAACTTGCGGTTTGTTCATATCCGCTTCGGTCAATCCAGTCGCGTAGAGCATGGCTTGAGACGCGCCTTGCGATTTCGGTTGCGTGATTTTCCTCGACCATTTGTTCAAGTCCGAGTCCGGACCTTCCGGCATGTTAATCCCAGGGCGGTACTGTTCCGCGCGAGTGACGACTCCTGCTTCGCGTTTCGTCGACATTTTCAACGCCTTTCTCTTAATAACATTCGCGCAGCAAAAAGAGCATCGACAACCGTCCCCATCGCACGAGGAGGAAGACGTTCGAGCCCGCGCCGCGAATGAGGATGGGTTTATCTTCGTTGTTTGAGCAGCGGCCAACATTTTGTGTGTGGAAATCCTTAATTTTGAGGTTTTTGGCGGCGAGGTTAAAATTTAACTGTTTTGAGTGGAGTGGCAAGCGGGTCCTATAGGGGTGGAAATAAGGACTACAACGATATAAAGCGAGGCTACTCACACACGCTCTTTCTCCTCAAATCGTTTCCTAGGCCTCTCTCTAAAGTTTGGTGGTGTTGAATTGGTTCACGAGTTCTTCGAGCTCCGCGATGACCTGGTTCTCTTTGTCCGCCTCTTCTTCTTCTTCGTCTTTGTCGTCGTCGCCGGTATCCTCGAACTCGGTAAACGGAAACACTCTCGGGCTATTTTTATTCCGTTTTGTCAACACGTCCACGCCATCTGTCGTGCACACCATCGTGTGTTCGTACTGTGCGCTCAAGCTTCCATCTTTAGTGACTGCGGTCCATCCGTCCGGCCATAACTCGTCGCGCCATTCTTTGCCGAGGTTGATCATCGGCTCTATGGTGAACGCGTGGCCAGGTTTCATGGCGCCGGCAGCTTTGTTGCCTTTGTAGTGCGGAACGTTCGGGAAGCAGTGAAAATGCTTACCGATGCCGTGCCCGCAGTAGGTTTTGACGACCGAACAGTCGTATTTGGAGGCGACTGTGGAGACTTTTTCGCCAATGTCTCTGTATCGCGTGTCTGGTTTGACTATGGACATGCCTTCCGCGAGACACTCGTACGCGCACTTGAGCAGTTTGAACGCTTCTTTTTTGCTACTGTCTACTCCATCTGCTACTTCTTCGCTCGCTGTTTCTTCTGTAGCGCTATTGCTTTTATCGCCACTACTACCTACAAACACGGTTTCGTTCAAGTCGCCGTGGTATCCGCCGAAAAACGCCGTGACGTCGATATTCACGATATCTCCTTCCTCCAACGGCCGACAATCGGGAATACCGTGACAAATAACTTCGTTTACGCTTATGCAGCACGACTTTGGGAAGCAATAGTAATTTAACGGCGATGGGTACGCGTTCTTATCGCAAATGTAATCGTGGCACAACGCGTCCAACGCCTCCGGCGTAACTCCTGGGCGAATCGCTCGCACCACACAATCAATCGCCCCTCTTCCAATAACGCACGCTTTTCGTAACTTTTCAATCTCTTTTTGCGATAATTCGTCCGCTACTCTCTGCTGCCTCGCCCTCTCCTCCGCTAACGGTCTGCTCGTCTCCCACCACTCGGCTTTCACCACCGCATCCGGCACTTTCCGCATCCCTCGAAACAACTTTTCTTGGTGCGAAATCTTATGCGGCCGCAACTTTCCTTTCCACTTAAAATACGGCATATCTTCTGTTCTCGCGTTCCCTTTATCGTCGCAATACAACCACTTCACCTCATCCGTTTCCTTTTCCGGCGTCGATTGGAGCTCCAGAAACGTCGTCGACGGCGCCAACGGGTACGCCACGAACGAAGAGGTCCCCGAAGACGCCTTCCCGAACCCGCTCTCGCCGTCTTCAAACAGTCCACACACCGCCACGCTTTCTCCGCATCTCAATCGAACGCTAATCACAACTGCATATCTTGTTTCCTTCTCGCTTTCCGTAAAAAGGGTTCGTAATCTCGTTTCGTTCGTCTTCGAGATGCCGTACCCGAACAACGCGTTAAACGAGGACTGACTTTCCGTCAGTGACACTCGCCTCGCTTTCTTCGCGATAGATTTCAGCGCGGACACTTTCAACAGCTCAGGCGTGGACGGTAAAAACATCTTCGAGAGCGCTTGCAACGCCGTCGACGTGCACTCGAAAAACAGGCACTTCTGTCTCGTTTCCGTCGGCGACTCGTTTGCCGACGGGGAAAGCGTTAAAGGGAGAAAGAACTCCTCCTTGCCGGAATCAGAGGCGAGAAGGGTCAACAAATTCACGGCAGCCGCGAGAGATTCCGCTTTGTCCTCCGCCATGTTTAAAGGGTAGATAAAGCGCAAACGCGAGAAAAGTTAGTGAGGAAAAAAATGGTGATGGACTCCCTGATGAGATTTGTCTTTTCCGCGCAAAAAGTACTTACGCGAGCGCTTTAGTATTACCCTTTCGGGCCGTTTTCTTTCAACCTAAAACTACTGTTTTACAATACGCGTTTAGACTACACGCTAGATTCAATCATCATCGAAATGGTGCTAATATATTACTACGACGCCGGGCTGCTCGCTCTCCCGGCGGCGGCTTCTCGATTTTTGCTATGAGTTGTTTCGCTATGAGTACTAGTATTCGGAAGATCGTCGTCGGAAGAAGTTTCTTTCACCTCCGCCGCTCTGCTACTACTCTGTTGTTCCTCTGTTGTTCCATTTTCCGGTTGCTGTTTCTTGTTAATTACGACGCGAACGACGTCTCGTTTTTGTATGGTCCTCGCCCCACACGCCGGGCAGGACATCGTGCTCTGATACGGTAGCGGCCATCCGCACTTTGCGCAGCACTCAATCTCGCGTTCCATCGTTCGCATTTGTATCAACGCTTTCTCGATATCCTCCTCGGATAAGTTTTTCTGCGCCAGCGCGTTCGCTTTCGTTCGTTCCGCGTGCTTCGAGACGAACGGTTTAACGCGTTTAAATTTCGTCGTCGTCTCGTAGTATCCTTTGCGATTGAATTTTTCTTCCCCGTCTTCTTCGTCTTCTACGAATAAAAGCCCTCCATCATCTAACCTCGCCACGTGTCGACTATTTCCCATCATCGTCATCATCTCCGGCACGACTTTTTCTTTCTTCTTTCTCGCAGACTTACCACTTGTACTCCCTCTTTCCATCCGTCCAATCTCCCTCGCTTTCTCTCGGTTCGCAAACTCTTCTTTCCTTCGCTTCTCTCTCCGCTTCTCCGTCGCCGGACCGACTTTGTGTTCTGCGCGCGATATCTCCCACAAAAAACTCCCAAAGGTCACCAAACTTAAACTCCAGAGTAATAAAACCCCGCCGCCGTATTGTCTGCCCACGTGCATGGGATGTCGTCTTCGCTCGTATAAATGGTCGTACTTTTGGTAAAAATTTTCTCCTCCTCCTCCTTTAAAGTCGCTGTGTCGCGTCGCCTCTCGCCAGCTGTTCGATGATGCATATCCTCCTCCTTTTCCTCCCGTCGCTCTTCTCAGAGCTTTTTCTCTGGCCTGCGTGATTCTATCGAACGTCTTGTTCGCGTTGTTGTTATCAGTCGTATTCGTCGTATTCGTATTCTTATTCACCGTGTCTGGGTGGTATTGCAACGCTAACTTCCGGTACGCGTCGTTGATGACTTTCGCATCCGAGGAAGGAGAGATGCCCAAAATAACGTAAGGGTCGTCTCTGTCGTGCATGTTTTATTCTTTCTTCGTGTTCTTTGTCTTCTTTTTCTTCGCAGACGACGACATCTGGTACGAGTACGATGACCAAATGATATGACATAAAACTGTGACGTCTGTCTTTTTTCCCCGGGGAAACGAGAGTTCGTTACAAAAATGAATGAAGATGATGACGCAGAAAGCGGGAGCGACGAAAGCTCCTCCTCCTCCTCCGACCAGTTTTGTGAGAAGAAAGCGCAGACAAAGAAGCGCGCAGAAGACATTGAGGACGCGCGCAACAACACCAACGAAAGAATCGGGAGGAAAAGGAAAAGAAGTTAACATCAAAATCTTCCTCGCGTTGAGACCGTTAGACGGCTTCGAATTTGTACACAAACTGTTACGAAACGGGAAACTCTATCCTAAAACGTTCTTACACCACGCGACAGTTCTGGAGATTTTGAACGACAGCGAGGATGAGCGCACGAATTCTTTACAGTATTTAGTCGATTTCTCGCCGAAGGTTTCCTTACAAATCGAAACCGCGTTCAAACTGTTAGTCTTAAGAACGCAAGTTCCAGGAGTCATCAGACACGAAATCGTGCACAAAACGTTCACCAGGAAATACGCATCCAGCGGGTTAGAGTTTATCGGAGAAGTGAAACGGAAATCTATCCTCGAAGCAGTTTTGTTCGCACTCAGTTCTTCTTCTTCCGACGACGAAGAAGACAAAAACAGCAAAATGAATACGATTTTGTACGAAGCGGTCGATCGCGTCTCCGCTAAGGAGTTTTACGCTTCGGACGACTGGCGAAACCTGGCGTTGTGCGAGAACGATTGCAGAGATTTCGCAAAGGCGTATTTGAAGTACCTGTTAAACGATTCAGACGACGAGGAAGGTAACGAGGAAAGTGCTGTTAGAACCACCACCGAGTCGCGGTGAAATTGCGCATAGCAATAGCGAGTAATTGTCTACGCATCGATGGCGTTCACATTTTTCTATAAAGCGCAGCTTCTTTGAACTTCCCACTTTGCCTTTTCGCTTCCCCCATTTCTCTTTCTCTTTAACTCTCTCTTTGAAGCGAGAAAGATGACGAGATCTTCTTGTGCTGCTACTAATAATGATACCAACGATGAAAATGAAGATTATTACGACGTCAAACCGTTCGGGATGCTCTTCTTCCTCTTTGACTCACCGGCGGAGAAGCGCAAGTATTTACATTCTCGACGAGAATCTTTAGGGGAATTCTTCTCGAGTTTCCTCGACGATAGAGTTTTAATGAACGTTCTGGAACACATAGACGATGCAAAAACGCTCGCGAAATTCACAATGGCGAGTAAAATGTGTTTCCAATACGCCTCGTTCGATTCCTTGTGGAAGAAGCTGTATTTGAATAGGTTTGGTTTAGAGGAAGCTGATTTTAGGCGATGCAGAAATTGGAAACAGTTGTACTATGTAAAGGCGAACGAGACGACTTTGACGATGAAGAAGAAGACAAAGGTGATAAAGAAAATGGGATGCGTATATTCCGACGCATTGTATTTACCGAAACAGATTAATAACTTAGAGATTAAAAAAACGTGGGTGGAAAGTTTTACGGTGCCTGAGATCGATTGTAGTAGTAGGGAGAAGAGAACGCTCGCGGACGAGAAGTCGATCGAGAGCCGGTTTCGCGAGGAGTTTGAGAACAAAAATCGGCCGGTTGTTTTGAGAGGATTAGCGAAGGAGTGGAGAGCGATCGAGAAGTGGAAGACGAACGATGCGTTATTGAATGAATACGGCGACGAGACGTTCTTAGTGGGCGGCTACCGGACGAGTTTGAACAATTACCTTTCCTATTGTTTACGGGAAAACGATACCGACGATAGCAAGTTGTTACTGTTCGATCCGAAAGTAGCGAAAGAGGAGATGTGGACGGAGAATACCGAGATATTTGAAGAAGGAGGATTGTTTCACAATTTGTTTTCCAAAGATGGTGATTATTTTAAAGTTTTAGGAGAGGAAAAGAGGCCACACTATAAGTGGGTGATCTTCGGTCCGAATCGTAGCGGAAGCACGTTCCACGTAGATCCGAACGGCACGAGCGCATGGAACGCCGTGCTCAGAGGTAGAAAAAAATGGATCTTGTTCCCGAACGATGAAGTCCCTCCCGGGGTGTTTCCATCTGAAGATAACGCGAGCGTCGTGTGTCCTTTGACGCCATTAGAATGGTACGAAAACTTTTACGACACGTTATTAAGTTGCGGCGACGACGATTTTGAAGGAGAGGAAACTTCTAAACGAGCGTACCACTTTCAAGAGACGATATGTGAAGCCGGAGACGTTATTTTCGTGCCCAGCCAATGGTGGCATTGCGTCGTAAACCTACCGCCAGAACACGACGACCAAGACCAAGACGAAGAAGACAGAAATGTGCATTTAGCGCTCACGGCAAACTTCGTCTCTCGATCAAATATGCCAACCGTCCTTAAAATCTTAGACAGCAAGAACAGCAACTTGGTGAGCGGATACGACGATAAAACCCAGCGACGCTCCCTCGGCGAAGCCTTCGAAAAGCGAATGCGCGAGATATACCCGGAAATACTCGAGGACGCTCGAAAACAGCGCGCGAGGACGACAAAAAAAGAAATCGCGCCGCCGCGAAAGCAGCAGAAGCGAGTCGGTCGCCTGGCGAAAACGACAGAAAACGCCAACAACGTTACTAAGAAGCCGCGAGGCGAGAACGCAAACGAAAACAACACCAAGAACAAAATTTCCACCGCCACCACCATCTTCTCGCAACACCAACAAGAACAACACACTTCGTCGTTCGCGTTCAGTTTTTGGGCGAAAGAGGAGGAAACGAATGATACTACTACTCAAGCGAATACTAATAATACTAATAACACGTAGCAGAGTTTCTTTCTCTCTCTGAACGAGTAAAAACTGTAAAAATTTCGCCTAAAAAAAATTCGTGGCTCTCCTTTTTTTCACTCGAGAGAAATATCCACATTTAAAGGCACACATCAACAACACCATCCATCAATCATGTTTTCTTCTTCGAGCAGCGCTTCGAGTCCTCCTCTCTTTTCCTCGAGAGAGCGGCACAACGTGCCGCGCTTTACCAAAACCTGCTCTCGTGGAAACGCATCATCGTCGGTTGCTGTGAAAAGAAAACGTTTCGTCGTCACGCCTCGAAACGTCGCGAATGTGACGCAAAGTGACGTCGCCAATTCTTCTTCTTCTTCTTCTTCTTCTTTTGAAGGAGGAGGAAAAGGAGGAGGAAAAGATCGAGCGAGAGTGTCGATTCCGTGGACGTTATCGAGAGATCCGATCAAGGAAGGCCCAGTCGGTCCGGAAAACTTAACCTGGAACCCGACGAATCAAACCATCAAAGATTGGCGGTCGATTTATAGAAACACGAGTTTGAGCAACCAAACGCAAGCGAGCTCGGACGCGAGAAGGATACCGAAAGCGTGCGTCGTGGACGGGGAGATTCCGTCTGGATTACAAGGCGGGACTCTGTTTAGAAACGGACCCGGGATGTTGGATATTTACGGGAAAGAGATTAACCAGTTCTTCGACGGGGACGGATTGGTGCACTCGTACGAATTTATTACGGCGCCTTCGTCCGACAAGGAAGAGGATAAAACGAATATTCAGTTCAAGCATAACTTTGTGGAGACGAGAGGATTTTACGACGAACGAGAAGCGCAGCAAATGTTATACAAAGGCGCGTTTGCCGTCGGAAACCCCAAAGGCGATTCGTTTTATAACCCGTTCGATTTTGATGTCAAGAATGTGGCGAACACCGGCGTCGTCGAATGGAACGATAAAGTGTACGCGTTGTGGGAAGGCGGGAAGCCACACGAGTTGAGGAAGAACGATTTGAACACGATTGGAAAAGAAGTGGACGAAGTGTTAGGACAAGCTTTGAGAGTACCGCAAATGGCGGCGCATTACCGAGTGGAAGAAAACAAAGAGACGAAAGAGAGGACTTTGATTGCGTTTTCAATCGAGTCGCAACCGAGCGCGTTTCCGTTCACGTCGAACAAAGCCGCGTTTTACGAGTGGAACGAAGACGGCACGGAGAAGAAGCGCGTGGATTTTGACGTGCCGAACGCGACGTTTGGATTCTTTCACGACATGTTAGTCACCGAGAACTGGTATTGTTTGTTCCAAAACCCGACGAGCTTAGATTTTCAAAAGTTGATGACTGAGTACATGTTCGCCAAGTGCGCGTTGGCGGAAACGATTGCCATGCAAGACGGGAAAAGACCAATCTTGTGGATGTTTCCGAGAACCGAGAAAGCGAAAAAGATGTTGAGTGGTGACGAAGTCGCGAAGTCGTACGAGTTGAAGAACCAGTTTTTCTTCCACCACGTGAACGCGTTCGAAAGAGAAGAAACCGGCGAAGTGTGTTTAGACTCCATCCCTTGGAAGTTTATGGATTTCTCGATGAACTTAGATATGGTGACTCCGGCGTTCTGGCAAGATGGATCGAGAACGGAGTACACTCGATTTACCGTCAACCCGTCGAAAAAAGACTCGAAACAGGTGAAACAAGAATCCCTGTCGGACCGATGCTGCGAGTTTCCGTGCATGAATCCAACCATGGTTGGTAAGGAACACAAATACGTCTACACGGGTGGTTCCGTCGTGAAAGACGGTAAAAAATGGGGACCGAACCAGTGCTTGGTAAAGTACGACGTGTCCCCATGCGCGAACGATAGCGGCGAGAAAGCGATTGACCAAGTGTACTACTACGGCGAGAGATGTTTCGTGCAAGAACCAATTTTCGCGGCGAAACCGAACGCGGTCGACGAAGACGACGGGTATATTTTACAACTCGTCAACGATGCGGGTTCGGATGAAACTTTTTTGTATATCTTCGACGCGAAGAACATTGAAGCAGGTAAAGGGTACGAGTGTAAAATCCAATTGATGGACGAGCACGTCCCTCCTGGATTGCACGGTTACTGGTCGCCCCCAAAGAAATAGTTATGTAATATAGAGTTTTTGGCTTCTTTTCAGCACCGCGTTTTGTTATATATCGTTTAAATAAACATAGTAATAGTCATACAGATTACGAAGTCGGTTTCCATGAAACCGCCCCGCCGTTTATGGAGCACTCCGTCGCGTCACTTACACCTAAATTTAACGCTCTCTCCCAACATTCTTCCGGTAAAATCATCGTGCACATGTCGTCCGTGCACCCTTCCAACGCCGCCATGCTACTTTCGGTCAACTCGTAACACTCCTTCGTGTGCACCGCGTGGTGCGCGCACAAATCCGCGTCCTCGTCTCCGTCGCCGAACATATTGTCCCAATCCGGTTCGCAATTCACGACGGTCCAATCTTCCTCTCTTCTCTCTAATATAATCGGCACTGAATTCGCCGGATTTGTAATCCTCTCGTACTCTGCCACCGTCCAATGGAACCATCGCATCAAAAATATCCTCAACGTTAAACCGTGCGTACACAGAACCATATTCGTGCTTCCGCTAAACCTCCCGTTGTCGATATCTCTCACCATGTGATCCTCGAAAATAGTCATTCTATCGTACACGTCCGCACCACTCTCCCCATCCGGAAACCTGTAGAAAAACCTCCCGAACGCTTGCCTCTCGTTCTTCGTCTTGATCATCTGTCCGTCTTGAAAGTTCCCAAAATCCTGCTCTCGCAACTGCGGCTCTTCTCGCACGCCGATGATCATCTCCGGATCTAAACTTTGCGCGATCCCCGCCGCGGTTTCCTTCGATCGTCTGTACGGACTGATGTAAAAAAACACTTTCGGGTCCTTCTCCGGCTCCTCGATCTTATCTCGCTCCAACATTTCTCTCAACATCTTCCCGGTTTGCTCGGCTTGTTCTCTCCCTTTCTCGGTTAACCGAATCTGCCAGTCTGGGGTGTTTTGATACGCGGTTTCGTCGATGTTCCCTTGCGACTCGCCGTGTCGTATCAAGATGATCCGTTTCGGTAAGACTCTTTTACTCGTCGAGACGTTTTCGCCGACCGTGAATCCAGGCGCGCGGTAATCCAACGACCGTTCGTCCACGGAGAGTTGAATATTATTCTTGGTATTCGTCGTATTCACTCGGGAAGTTGGTTCGTCTCCAGACTGATTCGTCGTTTCCCTCGTCGACGGGGTGATTGAGTTTAAAACAACTTTACCTCCGCCTCTTCGTCCCCTGACGTTAACGCGCCTTCTTTCTTTCTGCCGCTTTAAGAAAGAAAGTGAAAAGGCGGCGGTGGTGGTCGTGGTGGTCGTCATCGTTAGAATAATTTAAAGAAACGGTGAGCTAATTTTTATGACGTGAGGATGTGAAGAGGGGAGAAGACATATAATAAGCAACACAAAAGAGTATTAATTTTTCGAGTTTATAATAAAGTATATTATGATAAAATGTATTAAGATATATATTATTAATTTAAAGCGCGTATCGATCAATCGCGCGATCTTTGCGGATGTCGTTCCGGATGACTTTCACTATGATTGGTCTCAACACGAACCACTGGAGGAGAAACGCCGGGAACATCCAGAGCTTATGCCTAGTGTTCGGGTTGGCGCCGGATTTCTTAATTTTTTTGTAATCGAAGAGGTAGTAGGATTTGCCGTCGCCTTCTGACTTTTTAACGGATTGCGTGGACGCGTCGACCATGGCGCCGACTAAAGCTGGCAGCCACGGGACTTTTTCGTCGTTTTCTAACGTGACGCACTTTTCGCCTTCGGCGTTGGTCGGGCATCGGGAACTGTTTTCAACCACCGCCATGGGCGGCGAGAAATCGTTGTAGTTTTTCTTTCGCGCTTTTTTCAATTCAGTTTTAATCATGGAGACAGTTTGTGCGTATCTGCGTTCGATAAGTTTTTGCGTGGTTTCGCCGTTCGGTGGTTTTAATTCGCCGTGAGAGAAGCCCAAGACGACTCGGTCAAAGACATCCGCGCCGCAGTGTTGGCACAAGGCTCTAATCATCAACTCGTCTCCGGAATCGCACCTCCAAGAGTCTAATCTTTGCATAAACACAAAGCAATGCACTTTTCTATCGTCCAAAGCGGCTCTCAGAGCCATTAAACCGTTCGACGAAACGGATTCTCCATCCAACAACCCCGGCGTGTCGATGACGTGGACGTTGAAGCCCCCCGCCGCTCGAGACGCCAACAAAGGTCTCACCGTTTCCTGCACGAACGGTTGGTCGTTCGCTACTTTCTCGTTTATCAGCGCGTTCACCGTGCTCGATTTCCCTACGCCTTGTCTACCAATTAATACCACGGTCAACTCGTTATCTCCGGTTTCCGTTTGTTGTCGCTGCATGTGTTCCGCGATTTTATCGCGCGTCGGTTGCGGCATGGTTTGTAAACCAATCCACGGTTTCATGCCGAGCGGTGGAGTCGCCGTTGAAGCGCCTTCGGAAGTCGTCGCTTCTTCTTCTTCTTCTTCTAACATTTCTGTTAATGTTGTTGTCGTCGTGGGAGGGATGATAAAATGTCAGATTTTTTCTGGTGTTTGTTTCCAGAGGAGGACAAAAGAAAAACGCTTTCGCCGCCAAAAAGAGAGATTTGAGGAAAAAACACCGACGATTTGAGAGGGAAAGAGGGCAAATGATGATGCGAGAGCGGGGGATAAAAACATTAACGCGAAGATATGATCGTACCTTCGCTGCCATCTTCGGATTCATAATCACCGTCTTCATCCTCGTACTCGGGTTCCTGTTTTGTTTTTAATTGAGAGAAGAGTTTTACGTCAGTATTCGAGAGCGTTTTCGATAGAATTCGCGCGCATAACATTTCTCATCATCGTGATGAAATTTTTAACAAACGCGCTGCTCTGCAACAACAACACCCACGCGAACGACAAAAACCAAACGTGCGCGCGAAATCATGCGAAGAAGAATTAACGTTAAAGATTTACCTCGCCGTACGATGCCATTTCGTCGTCCTTTTACTACTACTACTACTGTTCAAGTGTTTATGTATTCGCGCGAATTTCGCCGGCGAATAAAACAACAAAGTGAATTAATTGTGGTGTACTTTGAAGACTTTCAAAAGAAAAAATATCGTTACTTTTAACAACACATCAACAACGACTCTGCGGTAAAACAATACTACTAATAACGACAAGAAGAAGAATGAGCCGGCGAAAGAATCCACATCCGCAGCGCGCGGTAAACGTAAAGACGGTGGTTGTGGGTGATGATGATGAAGAAGAAGAAGGAGGAGGAGAAGAACCGTTGGTGTTGTGTTTGCAAATACCACCTGACGATGATGATGATGTTTTTGTTGTTGTTGATGATGATGACGATGATGATGACGATGATGATGATGATGAAGAAGAAGATGATGATGATTATGAAATGAACGAACAGACACGAAAAGAAGAAACTGCTTTTAGGAAAGGATCGAAAAGAAAGAGAACGCAACACGAGTGCGATGTGTGCGAGAAGCGTTTTACTCAAGCCGGTAATTTGGAAAAGCACATGCGTATTCACACGAACGAGAAACCGTACGAGTGCGATGTGTGTGATAAAGCTTTTCGTCAACTTGGTCATTTGAAAGTCCACATGCGTATTCACACGAACGAGAGACCGTACGAGTGTGATGTTTGCGATAAAGCTTTTCGTGATTCTAGTACTTTGAAAAAGCACATGCGTATTCACACGAAGGAGAAACCGTATAAATGTGATGTGTGCGAGAAGCGTTTTACTCAAGCCGGTAATTTGGAAAAGCACATGCGTATTCACACGAAGGAGAAACCGTATAAATGTGATGTGTGCGAGAAGTGTTTTAGTGATTCTGGTAATTTGCAAAGGCACATGCGTATTCACACGAACGAGAAAGCGTACGAGTGTGATGTGTGCGAGAAGCGTTTTAGTGATTCTGGTAATTTGCAAAGGCACACGTGTACTCAACATTAGCTCGTCGTTTATAGTC
>Ga0213868_10002394_pt1 | contig 18021 bp, 12 predicted proteins | sample PICome_9_FD_160087 | JGI IMG/M metagenome (GOLD analysis project Ga0213868, IMG submission 160087) | Coastal seawater microbial communities near Pivers Island, North Carolina, United States - PICO127 | ecosystem: Environmental > Aquatic > Marine > Coastal | place: USA: North Carolina...
CGAGGCAAAAAATTCCACAGGCGGTAACACGCTTCGCAATCTTGATTGCGAAGGAGCCAGTGGATTGGGATGAATCTTGATGCGCGCCGTCTTTTTTGATAACTAAAGGGTGTGTATAAATCGAGTTACAACACTAGGAGAAAGGTTGTTGCTTGGGTAGTAGTCTTTGTGGCGGGTATCATAGCAGTGTTTGTTGTGGGGTTAATTACCCTTAAGCAGGAGGATAGGCAGGGGATGCTAGAGGATATTGAGGAAGGTATTGAAGAAGAGGCTCAGGAATAAGATCATTTGTAGCCTAGGACATCTTCGAGCCTGCTGGATTTCGGTATCCAGGCGTACAAAAAAAGACCGGGATGACAACGCACCCCGGTCTGATATGAAATAAATCAAATTTATGAATCCTCTAAGGGAGCTGGGTGCTGCCCATGAGGAAGCGGTCACACTCTCGTGCAGCTCCGCGGCCTTCATTGATTGCCCATACGACGAGCGACTGGCCGCGGCGCATATCGCCAGCGGCAAAAACACCGTCTACGTTGGTGGTGTAAATCTCATGATCTGCTTTGACGTTTGAGCGTGTATCGGTATCGAGCTTGAACTGGTCGATAATCTTTTCCTCTGGTCCAAGGAAGCCCATGGCGAGAAGTATCAGCTGAGCGTCGAGTGTGCGAAGGGTGCCATCAGTTTCCTGAGGGACAAACTGGCCTTGGTCGTTTTTGCCCCAAGTGATGTCGACGATCTGGAGTCCTGTTACGTTGCCGTCTTCGTCCTTGAGGATTTCTTTGGTCATGACGAGGTAGCTGCGTGGATCGGCCCCTTGGGTAGCTTCAGCTTCCTGTTGGCCATAGTCCATTTTGTAGACCTTAGGCCATTCTGGCCATGGGTTGTTAGAAGCACGATCCATCGGAGGTTGGGGCATGATCTCAAGCTGAACAACGTTTTTGCAACCTTGGCGAATGCTGGTGCCAACGCAGTCCGTGCCAGTATCACCGCCACCAATGACGATGACTTCTTTGCCTGTAGCATTGAGCTCAGGATTGGTGCCGTCGAAGCTGTTGTCTAGCTGGTATTGAGTGTTGGTAGTGAGGAAATCCATGGCTTGATAGACGCCATTGGCATCACGGCCTTCGATCGGAAGATCACGTGGTTTGGTAGCACCGCAACACAGGATGACGGCGTCAAACTCATTGCGAAGTTTGGCAGGCGTCCACTCGTTGTTTTCTGAGACGAATACGTTACATTTGAATACGATGCCTTCATCCTCCATGAGCTTGATGCGTCGGTCGACAATTTCCGTTTTGTCGAGTTTCATGTTGGGGATGCCATACATGAGCAGTCCGCCAGGGCGGTCAGCGCGTTCAAATACGGTCACTGTGTGCCCGGCTTGATTGAGCTGATCTGCAGCTGCGAGGCCTGCGGGACCTGAACCTACTATCGCGACTGTTTTATCAGTGCGCTGAGCAGGTGGATTTGGCGTTAGTAGGTTGTTGTCCCAGCCGTGATCGATGATGGAGCACTCAATGTTTTTGATGGTAACCGGTGGCTCGATGATACCAAGAACGCAGGAGCCTTCACATGGAGCAGGGCAGACGCGCCCAGTGAATTCCGGGAAGTTGTTGGTTTTGCGAAGACGTTGAAGTGCTTCGTCCCAGCGATCTCGGTAGATGAGGTCGTTGAATTCAGGGATGAGGTTGTTGATCGGACAGCCGCTGGCCATGCCGCTGATATTGATACCTGTGTGGCAGTAAGGCACGCCGCAGTCCATGCAGCGTGAGGCTTGCTTTTTGAGCGTGCCATCATCTCCGTGCTCGTGGATTTCTTTCCAATCCTTGATGCGTTCGAGTGGCGAGCGATCCGGAATGGTCGCGCGTTCAAATTCTAAAAATCCTGTTGGTTTTCCCATTTCTACTTGAGTGAGTTAGTTTTAAGTTTGTTCGTTTAAATGATCGGTATGATTAGTTTCCTACCTTGGCGTTTTCTTCGAAGGCAGCGAGGATGGCGTCATCGCCCTGTAGGCCACTTTCTTCGGCACGCTTGAGTGAGTTGAGCACACGCTCGTAATCTGCAGGCATCACTTTGAGGAACTTGGCTGACTCCTCTTCCCAGTTATCGAGAATGTGGCTGCCCTTGACGCTACCTGTGTATTCAGTGTGTTTTTGAATGCGTGCTTTGACCTCTTCGATTTCCTCTGAGTTGCACTCAATGAGTGGGTAGAGGTTGACCATGGCTCGGTTGAGCTTGGACTCGAAGTCGCCGCGTTCGTTATAGATATAGGCAACACCTCCGCTCATTCCAGCACCGAAGTTACGGCCAGTGCTGCCTAGGCAGGTGACTGATCCTCCGGTCATGTATTCACAGGCGTGATCGCCGACACCTTCAATAACGGTATGGACACCTGAGTTACGCACGCAGAAGCGTTCGCCGGCAACACCGGCCATGTAAGCCTCGCCTGAAGTAGCTCCGTAAAAGGCAACATTACCTACAATGATGTTTTGGTCTGCTACCAGCTCTGGGGGAGAGCACTTCGGTGGGTAGACAATAATTTTGGCTCCGCAAACACCTTTTCCGATGTAGTCGTTAGCATCGCCCTCGAGTTCAAATGTCATGCCTTTGGTGCAAAATGCTCCCAGACTTTGACCGGCAGAGCCGTTGAACTTAAGATGAATGGTGTCTTCGGGAAGACCTGCGGCACCGTGTCGGCGAGTTATTTCAGAACCTGTGATGGTTCCGACAACGCGGTTGACGTTAATGATGTCTAGCTCGGCATGGACTTTTTCATAGTTGTCGATGGCAGGGCGGCAGAGTTCAAGGATGGTGGTGTTGTCCAATGCGCGGTCGAGGAGGTGATCCTGCTCTTGGGTAGCATAAGTCCCTACTTCTTCACCAACCTTGGGTCGGTAGAGGATTTTAGAATAATCCAGACCTTGAGCTTTCCAGTGATCGACAGCATTAATCATCTCGAGGAGGTCGCAGCGACCAACCATTTCATTGATATTGCGGAAGCCTAATTTCGCCATCAGTTCGCGAATTTCTTCAGCAACAAAATTCATGTAGTTGACAACGTTTTCTACCGCGCCATTGAACTTTGCTCGGAGAACTTCGTTCTGTGTAGCGATGCCAACAGGGCAGGTGTTTTTATGACAAACACGCATCATGATACAACCAAGGGTGACGAGAGGTGCGGTGGCAAAACCAAATTCCTCTGCCCCGAGTAGTGCGCCGATGACGACATCACGACCGGTTTTTAGCTGTCCGTCGGTTTCCAAGATGACTCGACTACGGAGATTGTTCAGTAGTAGCGTTTGATTGGTTTCAGCGAGACCAAGTTCCCATGGGGAGCCGGCGTGCTGAATGGAGGAACGTGGGCTAGCGCCAGTGCCTCCATCATGACCCGAGATGAGGATGACGTCGGCTTTTGCTTTGGCGACACCTGCAGCAATCGTGCCGACTCCGACTTCGGAGACGAGCTTGACGTTAATGCGGGCTTCGGTGTTGGCATTCTTGAGATCGTGAATGAGCTCTGCCATGTCCTCAATCGAGTAGATGTCATGGTGAGGAGGAGGGGAGATGAGACCTACACCTGGAGTGGTGCCACGCACCTTGGCAATAGCGGGAAGCACCTTGTGACCGGGCAATTCTCCACCTTCACCAGGCTTGGCACCTTGCGAGATCTTGATCTGAATTTCCCGAGCATTGACGAGGTAATCTGAGGTGACGCCGAAACGTCCGCTCGCTACCTGCTTGATGGCACTTTTCTTGGAGTCGCCTCTTTCGTTGGTCCATGTGAAACGGTAGGGGTCCTCGCCACCTTCTCCGGTGTTGGATTTGCCACCGAGGCGGTTCATGGCAACGGCGAGCGCTTCGTGAGCTTCTTTGGAGATGGAGCCATAAGACATGGCGCCAGTCTTGAAGCGTTTGACGATCTCGCTGGCAGGCTCGACTTCTTCGATCGGAATGGATTTATCCGGGTCGAATTTGAAGTCCATTAAGCCACGCAGGGTGCAGAGGTTTTTGGACTGTTCGTCGATGAGGGCTGAGTACTGGCGGAAAACCCCCATGTCACCCATTCTGGTCGACTGTTGCAGTAGGTGAATGGCCTGTGGGCTAAAGAGGTGACGTTCACCGTCTGAGCGCCACTGGTAGATGCCACCCGCGTCGAGGGCGTCGTTCTCTGTTTCACGCTCTTTGTAGGCGTCATGGTGGCGGAGCTTCACTTCGCGAGAAATGGTGCCCAGACCAATTCCTTTAACGCGGGATGTGGTGCGGGTGAAGTATTGGTCGATGACCTCATTGTTGAGTCCGATACATTCGAAGATTTGTGCGCCACGGTAGCTAGCAACGGTGGAGATGCCCATTTTGGACATGGTTTTAATCACGCCTTTGATAGATGCTTTCAGATATTTTTTCACGGCATCATTGTGTGCTATGTCAAGTTCGCCATCCTCAGTCATTTGAGCGAGGGTATCAATAGCGATGTATGGGTTGATCACATCACAGCCGTATCCTAACAGTACTGCAAAGTGGTGAACTTCACGCGGCTCTCCAGATTCAAGTATGATAGATACCTTGGTGCGTGTTCCTTGGCGTATGAGATGGTGATGCAGTCCGGCTACAGCAAGTAATGCTGGGATCGGTGCGTTTTTCTTATTCATGCCACGGTCGGATAAGATGAGAACATTGTCACCGTGAAGAATGGATGTGTCCGCCGCCTTGAAGAGCTTGTCGAGGGCGAGTTTGAGTGATTCGCCAGAGAGCGAGTTGATGTCTTCTGTTAGGTCTGAGGCTTCTGGTTTGTCTGCGTGTCCTGGTAGTTGGCCGCCAGCCAGTCCGGCTTCGGCTTTGTCAGGAACGTAGAGTATAGGAAGGGTCTCAGACTGGAAGCCGTCGAGATCGATATCACGGAGGCTAGCAAGCTGATGGTTGTCGATGATGGGGCTTTCCAAACGAACCATGCGGCAGTTTTCTGGTCCCGGGTGTAGAATATCACTTTCCGAACCTACAAAGGTAACGCTGGAGGTAATCAACTCTTCCCGAATCGGGTCAATGGCCGGGTTGGTAACCTGTGCAAAAAGCTGCCTGAAGTAGTTGTAGAGTAGTTGTGGTTTATCGGAGAGAACAGCGATAGGGGTATCGTTACCCATTGCACCTAGAGGTTGGTTTCCTGTTAGGGCTGTGGGCGCGAGGATTTGACGCTTGTCCTCAAAGGTGTATCCGAATGCGCGGTTGCGCTGGATGAGGTCGTGACCTTCGATGGTAGGCTTGGCCGTTCCCTGTGCTAGGTCAGCAAAGAAAACGCGATTTTTTTCGAGCCAGTCACCGTAGGGCTTGTTCTGAGCTACTTGCTCTTTGACCTCAGTGTCGCCGATGATGCGGCCTTCTTTGGTGTCGACAAGGAACATGCGGCCTGGCTCAAGGCGGCCTTTTTTGATGACAGTGGCGGGGTCGACTTTGAGCACACCAACCTCTGAGGCCATGATTACAAGGTCATCGTTGGTCACGTAGTATCGTGAAGGGCGTAGTCCGTTACGGTCGAGAATGGCTCCGATAGAGACGCCATCACAAAAGGCGATCGATGCTGGGCCGTCCCATGGCTCCATGAGGGTAGCATTGTACTCATAGAATGCTTTCTTAGAGTCACTCATGTGTTGATGGTTTTCCCAAGGTTCTGGGATCATCATCATGATTGCTTCCGGTAAGGAGCGTCCGGAAAGCACGAGGAACTCGAGGCAGTTGTCGAACATGGCGGAGTCCGATCCGTCGTCACGAATGATGGGAAGGAGTTTGTCGAGGTCCTTACCCAACACACCGCTTGAGAGTAATTTCTGACGTGCTTGCATCCAGTTTGCATTGCCGCGCATGGTGTTGATTTCACCATTATGGGACATGTAGCGGAATGGTTGGGCTCGTGGCCAGCTTGGGAATGTGTTGGTGCTGAAGCGTGAGTGAACGAGTGCCATGGCTGATTCCATGTCTTTGTGCTGCAGGTCGGGGAAGTAGTCCTTCAGCTGCCAAGTGGTGAGCATGCCTTTGTAGACGATCGTGCGTGCTGATAGGGTAACGGTGTAGAACGCGTTAGATCCACTTGTGGTGCAATAACGCACAGCCTGAGAGCTTCTGCGGCGAATGACATAGAGCTTACGCTCGAAATCAAGGTCGTCGGTAATCTCTGGCGAACGGGCGATGAAGATTTGCTTCATCATAGGTTCGCATTCGCGGGAGGCCTTGCCGAGAATGTCACTGTTGGTGGGGACGTCACGCCAGCCAAGTACTGTCTGCCCTTCTTTTTTGACAATCTTCTCATAGGTCTCGATGGCTGCTGCTGCTTCCTCGGGCTCAGGGGAGAGATTGACGAAGCCGACGGCGTATTGACCTTCTTCGGGTAGAGTGAAGTCGAGTTCACTTGTTACCGTTTTGAAAAATTTATGGGGGAGTTGGAAGAACAGACCTGCGCCATCTCCAGTTGCTTCGTCAAAGCCGCAGCCGCCACGGTGGTCCATGCAGACATTCATGTCGAGAGCGCCCTTGATGATGTCGTGGGATTTTTTTCCCTTCAGGTGGCAAAGGAAGCCAACTCCGCATGAGTCGTGTTCATTGTCTGGGTCATAGAGGCCTTGGGCTTCTGGCATTCCGTGTATCTTATTTGACTTGGTATGATTCGACATGGGTAGATATAAGTTGAGTTTCCTGCTCGTTGCAGCAAGTGTGTATTGATTATTGGTGCAATAGAGTTATTGCCCGCAAAGTTTCTCAAGGGTTGCCTGCTGGAGAGGTGCCTGTGAGTAGGGTGCGCACAGATCTATAATCTAAAATGATCCGCCCGCAACATTTTGGTTAAAAAAAATGCACAAGTATAGACGAAATACTATGATGACACGACAATTTACGGGTGCGGCCTCGCTTGAAATTCAACAGAAGCCGCTTGTGGGTAGAAAACAACCACTTTTGAAGAGAAACACTTGCCTGCTTGGCTGCACTCCGCTTCATTTGCGGCGATGAAAATTTTGGTTGTAGGAAAAGGGGGGCGTGAGCACGCGCTGATCACCGCATTGAAGGAATCACCCGTGGACACAGAGCTGTATTGCTTTCCTGGCAGTGATGCCATTAAGCCGTTGGCAAAGAGTGTTGACGTTGACGGGCTGCATAGCTTGATCGAGTGGATGCGCGCCAATCATATAGAGCTCTGTGTGGCAGGCGAGGAAAGTTACCTCGTCAAGGATGAAGGGTTGGCCAATCTCTGTGAGCAAGCGGGTATTCCATGCTGGGGACCGCACAAGCAGTCTGCACAGCTCGAGGCGAGTAAGGAATTTGCCAAGGAGTTTATGTTGCGTCACAGTATACCGACTGGCGCAGCTGCTGGTTGTGCCAATATAGAGGAAGCTCGTGTTGCTATCGATGGGGTCTACCCCACGGTGTTAAAGTTTGACGGGCTTGCGGCAGGCAAGGGGGTTGCCGTGTGTGCTGATGAAGCCAGTGCGGAGGAGTTTTTGAATGAGGTGCTCGTAGAGCGTAAATTCGGTGCTGGCAGACTTCTTGTAGAGGAATGTTTAGTTGGTCCTGAGGTGTCCATCTTTGCGGCGGTATGTGATGATAAATATCTGATTTTCACGCCGGCCCGGGATTACAAACGCATTGGAGATAATGATGAGGGGCCCAACACTGGTGGTATGGGTGCCGTTGCGAGTAGGCAGCTCATCGATTCTGAAACCTTGGCTTTGATTGAGAAGACGATCGTTAAGCCGACTGTAGACGGCTTGATTGAAGATGGATTGCCTTACCGTGGTTATCTCTACTTTGGTTTGATGATGACCGAGGCTGGCCCCAAAATTATTGAGTATAACTGCCGCTTTGGTGACCCTGAGTGCCAGGCGGTGATGCCATTGGTTCATGGGGATATCGCCAGTTTTTGCCTAGCGGCGGCTAAAGGTGAAATGAAACCGGAGCTGCTTACTTTTGATGAAGGCTGGAGCGTCTGTCTAATCCTTGCCAGTGCAGGCTATCCTGCAAGCTCACGAAGTGGGGATGTGATCTCAGGCCTCGAGGAGCTGCAGGATGCTCGTGTCTATCACGCTGGAACCAGGCTCAATACGAATGATCAATGGGAAACCAATGGTGGGCGTGTGCTTGCCGTGGTGGCTGGTGGCGACGAGCGACTCTCTGCGGTTGATTTGGCATATGCCGAGTTGGCAAAGGTCAGTTTTGATGGTGCCCAAAAACGCACTGATATTGGGCGCATGCATTTTTAGGGGTCGATTTAAGGCTCGATATAGAAAAGGGCCTATTTAACTGGGTCTAGCCCAGAGAATACACAGGCGCAGGCACTAAAAGAGAACTTCGTCTATTCAGGTGCGCAGAAAAAGGGACACAACGCGAGGCTGTGTCCCTTTTTGTAAAGTGTATGTAATACACTATGAAAGCTCTAGTCTTATGACTAGGACTTATAGCGAAGGCGCTTCTTATGGCGATTAGCCTTCATGCGCTTTCTGCGCTTATGCTTACTGATTTTCGTCTTACGACGTTTTTTGAGACATCCCATGGTTTTGGTATTCTAGGTTAGGTTGTTATAAGGACTAAAACGTATAGTGATTTATATTAGAGAACGATTTTGGAGAGAGGGTATTCGATAATTCCTTCAGCTCCGAGCTCTTTGAGGTCAGGAATGAGGTTGCGTGCTACGGCATCTTCAATAATGGTCTCAATTGCTACCCATCCTTCCTCTGCGAGGTGCGAAACGGTCGGACGGCGGAGAGAAGGTAGTTTCTCGAGCACAGCTTGCAAGGACTTTTCCGGAAGATTCATCTTCAGTCCCACTTTGCCTCGAGCCTCTAGCGCTGCTTTGAGCATCAGCACCATGCGGTCCATTTTCTGTTTTTTCCAGTCATCTTGGTAAGATTCCTTGGATCCGTAAAAATGGGGGAATGAAGTGAGCAGGGTGTCGACAATACGGAGATCGTTAGCTCGCAGCGAAGCCCCTGTTTCGGTCACATCGACGATCGCATCAACGAGGTCAGGGACCTTGACTTCGGTAGCCCCCCATGAAAACTCAACCTCAGCATTTACACCATTCTTTTTAAGGTAGTTACGAGTAATTTCCACGCCTTCTGTCGCAATGCGTTTTCCTTCCAGATCCTGCACTGATTTGACCGGAGAGTCTTCTGGAACGACCAATACCCACTTCGTTGGGCGCACGGTGGCTCGGGAGTAGGGAAGCTCGGCAAGATCGATGAGAGCATCCTCGTCATTAGAGGCCCAATCCAGTCCTGTGATACCGCAGTCGATGAATCCAGAGGCCAGATAACGAGAAATTTCTTGGGCTCGGATGAGGTAAATATCGAGCTCTTTGTCATCGGAATCAGGGCGAAGGCCACGTGATGACGTGTATATGTTGTACCCCGCTTGCTCAAGCAGCTTGATCGTTGGATCCTGCAGTGAGCCTTTGGGTAGTGCTATTTTGAGTTTTTTGGACATTACTTGCGAGAGCTTGAAGTAACCAATCTCTAGAAGAGCGGCGGGCGGCTTGTTTAACGTCTAAATGGCAAGAATCAACGCGAAATTTTTGTTTTGTGAAGATTAATGAATCTTTGACTGAGCTTTTGAGCCGAAAAGTGTCAATTCTTGCCAGTTTGACATGATTCATGCTTGCCGAAACCAAGCTTGGTGTAGATTCTCCGCGCGTGATTAATACAGATCTACTTAACCAGTCCGCCAATGAGGCCCGAGGTCTTGCTATCGATGCTGTTCATGCCTGTTCATCAGGTCACTTGGGGCTGCCTTTAGGTTGTGCCGAGATAGGAGCTATCTTATTTGGCGATGCAAGCAATGGATTGAATTACAACCCAGATGCTCCCAAATGGCTCAATCGTGACCGCTTTATTCTCTCTGCTGGGCATGGATCTATGTTTTTATACAGTTGGCTGCATCTATCAGGCTATGCCGTATCATTGCAGGATGTCAGTGATTTTCGTCAATTGGGTAGTATTACACCGGGTCACCCTGAGTTTGATGAAACAGCTGGGGTGGAAGCGACCACGGGACCATTGGGACAGGGCGTTGGTAACGCAGTAGGCTATGCATTGAGCGGTAAGCAGGCGGCTGCGAAGTTCAACACAGCTGAGCACGCCATCTTTAATCATCACGTTGTTGCTCTCTTGGGCGACGGATGCCTTCAGGAAGGTGTTTCGAAGGAGGCGATTGCCTTTGCAGGCCATAATGAGCTCGATAACCTGATTCTTATTTATGATAGCAATGATGTGACCTTGGACGCGATGGCAGATGTCACCCAGGGTGAAAATGCCGAGCAGTATTTTACATCACAAGGTTGGGATGCTGTGACCATTGATGGCCATGACCTCCTTGCTGTTTCAGAGGCCTTGCATTCTGCTAAAACGAATGACAATGGTAAGCCGAAGGTTATTATTGCCAAGACGGAGATAGGTCGTGGAATCCCAGAGGTTGCAGGCACTGCTAAGGGCCATGGCGAGGGTGGAGCCAATTTTGCCGAGTCTGCGCGTCGCGGTTTGGGGCTTCCTGACGGAACTTTTTATGTCTCAGAGCAAACTAAAAGCTACTTTGCCGAGAGAAAAGAAACCGGCAAGGCCGCATTCCAAGCATGGAATGAGATGTATGAAGCATGGAAAACGGCAAACCCTGAACTAGCTGAAGAGTTAACGGCGAGTATTTCTAAGTCCATACCGAGCGATTTGATCGATCAGATTCCCGAGTTCTCATCAGATTACAGTAATGCAACACGAGCTGCTGGTGGAGATGTCATTCAGGCAGTCGCCAAGGCTCTACCCTCACTGGTCACTGGCTCAGCGGATCTCTACGGATCTACCAAGAATTACATCAAAGAAGCAGGGGACTTTGGCCCTCAAAACTATGCCGGTCGCAACATCTGGTATGGTATTCGTGAACACGCGATGGGTGCTATTTCTAATGGCATAGCCTATGACGGCTTGTTCCGCGCATCATGCGCTACCTTTGCTGTATTTGCTGACTATTTGCGCCCGTCGATCCGCTTAGCGGCTCTGGCAAAGTTACCTGTGACCTATATCTTTACTCATGACTCTGTCGGTGTGGGCGAAGATGGTCCTACTCACCAGCCTGTAGAAACAGTGAGTGGTTTGAGGGTGATTCCTGGACTGGATGTTTTCCGCCCAGCCGATCCGGAGGAGACAGCTGGAGCCTGGGCAGCATCTATGCAGCGTATCGATGGTCCTAGTGCTTTGTTCCTAACCCGTCAAACCGTGCCTACCTACAATGAGGCTTCAGTCAGCACACGGCGTGAAGGCACTGCTCTTGGTGGTTATGTTTTAAAGAAGGAAACTGGTGCCTTAGATACCATTTTGCTAGCCAGCGGTTCTGAGGTTGAGCACTGCATGAAGGCTGCCGAGCAACTCGGTGCCGGAGTCCGTGTGGTATCCATGCCGTGCATGGAGCGCTTTGACAGGCAGAGCGATGAGTATCGCGCAAGTGTGTTACCTTCATCTTGCACTCGCAGAGTTGCGATCGAGGCAGGCGTTTCCCCCTTATGGGTGAAGTATACAGGTTTTGAAGGTAAGGTCCTCGGCATCGACCGTTTTGGAATTTCTGCACCTGGAGACCTTGTCATGGCTGAGCTGGGAATGACCGCAGACCACGTCGTTAAGGCTGCGCAGAGCTTAGCCTAATCCAAGCCAATCCATTTAATAAGACATCAACATCTAACACTAATACCAAAGACTTAATCAACATGAATATTGCCATAGGAGCCGACCACGGCGGAGTAGACCTGAAGCATGCAATTGTAACGCGCTTACAGGGAGCAGGGCATCAAGTCCAAGATTTTGGAACCAATAACCAAGATTCTGTCGATTACGCAGATTTCTCGAGCAAGGTTGCTCGCGGGGTAGTCAGTGGTCGTCATGACCGAGGTATACTTCTATGTAAGTCAGGCGTGGGAATGTGCATGGCGGCTAATCGCTACCGCGGTATTCAAGCTGCCAATGTGCGCAGTGTCGCTGAGACCATCATTACACGACAGCACAATGACGCTAATATTCTGTGTCTCGGCGCAGGCCTGCTTGATGCAGATGAGGCTTTAGCTATGGTGGATGCTTTCTTGGCAACAGAATTCGAAGGCGGCAGGCATCAGGCTCGCGTAACGAAGGCGTCAGGTAGTCGTCTTGCGGTAACCGATCCTGAACTTTTTGAGGTGATCGCAGCAGAGGAAAACCGCCAGAACCTCAACATTGAATTGATTGCTTCTGAGAACTTCACCAGTGGAGCTGTGATGGAAGCACAGGGAAGCTTGCTGACCAACAAGTATGCCGAGGGTTATCCTGGCCGTCGTTGGTATGGTGGTTGCGAGTTTGTTGATATTGCTGAGCAGCTCGCTATTGACCGTGCCAAGGAAATCTTTGGTGCTGATCACGCCAACGTGCAGCCTCACTCGGGCTCACAGGCAAATACGGCAGTTTATTTTTCCGTGCTCAAGCCGGGCGACAAAATCCTGACGATGGACCTCGCCCACGGTGGTCACCTGACTCATGGACATAAAGCGAATTTCTCCGGGAAATTTTATGAGGTAACCCATTATGGGGTGCGTGAAGAGGACGAGCGCATTGATTACGACGCGCTGGAGAAAGTGGCGGAGGAAGTGAAACCTAGGTTGATCACCACCGGTGCGAGTGCTTACCCACGTGAAATCGATTTTGAGCGAATGGGGCAAATTGCTAAAAAGGTAGGAGCATACCTTTTTGTAGATATGGCCCATATTGCAGGTCTGGTTGCTGCTGGTGTGCATCCTAATCCAGTGCCGCACGCTGACTTTGTAACCAGCACCACTCACAAGTCATTACGTGGACCTCGTGGTGGAATTATCCTGTGCACCAAGGAACATGCCAAAAAAATTGATAGCAACGTATTTCCAGGAATTCAAGGAGGGCCTCTGATGCATGTGATTGCAGCCAAGGCGGCATGCTTTGGGGAGATTCTCAATACCGATTTCAAGGCGTATTCACAGCAGGTTGTCGATAATGCCGCGGCCATGGCTGCGCGTCTTGCAGAGCACGGCTACCGTATTGTCTCCGGTGGAACAGACAACCACCTGATGCTCGTTGACCTTCGGCCAGCCGGTATCGATGGCGATATCGCACAGAATGCGCTGGATGAGTCGGGTATTACCGTGAACAAGAACTCGATTCCTTTTGATACGGCAGGTCCGTTTAAGCCAAGTGGTATACGTATCGGCACTCCTGCCGTGACCACGCGTGGCATGAAGGTAGCTGATGTGGAGCAAGTAGCCGACTTCATTCACGAAGCGCTGCAGAATCGTGATGATGAGGCAAAGCTCGCCGAGATCCGTGAGCAGGTGTATGCCTTTAATCGCAATTTCCCACTACCTGAGTAGCACGCACCTCCGCGATGGGGGTAATCAACAACAATCAATAAGGGAGCGAGGCTGAGACATGCCTCGCTCTTTTGATTTACAAGATGCCGTTGATGAACTCTTCCTTCTGGAAGGGCTTAAATAGCTCTGGTTCCTCGCCAAGCCCAATAAAGCGGGTTGGTATGCCGAGTTCTTGCTGAATGGCCACAGTGACACCTCCTTTGCCTGAGCCGTCCATTTTAGTGACCACAAGCCCGTCGATTTCGATGGCCTTGTTAAATTCTTTGGTTTGAGACAGGGCATTACTGCCGGTGGTGGCGTCAACCACAAGGAGCTTGAGATGCGGAGCATTTTCGTCCTGTTTGTTGATGGTGCGCTCGATTTTCCCGAGTTCTTCCATGAGGTTGTGTCGGGTGTGAATGCGGCCTGCGGTATCACAAATCAAAAACTGGACACCTTCTTGGATGGCTTTTTGATGGGCCGTGTAGCAAACCGAGGAGGGATCAGCATTGGGAGCCCCCTTGACGACGGGCACGTCCAGACGCTCGCCCCAGACGCCGAGTTGCTCTACCGCTGCAGCACGGAAGGTGTCTGCAGCTGCCAGCATGACAGAATAACCCTTGTTTTTGAGTAAATACGCCAGTTTTGCTGAGGATGTGGTTTTACCGGTGCCGTTGACTCCTACAATGAGGATGACGGCTGGTTTGCCGTCGGATCGAGGGGTGAGCTCAGTGGCATCTTCGGTGAGAATATCCCCGATATGTTGCTTGCAGACGTTAATTATATCTTCGGCGGAGACTTTACGTCCCTTTGCTTGAAGCTCATCGACTACACTCATCGCTGTGCGAGCACCAAGATCGGCTCCTATAAGGTCTGCTTCCAGTTCATCCCAATCAACATCTGCCCGATTGGTTACTTTATTAAAGAGTTGTTTGAAAAATCCAGCCATGAAATCTGTGAGTGTAGGCACGATGTAGCTGTGTAGCGGCAAATTCGCAAGCGAATTACAATGTATGACCTGAAGAAGCGGAAAGGTAGATCATCAAGAAATATTTAATCAGTGTAAATCCTTTTAAATAAGTGAGTCAGACAGTCTTGAACTACGGAAATGAAAGTAATGTTAATTTTCTTTGAACGAATATAGTCATGAGGGGTCTATGATCAGTGAACACCGTATGTTTCGGTGCTCAATCACTTACCAAGTGAACACAACAGTTGCAGTTGTCAGATTTTCCAATACATCAGCGTGTAAGGAACTGAATTTAATGCCCCGGGAGACTCCAAGCTCCCGGGGCCTTTTTTTGAAATAGGTTGAGCAATAGGGGGCTTGCTCAACTAGAGAAGCTTTCTAGTTATTGATAAGTCCTGAGAATTTCTTGCGACCAACCCACAATAAATAGGCTGATAGCACAGTTACTGCGATAACGGGTGGGTCAAATAAGCCGGCGCTCTTGGTAAGAAACACCTGAAAGGCGAGAATGTTGACGACAATCGGGCCGATAACCAGCAGTCCAAGGTTACGCGTTTTGGGCAAGACGACGAGAATACCGCCTATAATTTCGCAAACTTTGACAAAGCTGAGAAATCCGGTTGGCCCTATTGCGCCAAAAAACAGATAAGGAGGAGATCCTTCGGGGGGTTTAGGGACTTCGAGGAAATGAAGAAAGTGATTGGTACCAAAGATGACGAAGGCCAGGCCGAGCAGGCCTGCTGCTATGTTTGGGATGTGTTTCATGGTTATAGTCTAGTTTGTGTGGGCTAACCTTCATTTTAGAGCGTTTTAGATAGTAGGGGAATAATAATTTTCAGCATGCTAGCTGGATTAGTTGAAAATGAACTATCCTTGCGCTTGCATGGTGAGGATGCACAGGTAATGTCTGCGCCTGTGATGAATCTGCCATTAGAAATAGCTGGGCGCCGGTTTCAATCCCGCCTGATGGCTGGGACCGGAAAATTTGCGTCTAATGCACTGATGAGAGATACTCTGGCATCATGTGGTAGTGAGATTGTCACCGTGGCTTTAAGACGTGCCGATCTCAGTGGGGGCGACGATCCTCAAGCAGACATCCTCAAATTCATCGATCCGGACAAGTATTTGATCTTACCTAATACCAGTGGAGCCATGGACGCGGATGAGGCCGTGCGTCTTGCTCGGCTTGCTGAAGCTGCCGGACTTCCAAAGTGGGTGAAGCTCGAAATTCATCCCGACCCGACCTATTTGCTGCCAGATCCAATCGAAACATTGAAAGCCGCTGAGATTCTGGTCAGGGAGGGCTTTACCGTATTGCCTTATATCAATGCTGATCCCGTGCTTGCTAAGAGGCTGCAGGAGGTTGGCACGGCGGCGGTGATGCCGCTGGGAGCACCCATTGGCTCAAACAAGGGGGTAGTCACACGCGACCAGATCAGGATTATCATTGACCAGGCGATCGTGCCGGTGGTGGTCGATGCTGGTCTTGGAGCTCCAAGTCATGCAGCGGAGGCGATGGAGCTGGGTGCTGATGCAGTATTGATCAATACAGCTATGGCAATTCCCTCCGATCCAGTGAGGATGGGGGAGGCGTTCAAGCTCGCAGTCGAGGCAGGCCGCGCCGCCTACGAGATAGGGCTGCCTGAGGCCGATGATCACGCATCAGCAACAAGTCCACTGACCGGTTTTCTCGAGTGATTTGTTATCTTTCTGGCTTTCCCTTTTTGGCTTCGGCCCCCGTTTTCACCTTGTCTTTTTCCGTTGATCTTAATTTATCTGCTTCTGACTGATTGGTTTCACTCATGCTCTTGAACCAGTAACCGAGGAAGAAATGCTTTTCTTCGAGGTTAATAAATTCGTCTGATTTGCCAATGAACGGTCTGAGTGTAGTGGTCATTTGTAGGGTAACGAGGATAAAGACAATGATCCACAATTTGAGATGGCCCCCTTGGCCGCCACCCATGCATTGAGATGCTCGCATGATCACACGGAGGCCAAAAATGAGGCAGACAATCCAGATGGTAATGGCCAAAAAACCAAAGAATACCGATGAGTTACTCGATGTGGAGAACAGCCAAACAACGGGAGCAAAGCCAACAAGCAAAAGCGAGGTGATGGTGATAAAGGTCAGCATCAGCCCAATAACATGCTGAATCTTGGCATCCATGCCGCCGAGGGAGCCAAAGATATACAAGCTAGGCAGGCAAATAAGGGCGCTGAAGAGCACGCCGCCGATTACTTTTAGAGGGGCGGCCCACAGCTGATCGCCGGCACTGAATATGCCGATGACAAACCCGAAAATAGCAAGGCACACCAGTGTGATGAGCAATAGGGCTGAAGCTGGGCTTTTTCCTTCATGATTGAATGAGTAGACAATGCTCATCGGTTTTCTGAGCAGATGACTCAGGATTTGAGAAAATCCGGAACCCTCCATGGCGATATAATCAGGGTCAGGGTCAGGGCCGGCGGGCTTTGCCTGTGGCGATCTTGGGATTGCAGGTGAGGGCTGCTTTACTGGCAGCTCAGGTGGTTGTTGGTCTGTCATGGTTTATTGTGGTTAGCGGTGATTTGAGGAATGGCTGTTTTTTGAGGAATGGCTGTTTTGATCCAAGGAAGGGTTTAGAGAATGAAGATATTCATGAGGCTTTTCCAGATGGTGTCGTAGAAGCTGCCATTCATGGGGTCGTCCCGTAAAAATTGGACTTCTAAACCGGGAGAGCCGAAGAAGGGGCGCATGATCCAAGAAATTTGAGCGCCGACAAAGAGGTTGCCGGCGAGCCAGGCGAAGAATGTGCGAGTTCCGTGTGATGGACTGGTAGCGAAGTCTCGAACTTGTCCCAGCAGGGAACTGTGTGAGACAATGCCCGCGTATGTAATCATCAAGGTATGGGAGAGCAGGATAATACTATGGAGTTGGCCTGCACCAGGATCTGTTGGGTCTGCAGCATGAAAGACAACAAATAATGCCACTGGACTGAGAGAGAGCAGGATAATGGACATGAGAGCGAAGCCAGCCAAGAGAAACTGAAAGCTTTGCCTAAAACCGATGCCACTTCCCAATGCCATAGCTAGCATGCCGTTGATTATGCCGTTGACCAGCAGAGTGGCCAAAATGACCAATGGAAACTTGATGGCAACATACGTGGCCATGGTCCACCCTTGCCACATACCCATGGTGAATCCATAGGCGCCACAGCCCAGGATGATGGCCGGGATACAGAAGCTCAGTGAGCGAGCTGGGTTGCACTCAAGCCAATCCTGTAAAAGTGCCCGACTGCCTCGGCAGAGCGCGGGAACATTATTCATCGTTTTGATAGTCACAGTTTCAGATGCCACAGCGATAACCTAATGAAAACCTATTACTTATGCCATAAAAAAGCCGTGGCCTCATTCAAGGACACGGCTTGCAAGCGTTGATGCTATAGAATTCTACTTCTTGGTATTGCGAAGTCCAGCTTCCGCAGCTAGCCAGTCACCATGTTCGTCCCCGTGCATGCCTTGATCTAGGCGGCTCATGTAATTGAGATATGCAGCGTGGCTGATTTGTTCGCTACTTACTTTTTGAGGTAGAGCATTACGGGTTCTTTTTCGGGCTACTTTTTTGGCGGCTTTCTTGACTACCTTCTTTGTTGCCTTCTTTGTGACGGTTTTTTTGGCCGCTTTTTTAGCGGTTTTTTTGGCTGCCCTT
>Ga0213868_10002395_pt1 | contig 18017 bp, 6 predicted proteins | sample PICome_9_FD_160087 | JGI IMG/M metagenome (GOLD analysis project Ga0213868, IMG submission 160087) | Coastal seawater microbial communities near Pivers Island, North Carolina, United States - PICO127 | ecosystem: Environmental > Aquatic > Marine > Coastal | place: USA: North Carolina | collected...
GCTAACATCGTTGGAATTCGGACTGCTACCGGTACCTCTCTTTGCACTTAATCGTAATAGTGGGAGTTTGCGGTTTAGTGAAGTATTAGCATCCCTTATAGGAACTGTGGTTCTAATTAGTGCGAGTGGAGTCGTATTATTAGTAGGATTACAAAGGACATAAAGTTTTCCGGTAGAATCAACTGTGAAATTATTATTACTCCCGACCGAAAGGGAATTTAAAGCAGTAGCACCATCAACATTCAAATCAAATCCCATAGAAACATCGCCACCATCCAAGATCACCATTGCAAGAGAATTATCATCGTAGAATTGGGCGACGGGATGAGATCCGTATTGACGAGCAATAATTGCAGGTCCTGTACCAGAGTTAGAAATATCAAGTTGTCTGGTAACTTCAACCTCTGTATTGGTTTGAATCATATCTCCTGTGAAGTTGATGGAACCGTCAACCCATAACCCCCCTTTAATCCAAACGCGTTCGGTGCCATTCCCGTCACCCCCGGGTTGAAGAAGAAGGTTTGTATCACTGGGAGTAGTAATAGTATTAGAATCTAATGTAAGACTATCTACTTTAAGTGAGCCGGCGCTAATATCGGTGGCATATGCTGTGCCACTGACATCCAAATTATAGGATGGATTATTAGTACCAATACCAACATTTCCTTCTATAATCGCACCATTGCTGGGAGGGGCATCATCATAAAATGACGAACCAACCGCAATATTATCTTTAACTTCAAAATGCGTTGCTTGTATTGTATTTCCAAGATTTATTCCTTCCGCAGTAATAGTACCATTGAATGATACGTCTGTATTTATAATAAGTGGTATAGACGTGGTGTTTTTCACATCGATGGTATCAACCTCAAGAGAATTCATAGTAACATCGCCACTAATATCAAGAGTGCTATTCATAGAAACAGCACCATCAACATTCAAATCAAATCCCATAGAAACATCGCCACCATCCAAGATCACCATTGCAAGAGAATTATCATCGTAGAATTGGGCGACAGGTTGAGAGCCATATTGACGGGCGATCAATGCCGGTCCGGTACCAGTGTTGGAAATATCAAGTTGATCGGTAACTTGGACGTTAGTATTTGTTTGTATCATATCTCCTGAGAAGTTAATGGAACCGTCAACCCACAACCCCCCTTTAATCCAAACGCGGTCGGCGCCATCCTCGGAACCCCCGGGTTGAAGAAGAAGGTCTGTACCACTGAGAGTAGTAATAGAGTTGTCATCTAACGTTAATTTGTTAACAACAATCTTATTAGCAGATAAGTTGTTCGCAACATCAACAGAGCTATTCATAGAAACATCGCCACTAACAACTAATGTGCTTGATAAAGTGGCAGCATGAGTAACATCAAGTGTGTTATCAATGGTAGTAGCACCAGAAACATCCAAAGTAGTTTTCAATTTGGTAGCCCCAGAAACAGCAAGTGTGGTAGTAAGGGTAGTCGCAGCAGAAACATCAAGTGTGTTATTAAGGGTAGTCGCAGCAGAAACATCAAGTGTGTTATCAATGACAGTAGCACCAGAAACATCCAACGTAGTTTTCAACTTGGTAGCACCAGTAACATCAAGATTATTATCAAGGGTAGTAGTACCAGAAACATCCAATGTAGTTTTAATTTTGGTAGCACCGCTAACATCAAGTGTGTTATCAATTGTAGTAGCACCACTAACATCTAAAATATTCGCTAATTTCGTAGCATTGACAACATCTAATGTGTTAGATAAAGTAGCCGGACCAGTAACAGCTAATGTGCTATTGAGAGTAGCAGAACCAGAAACATCAAGACTATCTCCAATGGTAGTAGCACCACTAACATCCAAAGTGGTTTTCAACTTGGTAGCCCCAGTAACATCAAGTGTGTTATCAATGACAGTTGCACCACTAACATCCAATGTGGTTTTTAATTTGGTAGCTGCGGTAACATCAAGTGTGTTATCAAGAACAGTAGCACCGCTAACATCCAAAGTAGTTTTCAATTTGGTAGCACCAGAAACATCAAGTGTGTTATCAATTGTAGTAGCACCAGAAACATCAAGTGTGTTATCAATTGTAGTAGCACCACTAACATCTAAAATATTCGCTAATTTCGTAGCATTGACAACATCTAATGTGTTAGATAAAGTAGCCGGACCAGTAACAGCTAATGTGCTTGATAAAGTGGCAGCACGAGTAACATCAAGACTATCTCCAATGGTAGTAGCACCACTAACATCCAAAGTGGTTTTCAACTTGGTAGCCCCAGAAACATCAAGTGTGTTATCAATGGTAGTAGCACCAGTAACATCAAGTGTGTTATCAATGGTAGTAGCACCACTAACATCTAATGTGTTATCAAGGACAGTAGCGCCAGAAACATCAAGTGTGTTATCAAGGACAGTAGCACCACTAACATCCAATTTGTATCCCATAGCAACGTGTCCGCCGTTTTTAATAATCATAGCAAGATTGAGATCATCGTAAAATTCGGCAATATCTGCATCTCCGTGTTGTGTTGCCACCAACGCAGGAGCGGTGCCATTATTCGAAATATCAAGTTGTGATGTAACTTGAACTTCTGTATCTGTTCGGATCATAGATCCAGTGAAGTTTATTGAACCGTCTACTTTCAACCCGCCACGAACCCATACAATATCGCCAGTGTCAGTTTCGCCACCAGGCTGTAGTTCTAGATTAGAACCGCTATTGGTAGAAATAATATGTTGATCTAATGTTAAGTTATTCACAACAAGTTTATCCGCTGACACATTATGTGTGACATCAAGATTAGAACCAAATGACACGTCACCATCTACATTCAAGTGTAGTGCCATGGAAACATCTCCGTCAACATCCAATGTGTTATGCAAGTGTGTGGAGAGTTGAACGTCGAGATGACTATTCAATGAAACATCACCACTTACATCCAAATGTTGAGCCATTGAAACATCGCCGTCCACATTAAGTGTGCTATGAAGACGCGATGAATTAATTACAGTTAATGTATTATTGACACTTAGATCGGGGACAAGGATAGTAGAAGTAGAATCACTATCAATATTCACGGTTTTGATAGACATGGAACCATCGTTAATAAGAATATCACCGTGTGTCATTTTCAAGTAAGACCCGCTAATATCTAACCAATCTTTCAAATATGTTTTAACATACCGATTAGCACTATTGTCGGTAGTCCACGACATTTATATTTGTATCTATATAAATATAAATATAAATATTTTGGGATTGTCTAAACTCTAATAATGAATAACTGTATGATTATTGACGATAATTATATGATGTTATGAATTAGACTTGGTGAATAAATCCACCGGCTGTCATATCAATGTCGGCGTTATTCTGGATAGTAATGTCATTATTGAATGTAGATGTGGATGTGACGAGGAATGTGCCTGTAATATCCATATTGCCGCCAACGTGAGCGTCAAAATTCATATCGATATGACCTCCATCTTTGATAGCAACGGCAAGACTTGCGTCATCGTAGAATTCAGCAATATCATAACCCGCACCGGTACCGTGTTGGCGAGCGATGAACGCGGGTCCAGTTCCATTATTGGAAACATCCATTTGTTCTGTAACACGAACAATAGTATCGGTCTTGATGAAATCGCCTGTGAAATTAATGGAACCATCAACGTGTAAATCACCAACAATGCGGACTTTGCGATCAACGTCGTCTGTGTAAGCGGCGTTGTTTCCAGGACGCATAATAATATCTGTTCCTGCGGTGCTGTAAATATCATTACTGTCAATATGGATATCATCAACGTGTAATGCAGCGGCAGAAATATCTGTTGTGGCAACAGCACTTGTCATAGTGGTGAGACCAGACACACCTAATGTGCTGGATAAAGTGGCAGCACCAGACACACCTAATGTGCTGGATAAAGTGGCAGCACCAGTAACAGCCAATGTGTCAGATAAAGTGGCAGCACCAGTAACAGCCAATGTGTTATCAAGGACAGTAGCACCCGAAACATCTAATGCGGCAGCTAATGCGGTAGCACCAGTAACAGATAAAGTGTCAGATAAAGTGGTAGCCTTTGTAACATCTAATGTGCTGGATAAAGTAGCAGCTTTGGCAACAGATAAAGTGTCAGATAAAGTAGCAGCTTTGGCAACAGATAAAGTGTCAGATAAAGTGGTGGCACCAGTAACAGATAAAGTGTCAGATAAAGTGGAAGCACCAGTAACAGCCAATGTGCTTGATAGAGTAGCAGCTTTGGCAACAGATAAAGTGTCAGATAAAGTTGTAGCACCAGTGACACCTAATGTGCTTGATAAAGTGGCAGCACCAGTGACACCTAATGTGCTTGATAAAGTGGTAGCATTAGTGACATCTAATGTGCTGGATAAAGTAGCAGCATCATTGACAGCTAATGTGTTTAATAAAGTAGCAGCATCATTGACAACTAATGTGCTGGATAAAGTAGCAGCATCATCGACAAGTAATGTGCTCTTAAGTGTGGCAGCATCATTGACAACTAATGTGCTCTTAAGTGTGGTAGCCTTTGTAACATCTAATGTGTCAGATAAAGTGGTTGAATCAGTAACAGCCAATGTGTCAGATAAAGTGGTGGCACTACTAACAGCCAATGTGGCTTTTAAATTGGTAGCATCAGTAACATTTAATGTGCTCTTAAGTGTGGTACCCTTTGTAACATCTAATGTGTCAGATAAAGTGGTAGCCTTTGTAACAGTCAATGTGTCAGATAAAGTAGTGGCATTAGACACAGTTAATGTGCTTAATAAATTGGTGGCACCAGTGACACCTAATGTGCTTAATAAAGTGGTAGCCTTTGTAACATCTAATGTGTTGGATAAACTGGTGGCATCAGTAACAAACAATTTGTCAAATATACTGGTATCACCAGTAACATCTAATGTGTTATTAAGGACAGTAGCACCAGTAACATCTAATGTGTTGGATAAAGTAGCAGAACCAGTAACAGCTAATGTGCTTGATAAAGTGGTAGCCTTTGTAACAGCCAATGTGTCAGATAAAGTGGTAGCCTTTGTAACAGCCAATGTGTCAGATAAAGTTGTAGCACCAGTGACACCTAATGTGTCAGATAAAGTTGTAGCACTAGCGACACCTAATGTGCTGGATAAAGTTGTAGCCTTTGTAACATCTAATGTGCTGGATAAAGTTGTATTATTGGCAACAGATAAAGTGTCAGATAAAGTGGTTGCATCAGTAACAGCCAATGTGTCAGATAAAGTGGTGGCACCAGTAACACCTAATGTGCTTGATAAAGTGGTAGCCTTTGTAACAGCCAATGTGTCAGATAAAGTGGTGGCACCAGTAACACCTAATGTGCTGGATAGAGTGGTAGCATCAGACACAGCTAATGTGCTGGATAAAGTAGCAGCTTTGGCAACAGATAAAGTGTCAGATAAAGTTGCTGCACCGGTGACATCTAATGTGTCAGAAAGAGCAGTAGCACCAGTGACAGATAAAGTGTCAGAAAGAGCAGTAGCACCAGTGACAGATAAAGTGTCAGATAAAGTGGCAGCTTTGGCAACAGATAAAGTGTCAGATAAAGTGGTAGCACCCGAAACAGCTAATGTGTCAGATAAAGTGGAAGCACCAGTGACCCCTAATGTGCTATCAAGTATAACAGCACCACTAACATCTAATTTTTTACTCATAGCAACGTGACCTAAATCCTTAACAACCATTGCAAGACCACTTTCTTCGTGGAATTCGGCAATTGGTTGCGAACCGTATTGACGAGCAATAATCGCAGGTCCTGTACCAGAGTTAGAAATATCAAGTTGTGTGGTAACTTCAACTTCTGTGTTGGTTTGTATCATATCACCAGTAAAGTTGATAGAACCATCAACAAATAGACCACCATTGATGTATACCTTTTCACTACCGTTATTAGCTCCACCGGGTTTTAAGTATATGTGTGTGTTTGTGGCAGTTGTAATAGAATTGTCGTCTAATGTTAAGTCATTAACGACAATTTTATCTGCTGATAAGTTATTCGCAATATCAACAGAGCTATTCATAGAAACATCGCCAGTAACAACTAATTTGTCAGCTAAAGCAGTAGCACCAGTAACATCTAATGTGCTGGATAAAGTGGTAGCATCAGACACAGCTAATGTGCTGGATAAAGTGGTATCACCAGTAACATCTAATGTGTTATTAAGGACAGTAGCACCAGTAACATCTAATGTGTTGGATAAAGTAGCAGAACCAGTAACAGCTAATGTGCTTGATAAAGTGGTAGCATCAGACACAGCTAATGTGCTTGATAAAGTGGTAGCATCAGACACAGCTAATCTGCTTGATAAAGTGGTAGCATCAGACACAGCTAATGTGCTTGATAAAGTGGTAGCCTTTCTAACATCTAATGTGCTGGATAAAGTGGTAGCATCAGACACAGCTAATGTGCTGGATAAAGTTGCGGCTTTGGCAACAGCTAATGTGCTGGATAAAGTTGCGGCTTTGGCAACAGCTAATGTGCTGGATAAAGTTGCTGCACCGGTGACAGATAAAGTGTCAGATAAAGTGGAAGCACCAGTGACATCTAATGTGCTTGATAAAGTGGCAGCTTTGGCAACAGATAAAGTGTCAGATAAAGTGGTAGCACCCGAAACAGCTAATGTGTCAGATAAAGTGGAAGCACCAGTAACAGCTAATGTGTCAGATAAAGTGGAAGCACCCGAAACAGCTAATGTGTCAGATAAAGTGGAAGCACCAGTAACATCTAATGTGTTAGATAAAGTAGCAGCACCAGAAACATCTAATGTGTTATCGATGACAGCAGCACCAGAAACATCTAATGTGGCTTTTAATTTGGTAGCATTAGTGACATCTAATGTGTTATCAAGGACGGTAGCGCCAGAAACATCTAATGTGGCTTTTAATTTGGTAGCATTAGTGACATCTAATGTGTTATCAATGACAGCAGCACCAGAAACATCTAATGTGGTTTTTAATTTGGTAGCATCATTAACATCTAATGTGGCTTTTAATTTGGTAGCATTAGTGACATCTAATGTGTTATCAATGACAGCAGCACCAGAAACATCTAATGTGGCTTTTAATTTAGTAGCATTAGTGACATCTAATGTGTTATCAATTACAGCAGCACCAGAAACATCTAATGTGGCTTTTAATTTAGTAGCATTAGTGACATCTAATGTGCTATCAATGACGGTAGCGCCAGAAACATCTAATGTGGCTTTTAATTTGGTAGCATCAGTAACATCTAATGTGCTGTTAAGTGTGGTAGCATCAGTAACATCTAATGTGTTATCAAGGACGGTAGCACCAGAAACATCTAATGTGGCTTTTAATTTGGTAGCATTAGTGACATCTAATGTGTTATCAATGACAGCAGCACCAGAAACATCTAATGTGGCTTTTAATTTGGTAGCATTAGTGACATCTAATGTGCTATCAAGGACGGTAGCGCCAGAAACATCTAATGTGGCTTTTAATTTGGTAGCATTAGTGACATCTAATGTGCTATCAAGGACGGTAGCGCCAGTGACATCTAAGGAAGCCGCTAATTCTGTAGCACCGGTAACAGCTAATGTGCTGGATAAAGTAGCAGCACCAGAAACATCTAATGTGGATTCAAGTGTTGTACTTCCAGCGACTTTGATACCGCCACTCATTGAAACATCTTCTACAAAATATGTTACATTAGCACACGCATCCATATGTTGTGTGCGGCGTGTATGGTCGTCTAAACGAACTTGTGTATTTTCATCAAGATCTACTAAATGACGAAGCTTTTCAGTTGCAACGGCAGTTACAACACCTTCATGGCGAACGTTGTATTCTGTTGCCTTAATGCTAAATGTTGGGTTAACATCATCAGCGGTTGTGTATAAATTCATCGAATTATCACTACGAATCATTACACCGCCGCCGCTAATATCAACAAACCCCTTTACATAGGTTTGACGAAATTTATTCGCATTATTTGACTGATCGTACCAAGTACTCATCTATATATATATTTATGTAAGATATATATATATAAATAAATAAAAAAATATTATATTACTAATAATTATTGATATAACCAAGTATTTACAGTATATCGGTATGTGCCATTCAGTGGTGAATTTACTTTATGAGGATGCGTCCAATACGGAGGAAACGCAATAATATCTCCTTTTTTCATTTTAACACTAAAATTTTGCGATGGAAAAACAAACTCTCCGCCGTCGTAGTCATCATTCAAACACATAATTACACTCATGTTTCTCACCTTGCGGTATGCGATTGACCTGTGTGAGCTATCCTCAACCACATTATCACAATGTAAACGCGTTGGACCGTATATTTTACGAATACAATATCCAGAATCGCCATTGGATTTCACATTATATGTGAAAAAAAGATGATGAATCACTTTATTGATAACGCCAAAAATATCTTTATCTAATATGAACGCATCTTCGCTATTTATTGAATTCAGATGGATATATTTACAAAACACATTCTGGGAAGGTTCCCATCGTTCATCACGATATTGTTGTTGGCTATCATAAAAATTTATAATTTTATCGCATAATTCATCACTTAATATATTTTTATTTTGAATCAAGAAAATATTATTCGTCTCTATATAAGGAAATTCCTTGTCGATTGAAACGTTGGATTCTACTACATTAATAATCTCATATACGCATATTTGTTGGTGTATTGAACTATGGATACATACAGATGAAATATCTTGGATATAAAGAAGTTTTTCATTAGCTATTTTTTCAATATGTATGTTATCTTGAATGGTGTTGATATCGTCAATATCGGCAATAACTAAAATATAACTTTCAAATTCAATATGCTTGTCAATATTAGAAGACAAGTCCAAATTATATTGTTTTTGTACTACATAATGTTCTGGCGGAATAGTGTTTTTATTTGAAACATATTCTAAAATTGTACTTTCATCCATTTTTATATAAACATAAGTAAGGGATTATATTTATATTACATTATGACTGATTTATTTATTAAAGAATATGAGAATGTATTGGAACCAGAGTTATGTAGAGGTATCATAAAAATGTTTAACGAGAGTAAAACAACGTATAAAGGTGTTACTGGTGGAGGGCTCGATGAGAATGTGAAAAATACGTTTGATATGCAGATTACAAATACTATTAATAATATACGTACATCACACGAACAACGGGAACAGTGGAAAATATACGATGATAAATTGTATCAAGCACTGACGACACATTTGCAGAAATATTATCACGATGTGGGATTAGCCGAATTAATAAAGGAAAAACACATTATTTCAAATACACACGACACGGGGTTTCAAATACAACGCTACATAAAAAATGATGGATTTTATACATTTCATCAGGACTTTTGTATTGTGAAAAAAAATATGTGCCGCGTGGTGACGTTTTTGTTCTATTTGAATGATGTTGACGAAGGTGGTGAAACGAACTTTTTTAACCAAATATATGTCAAACCGAAGGAAGGGAAATTGGCGTTTTTCCCAGCAACGTGGAATTATATTCACAAAGGAGAAATACCAAAGTCGAATGATAAGTATATTGTCACGGGCTGGATATATGCAAATATTTAAATATATAGAATCATATTTAAATATTAAGTTTTGATGATGAAATTGATGGAAGTATATTGTGGATAAAAAGGGTCGTCGTTTGTGGTGTTCTGTAGTATATCTACATTTCCGGTTTGGTGCGTGTTTGTGCTAAAATAATCTTGAGACATAACAAAAGCGGCATCAGTAACGTATTGAAATCTGCCATCGCTCCCGCCTCCATCCTGTGTACCAGCTCTGAACGGAAAAGTTGGGATTAGATTACCCGCATTAACACTTTGAAAATCTACATCCACAATGGTATTGGTATTACCGTATGTGTAATTCGTAGAAATATCGTGATTATGTGTAGGTAAATGATTGTCATCAATATGCGTCGTTCCACTACTAATATCATTATAATTATTATTTGAAAATGTAAACCCGGTCCCGGTTGAACCGATTGGAATACGCATTCTCATATCGGGAACATTAAAATTTGTACCGTCGCTTATTAATGCGTTTGATAGGTCTGGATAGGTAGCGCAACTATATTGAGAACCATCACATAATAACCAACCATCAGGCGCATTATCTCCAACATACATCATAGTAAAACCAGCTGGAAACGCACCACTGGCATTTCCAGAAATATCCATTGCAGCACCGGGTCGGACATCACTGCGTCCTATGCCAACTGCACCACTATTTGTAATGGTGAAAATAGGTTCATTATCACTATTTGTCAGTTCCATTATATTACCGGTACTATGTTGATTTATTTTCAAAGGTGTGGGTCCATTTTCTGTATCTGAAATATCAATATGTAAATTATCTTGATAATTCACACTGGTATCAATAGTAATTTCATTAAATGTATTTACAGAAGCATTAAGAGATACATCACCAATCAAGACAACCGGCACGAAAAAACGGAAATTAGTGTTTAATACACTTATTCTGCTTTGTGCATTTGCGTTATCATCCACAAATTCAAAACTGAAGGAGTTTGATCCATTAGAAAAAAATAAATCCCCGTTTTGAGAAAGGGTATGAAAATTTGATCTACTATTATTATTATCGTATCCAACCCACGCGGCATGTCTCGCAGTGTTACCTTTTTTTATAGAATAATTTGCATTTATAGATGGTATTGTAACTTGATAATTCGGGTGGACCGATGTACCAATACCTATTTTGGATCCGGAAATATCCAACGCAAGTGTGTCTGTAACCCCATTATAACTAAATAACTTCAATCTTTTTTTGAAGAAAATCTCTGATCCATTGTTACTATCGTTAGGGTTAGTGCTAGCTTTAAAACCAAACCCACCATTAATTGTGTTCGTATTATCTGCAAATCCAAATAACTCGGTATAATTGTTAATGCTTGTAGATATTTTATTGAAATTGATAAAAGGTTGGTTTTTATTTATGGATACATATGAACTGCTATTATCAACCTCGTAATATACATTTATATACTTACCACAACGTGAAGAACTTCGGGTCACGAGCGATGAACCTTTAATACTATTTGAATAAATATCTCCTGTATTAGAAATTTTAAAATTATCACTAATGTTAAATAGGATATCAGTATCTAATGTAGTTGAACCAATACCCATTTTACTTGTTAATATATTATTGTCTCCGGCATAGGTGCTTATGTGACTTTGACCTATAGCCATTCCAGAAATATCAATATTTAGATTTGCGCTGCGAGTCTCGGGGCTTCCCAAGCGAATTTTATCTGAAATTGTTAATATTGTGGAAGGGAATGTTGAAAACTTTTGGATATAGGCATAACAAAACACGACATAGTTATTGGAATCTGTTGAATCCTGGAAGACAAATCCATTATTAAAATCATCTGATATGCTAGAACTATAGGTTTGACTTTGTATTGCATTTAAATTAGTATTATTTATGTGTAATAGACTGCCGTGAATACCCAAGTTACCTTTCTTAATCTCCAAATCGTCTTTAATACCACTTGTAGAACCTACACCCAACCCTTCATCTGATAATAAAATATCTACACTATCATTTATTTTAAACCAATGATTTATACCTGCACCTGTACCGCCATTGAATGTAATGTTATTCACTCCACTATAATCCTTCAAAATAATATCTCCATCATCAGAACGTAGATTCATCCACGATCCATACGAATATAATTCTACTTTATTTGTACTGGTATTGTAGCGCATTGATCCATTTGTGGTTGAATTTCTGTCACTTGTAATTCCAGAAGGCAATATCAGCCCCCCGTCCATAGATATATCTAAAATACCAAAATGATGAATGTGTGAAATATCAACAACACTGGACCCAACATTCAATAAAGAGTTTCCAGATGAAATTTTATTATCTTTTATGAGAACCATTTTACTATATAAAATGTATTATATATAGTAAAATGATAAATATATCTTATTAATGAACGCCGTGGTAAATGATGAATTTAATTGTTGCGTATTCAGGAATAAAATCGGCACCTGCATTATTGTTTGTGTTTGTATCTTGTATACCATCATGAATTGGGAATTGCTGGCTTTGACCTCTAAAAACTCCTTGTTGGTTTGATATAGCATCTCCACCAACCGCATTATTTTGTTGATTACCATTTTCGCCCTGCACATCTCCTACTCCAGTCTTTGTTACATATTTGAGACCATATTGATTGTTTGATTGATTCATAGCTCCATATAGGGATTCGTCTCCATCCCAGTTCCAGTTCGCGTGTTCATGGCTATTTATTAATTCTTTTGTAAATAATGTATTTCCAAAATTCATATTGGTTTTATTTAATTCTATATCAAAATTGTTATCAAGACTCACATTATGATTATGACTTGGCATATGATTTGGTGTGATTTCATTTGAGCCTGATTGAGATTCAAATGTTGTTCCTGTGGATGGATTACCCATAGGCATACTATCGGTAAAATTTGGCAAATTTATAGTTGTTGTGTTTCCTCCATAATTTGAACCAATAACATTACTTAAATCCACATAACTATTACGTGCCAATGTAGAACCATCACATAACGCCCATCCAGAAGGCACCGATTGAGTGGGCTCAAGCATAATCACCGAACCCACCGGATACAAACCATATACTTCGCCGGACACATCTAATACATAGTCCGACGAAGCAGATGTGCTATTATCTCCATCTGGAGACACACCCATTCCCAAGTTGGATACATTCACTTTTATTTCATTATTTTTCGACGCCTGCAAATAATATCCACTATCAACAGTATTTTTATTTAATTCAATTGATGGATTGGATGCACTATTAATACTAAATTCGCTATAAATATACACGTTATTGCGGGTAATATTAATAACACCCGAGTTTATAGTAAGATTACCACTGATTTCAAGAGATTCAGTAAATATAAACTGTTTAGTTGTGCTATTTGTCACATTCATAACGAGGTTATCATATTTATTTTGAATAATGTTAGAACTTATGTCAAATGCGTTTGATTTATAGTGTGTAATAGTATTATATCTACTATTTGATAATAAACTAACATTTGTTCGATTATGATCATCCACGCCTCCCGTTTTAAACCCGAACGAACAATCTGTAATTTTCCAATTTAACCCAATTGTATCTGAAAGCAAGTCCCAATCATCAATATTATTTGAATTATAACCACTTCCTAGAAGCATTGATTCATTATTGCTATCATAATAAATTGCACGTCCTGAATCCCCAAATATACTGTGATATCCATTTGAGTATAAGCTGAAATTGTTATTGTAAGTAGAAAAGTAATACGTGTCATTATTGTTAGCATTTGTCGATGTAAATAAAGTATTGTGACTGTTTGTTTTTGTTGAGAATACAAGACGATTTGTAATATTAAACGAACTGTCATTTCCGTCATCAAATAATAATTCTTGGGGTTTCAAATCATTTACGCGAATATAATTACATGATAAATCATTGAATGAAACATCTCCATTTGTTTCAACAATACATTTATTGTTAATATTCAAACTTTCTCCGGTTCCACAAGAAACGCCAATACCTATACCTCCTTTTGAGTACAAATATTTGTTATTTAATATATTACTTCCAGTATAATTTATTGATACATTGCCACTAATATCGAATGTATTTGACGGGGTATTTCCATTTAAATTGTGTCCTATACCAGTAGAATCGATATGTAATATTTCATTATTTTGTATTGTCATGACTATTTTTCCCGAACCGACTTTGAAATCAAAATGGTTATTTGAGCTTTCGAATATAATGGCATTTGAGTCATAATGCATTTGACTTGTTTCAACATTATTTGAATTATAGAATAGTATTTTATCTTCAATACCAATATTTCCAGCAATCAACCCGTCTTCTGGATGGGTAGGACCACCAGAATTCAAATGGACACCAGAAGCATCCAATTTCATTCTGTCTGTGCCACTTAAATTAAAAAGGATTGATTTTCCACCATCTCCAAGAGAAATAGAGGACACCCCATTATCAAAACTAGAATTATCAACGGTTACACGATTAGTATTTTGAATGAATTTAAATTTGTCATCACTATCATCTAAATATATTGTTCCGTTTCGCGAAGTATCTACAAAATGATAGTCTTGATGAGAAGTATTATCAAACCGAGGCAATCTTAATCCCTGAGTATGGAATTCTAAAATATTATTGTCATTCACGATTCTACTCATATTTAAACTATTGTCAATCACTATGCGACGGGTGTTTTTAATACCATCTTGTGTTAAAATAATAGTCATTATATATGTTAATATATAATGTAAGAAGAATAATATTTTGCTTTTTTTGACGAAGATAATGGAAATGTAAATAAATTATGAACCAGTATATTTGATGAACTTGAATGGCATACAAGGAGGTAAATAAGAACTACTACTATTCCCATGATTTCCTACATTTAAATCGTAATTGGGTGTATTAAATGGTGTTATATTTGTATCGTTTGCTTGTTTCCTGAATGAAAACCGGTCTACAGTAAGAAAACTCTTAGCGTTCTGTCCACTACTTTGTAATGTCCGACGTATGCTTGTCTCGTTACTTGATCCTTCATTCGCTCCATTACCCGAGACGTAGTATTGAGCGCTATTCACTATAAAATAACTGTTCTTTCCCGAGTTTGATATATCAATAGAAGCTTGGAGGTTAGAAGTAATCTCATGACTATGTGCTGGAATATGATTTGTTTCGATATTTGATGAACCGCCGTTGGACCTTGTATTTGATGTTGAGCCACGCGGAAACCTTGATAAAGAAGTAGTACATAATTCTGGTGTTTGATTGAATCCATTACATAAAACCCATCCATGGGGAACACCCATTGTCACAGGAATCATCATAATAGACCCCTTGGGATATATGCGGGCGTGTCCGCCAAGGTTAAGGATTGAATTTCCGGAAGATACATTTGATTTTATGTTTACACGTTTATTTTGAATATCCACACTCACATTACCCGAACTATCCTTTGTCTTGAATAATGACGCGTTATCACTTGTATTTTCTTGGGAAACAGATACTAATGATGTGGTTGTAGTAGAACCGGAAATATCCACACTGCTAATATCCGCAAAAATATTATTATTTAATCCACCATCTAATTCAATACCTTGATGTGTGAGTGTAAAATCATTAGATGATGCTATTGGATTATTAATTTCAAAATGTTTGGATTTTATGGTTAATGTATTGGTGTTTCCCCCTATCTGTAAAATTTTTGGACCATTGGTAGTATGAAATTGGTATTGGAAATTACCGATCGTGTGAGCTTGTTCGTCTCTATAAAGTAAAACATTACCCGAGACGTCTACATTAGTTGCGTCAAGGCCTTGCTTAATATAAACACCGTTATTTAAGTTGATTGTATGTGTTAATCCAATATTGTAAATATCCAAGTTATTGAAATACATTTTATTTCCATCAAACACAAACCCAGAAGTTGGGGAACCATGAAAGTTGAATGAAAATTTGTCTTTATAACGAATAATAAATTCGTCGCCGCTAATACCCATACCATAATCATTATTGATTTGCATACAATTGAAGCATATATCGCTGGAAGTGGACTCGGGTTGGATTGTGAATATAGGGTCAGTGCGATTACCACCATAATAGCTTTGGTCCCGAATAATTATTTTATCATTATTTATACTAATCATGGATACATCTGCATTATCAAATTTCACATCATTACAAAAAATATCTTTTGCGTTCATGACACCAATGGATTTTATACCAAAATTCCCGCTACTTCCACATTGAAAAGTGTAATTGGTATTTAAAGGTTGATTATCCAATACTACTTTTTCTTCCACACACAGGGAGTTTGTGGGTATAGACACATTATTATACCCAATAGCCATACTTCCATTCACATTGACGCGGTTCGCGCCTTTTGTATCCGTATTTACATTCATCGTCATATCTTTTAAATAAAGTTTTGTAGATGCTGTGTTTCCAGTTAAACCAACCACGAATTTGGTACTAGATGGTTCTATTTCAAAACTACTGAATCCATTTGAATCCGAATATGAAATATCCACACCAGTATTGTCATCGTCTTTAATGGAAGTAGATATACCAGAGGCCGACGCATCTAAAAACCGGATTCCATTCAATAGAGAAACTGTGCCGCTAATATCCACTTTGTTTATAATATCACTTGCATTTTGGAAATTGATACCCATACTACTATCTTGTGTAATGATGACCTTTTTAATACTATTTCCGTTTCCGTCGTCAACGTAGAATTCCATATGTCCGCCATTGGAAGGGTCAATATATGTAATGTCGTTCCCAAATACATCATTATTCAGGGATTGCCAGCGCGACCCGTCATATCCTTTCAGTGTATGAGAGCGATTGTCATAAAATATAGTTCCTTTCAGTGCCGATGAAGGTTCGCTATCCAGTCGTGGTAATATTACACTATCGGACATGCTAATATCTAATACATTTCGCGATGTATTTGTAATACCGTAATTTAATTTCAATGGTGCGTTGAAAGCAAGGTGTTTTAATTGTCCTATGTTACTAACCGCTTTATCATGAATATTGATGCGTCCAATTGAACCATTGAATCGCCTGTCATTAGCTACATTCCTACCTAAATACGCAACGCTTCCAATCAGGGTGTGTTCTGCTCCAAATGTTGTGTCAGTATTGAGAACATTACCATCTACAATAATATATCCCAGATCATCACCAGAATTACTTACATTATCATCATAACTAAATATAATATGATGTGGATTTCCATCATTCAGACCAGAAGCCCCACCATTTATTGTAACATTGGAACCATATGTTGCCAAAGCTAGTGCTGGTGTATTGTTAGAAATAAAACCAATTAAATTATTCCTTGCAGTAGCAGGAGAAGCACCAATATCAAACAACGTGCGATATTGGTTCAAATCGTTAAACACAACGTCAATGAGTTCAATGGTAATTCCAAGTGTTGGGCCTGTAAGCGGTACATATCCTTTCTGTATTAAATCAACGCCATCATTTGTTCCAGCATTAAATGTATCTTGCGAACTGTCATACGTGAAATATGGCTCATCTACAAATCCTTCAATATCATTATTTGTTATTTTCACGGCCATATTATATATTTTGGGTTAGAATATATAATATCATTACAAACAAATAATTATTATGCGTTTTCCAAGGCAGTGAGTCTTGCTAAAACACTTGTCAATTGGGTTTCCAATGTTTCTACTTTTGTTTCCAATTCGGCAATGCGTACCTTATCCGCTTGTTGCTGGCGGTCTATTTCCTGGGTGGCTGCTGCAGCCACCGTCCATATTGCGTTTTTATCTAATGCTTTAAAATTATTTACATTTTGTCCGTATACAAATATTTGATACTTATTTGCAGAACTGTCATATACACAATCTTCAGTTCTCAATGGTATCTTTAATGTTAATGTAGTTTCATTTATTATATTATCTACAGTTACATTAAACTTTTCTTTATCATTGTGTAATTCAAGACTAATAAGATAAGGGTTATTTGAACTATCTTTCAGGTCGGTTTCTAAATTGTTAAATGTAGTATCATCAAGTATCAAGTATTCACCGGAAACATCTGCGAGTCCATATACATTTGGTGCTGTACCAAATTTTGTAGTACACGCGCGCGGTAATACTTCTTCGACTTCTTGAGCGATGAAACCATATACTCTTGTGCTTCCGCGATTTATTGAATCAACATAAGAATAAGTACAAGGTTTGAGTTTTCTGAAATCTAATAAGGCTTTATCGTCTTCAATCGTTTGGATATTATGCTTAATACGTTTATCACTATAAATAAATACACTGGTCCCGCCAACTAAAATACTTTCCTTCGTTATAATTGAGACTGCTCTGTTAGCGGTGGTGTCATTGTCGTCCGATGATCCGTT
>Ga0213868_10002397_pt1 | contig 17999 bp, 29 predicted proteins | sample PICome_9_FD_160087 | JGI IMG/M metagenome (GOLD analysis project Ga0213868, IMG submission 160087) | Coastal seawater microbial communities near Pivers Island, North Carolina, United States - PICO127 | ecosystem: Environmental > Aquatic > Marine > Coastal | place: USA: North Carolina...
TAAACCTTCTAAAGAAGGTAAAAAAATGAATGAATTATTTTCAATTTAAAATATAATTATATTATAATGTGCGAAAGTTGTGAAAAAAAACAATGTCAATGTAAGCTAACCAATTATGAAAAATGGTTGTATACTTTATATACGACCATTATATTTATTCTTGTCTCTAATCCGTTTACTTACAAATTAGTCAATTCTATTTTAGGAAATATATGTGACAAAAAAGGTTGCCCGACTCCATTTGGCTTCATAGTTCATACCATAGTATTTACACTTATTTTAAGACTTATTATGTAGATCTTTTCATCCAAGATTTACGTCTACTAAATTTTTTTATATTTTCTAAATCTATTTATGGGTGGTATAGTTCTTGTTGTATCTTGTACCCATATAGGATGACCGTCGTATCTTGGATATACAAAGTTAGTTATAATATCTGATGTTTCAAGTTGAAACTCCTTTAAACTTTTTTGTGGGTCATCTATTTAAATATCGAACTTTCTTATAATATACCAATCTTTGTAATCTTCAAACTTAATATAATCGTCCGTCGTTGGAAATGGTGCGACTGGATTATATTTTGTATAAGGAATGAATAACTTATTGAATTCAGATTCAAAGTATTTGATTAAAAAAATAATGAATATAATTTTATTTTCTTATATTTATCTTCTAACTTAGTATGAATATTAAATAAATACAACAATTGTCCATAATTTAATAAATATTCATCAGGAAAGTTTTTTTTCCAAACCGTCCGAAACCAAAATATCTAAAATGTCTTTATCGCAGTTATTTACGATTTTTAATAAGTATTTGTAATTTTTGAATATAAATAAAGCACTTAAACACGAACCGGATGCGTTTGGTATATCTTTATGACGGTGATTGAATAATTCGATCACCTTTTTATTAGGTTGTTTTAATACAAAATAAAAATATTCATCAAACTCCTTAAAATTATTATTATAATTTGCTTTAACTAATAATTCCATAAATACCGTTTGGCTTTTTATTTTAGTCCCAGCGACATTCGCTTCATATGTTTTAGTTATATCCTGATGCATAATAGTTGGTTTCACGGTACGTGGTCTTCGGCTTTGTCCCAGACTCTCTCTTCGGTTTTGTCTTCGGCTTTGTCCCAGACTCTCTTTGGTTTCTTTGATTGTGTCTTAGAGTTGGGCTCTGTCTCGGGCTTGGTCTTACACTCTCTCGGTCTAGGAATCACTTCTGACGGGTTAGATTTATTTTGAAGTTGATTTATTCCAATAACTAATCCAACCGCTCCTAAAATACCAATAACCATTATTTCATTAATTATATATTACGAATAATAAAAGTTGATAAAGAATATAATATTCCCCCCCATAATGTATCTAATAACGCCATTTTATAATCCCACTTATTCAATATTGCCATATTTGTAAATTCATAAATTCCATAGGTAGATGAACCTAAAATAAAAGCATATTGTAAACTTGCGTTATTCATAAATACAAAATAGTATAGTTGAATACATATAAATATATATACAATTATAGCATAAAATATATTTATATTTAATCGCGAACCTTGTATACTATATATTATTTTAGATATTCTATTAGATATAAACCATAAAAAAATAATATCTAAAATCATGGTAACCATTATAATTTTTAATAGTAACATATAAATATAACATATAATAATATATAATGACACATATACTTAAACGATTACAAAAAGATATAGAAAAGTTAAATGATTTAAATCTAAATTTTGAATTAAATGAGAATGAATTAGTATACAAAAGATACAAATTCATTATAGGTTCTAATTATCCTTTTACACCTCCTAAATTAATATTAGGTGATACAGAATATATAAATTTTTTTATTAGAAAATATATTAAATATAATAAAAATATTCCATTTCTTAATATAAAATGTCCGTGTTGTTTCAATATTACTTGTGAATGGTGTCCTTCTTATAATTTAAGAAATATGTTCAACGAATGTAAAGAATATCTCAAAACATACCATAATTTATTTAATTTTCTTATTGTGTATAAAGCAGAATTTTTTGATGATTTAGTTTACAAAAATATTTCAGAGTATTTTATCGACCAAAATTAATGTATTTGCGTCCCACATAGGATTTGTAAACGAATTTAATGGAGGCAAAATTTTTAGCGGAGGAGCGTTACTTAAATTATATAAAGAATCAATAGACTCGTACATACCAAATAATCTTGCTACATAAATCATAGTTGTAAACGCGCGTTTCATTGGTTCATTTAATTCGGGGCTTATACTATACATATGAGACGATAATTCAAAATCGGCTAAATTATTTATAATATCATTATTGTGTTCAACATTTTCTATATTTACTGGCATGTATAGGTTAGGTACTCCCATTTGTAATGCTAATTCTTGAATTGCGCAAATATTCGTTCCCATATTCAAATATAATACTGGAACATATGGATTGGTCAATGGTGGTGGACAAAAGATCTTGTACAATTTATATGGAACCATTATATTAGTAATAATATTAGCTGGAATGGTTGCTTTTAATTCATCGAATGTATAATTACTTCCGTCTTGTTTATATTTAGTATCATTGGATTTATAAGGAACTGCCATTTCTAGAAATCGGTCAATACCGTTTGAAGCACTACGATTATATTTTCCAGATTCCCCCTGAGTAAATGTATACTTATTGGATGTTGTATTCAATAAGTATTTCAATTCGTAGTCGTTTGTATGCGACAATGGAGCCATCAATCCGATAATATCGCTGTTGGATACAATTTGTTCTAAGTTTTTATAAGTATAATCAATTACTTGGCGATTTGCTCCATATTTGGCCGGATTTACATCTAAACCAATCATTTGAATACATTTAAGGTGCCGCGTTTCACCATATATAGACACGCCGTAAGGAATATAAATTGTTAAACTATTAACATTAAACGTTCTAAGTGCGAGAAACACAGCATACCAATCATCTGTATCGCCATACATAAATCCAGGCATCCACATATCATGAATCAGTAGAACGTTTTTGCCTTCAAAGAAACTCATATTTACAAATCTTATAATAAAAATAAAATTTCAATTTTTATATAAACGAAATTTTATATAATTATATATGTTACCTATAATAATATCTAGAATACTTGTAATATGGGCTTGTATTCTAATTGTTTCTTTTACATTTTCACCCAAATTATAGCTTTTTAAATATTGGACCAAATGACAATTTAATTATTTTTGATATTACAATAAACACTATGCCTAAATATATTGGAATTGTTTGTATTTCGGTTGTTAATAGCAGTTTACGTACATTGAATACGAATATTTTAAATTCTTGGATTGTAAATAATATTCAAGACCATAAATATAATTTAAAACATTCATATGCTTATGAAATATCGATTACCCATTCACTTTATGTATGGATTGACTTTTTTATGTATATGAATATTATATTGAATCAAATAGACTTATTTATGATTGAATTATTATCAGAATTTGTTAGTACTATAATTATTACCCATTATTATTTAGAAGCTCCTAATATACCATTAAAATCGCAATTTCCAGCAGCAGTATATGCTCCCATATTATCCAAGAATATCCAATCACCGATGCAAGCTTCTTTTGGTACCCTTGCGTAATTCAATGTATCGTATGAATCACAAGTTGGTCCAAATATTTTTATAGTTTCATATTCGCTTATTTCTTTTGTTTCTTTTGTCTCACTATCATAAGAATGTGTCAATAATGGAAATTCCCAGTGGTCTCGATGGTATATATTAAGTTCATGATATACTCCATTATCTAAAAATATTCCACGTTTTGTTTTACTAATAATTTGCGTAAATAAATGATAAGACGGTTCCGAATAATATCTACCTGGTTCAGCTATAATTTCATAAGGTACATATTTTGTCCATCCAAGTATTTCGGTTAAATCACTATTTGGTAATAATCCTCCACCTATATCTAATATAGGTACTTCATTCGAAAAACTTCTTAAATAATATAAAACTGGTTGTGCATATTTATAAGCACATAAATATGCTTTTTTACGATTATGAAGTCCACCCGAACCTATATGAAATGAAATTCCCCGAACCTTTAAATTGTGTTTATTCGCATAATGTATAATTTCATAGGCTTCTTCGCGCGTACAACCAAACTTACTATCAAATTTACAGTTCGCAGTTTCAATACAACTATTCATTCTTATCAATACATCAACGCTTTTTAAATTATCTATTTCGCTAATATCATCTACCACTTTAAATCTTACATCTTTTAAATATGGCGTACCTTCATGTAAAATCGTATGCGGATTTGTATAAATAATATCATTTGAATACTTTTTCGCAAGTAATACTTCTTGATTAGACGCTGCGTCAAATCCAACATTATGTTCTGATAATATTTTTACCATTTCTTCGGATGGATTAGATTTCAACGCATAATACGATTGAATCCAGGGCAACTGAGTGTTCCATTTATGAATTTGTTTTAATAAATTAGACGAATCAAATATCCATCTATGAGTAAATATTATATCGGTTGGCCTTGATATAAAAAATTTCATATCTATTATTTATTAATATGTTTATATTGTTTAATTATTTTATAAGACATTTTTTTACGTTTGTTTTACGTTTTAAAGTTTTACCTCCAGAGATGCCTTCGGGGATTCCCTTTAATAATTCGGTTGCTATCTTGTATGTAGTAATATCATTAGCAAGTTCTTTATCAAGATTTGTAGATTTAAGGACATCGTCTATCTTCGCCGTGGGTATATTATTGCACACGGAGGAATATGATTATAGAAATATCGTGGAAGTAGGTGACCTATTTTTTTTGAATAAATCGGCAAATTAAAAATTGATTTTTCTAGTTCTATCAACATATTTTACCTAACACTTACAAACATAGGTCATACTTACAAACTACGCAGAACAAATCATGGAATTCCCTCAAGACATTTTCAAAGAGATTGTATCCTTTACTGGTCCAACTAATAAGGACGTATTTGAGTCTGGAGAATATTATTTTAAAATCAGAAATGAATTAATTATTTACAAGGTTTTGAGGCGGACAAAATGCTATGTTGTATTAAAGGTCGTGGAAGGAAATAATCAGTTTCATGAACAATCAGGTGTTTTCCGAAAAAAAATTTGGCCTTATCCAACCGGCAGAGAAAAAATACACATCGGGGGCGAAACTCTTCATCCTCGTAATAAAATCACCTCAAAGTATAACGAGAAAGAATGGAAACAAGCCAAAAAAAAAATAATTGCTTATTGCAAGGATAAGAGTTTACCTTATCCTATCAAATATTTCACCTAAACAAAAATAATTGATTATTGCAAGGATAAGACGTTTCTGTAGATGAAAACTAAAGAAAAACAAAAATGTGCCAACCCTTTTTTTTGAAAATTGAATTTGGTGTTATTAAGTCATCCATTTATAGATAAAATTGGCCTACAAAATCATCAACAATCAATTTACCAAGTGCAAAAATGAACAGACATTACGTAGTAAATGGAGAACGCATTGAAACCACGGAGTTTTCTCGAAACAATATCAATATGTTTATTGACCCAATGGACCACTTCTTTATGAGAATTGGATTGGATTGTCAAGATTACTTCAATGAAAATGGTTGGGATATTTATCACTGAAAGACTTTCACGCTGACAACATCATGAATATGCAACTTGAACAAGAATATAAAGAAAAACTATTGACTTTGCACAATTATTTAGTAGAATATTATTAAAAGTGTGGGTGACACATTTTTATCATTATATATGAGTTCTGAGAGTGTATTTGCGCAAGTTGACAAAGTTTATATATTACCGTGTCTCCAATAAATTAGGCGCTGGAAAGAGCCCGAACAAGAATCTGGCACATCAAGAAGCGGGTTTTATCATCAATCTTAATTAACTCTAATATTTTATTTGGATTACCAGTTGCGTTGTTACCAGTTTGATTATCACCAGGTTTGGTACCAGTTGCGTTGTTACCAGTTTGATTATCACCAGGTTTGGTACCATTTGTACCAGTAGCTTCTTTAATGGTTTCACCAATATCTGAATCATCAATTATATTTTTTTCCATTTATTTGGCTTGTTCTGTAACATAATCTAATTCTTTATTCATATCATTTGTCATACTAGTTAATCTAATAAAATTATTACCTCCAGTTTGATTCCCATTTATACGTAAAGTCCCTGGTTATTCAATTTACATTTAAAAAAATATTCAACTAAAGCATTGGACGATTTAATTACAAGATCCATAGTTGGATATTTAGGTGTTATTATATATGAGATAAAAGGACATTTTAACGAGTCACAAACTTGTTTCATACTCATTATCATATCCTTATGCGAATTCGATTCTGTTTTATGTAACAACATTGTTTTATGTAGTTGTTCCATTAACATTTTTTTTTTGAGATTTTAATCTATTGTATAGCTCTTTTAGTATTACCACAAAATATGTAACAACTAGTTGTTATATTCTTATCTATAAATGCATTTGTAAATAATAAATTAATATAACTGATTATAGAACCAATGCTTTTTTATTATTATGAATAATACGTATCTTCATTATCTCTTCAACTACTCCAATTATACGTTTGGTTAAAAGAGATAATATTTTTGAAACATCACTTAAAGTGCCAATTATATTTGATAATAAAGTAATTAGACGAATTAGAGTATTACTAATAAATCAACCAAATTAGATATTTTAATTTAAAAAGCGTTCAATTTATCGACCATCGGTTGTAATGTTTGTGAGGCATTATTACCAATCGCTCCTAATTTAGCTACTATAATTTTTATTAAACCGAATAGCTTATTCAATATTTTTCGCAATACTTTATAAAATTAAATGATTTTTTAAAAAAACCAAAATATTTTTTTTTGACATAGGTTACATTTGGTTGAGCCATATATATTAATCAGATAAATAATAATAATCATTATATACATAACTCCATGCGCAAGGATTTAACCATTTGAAAAACTTTTTACCAATTCTTTTATCGCTATCTAATATACTATATAATATTTCTACTTCGCCATTGGTTTCACACGTTATACATAACAAATACTTATTACGCAACTTGACCGCGTCCAATAATTCTTCTTTGCTGAATGTAATGTTGGAATGATACAACATAATTTTGGATACAATTTCAGCCGGTAATTCCATACATATGTATTATGTATATTTTTACATCAATTTTGAAGTTCATCTAATTTCGCTTTTTTCGTTCGCGTTTACGCCGACGCATTCGCTTTTTCTTCCACTTTTCACGCATAAAAAATATATAATTATTCTTTATGTTAAATTATTTACAATATAAAGTTCTGTTAAATTTGGAAAATTGGTTAAGTTATAAATTTCAGTATATACGCAATTGATATTATACATATTTGATGGTTTAGACGTATAAATATATTTATCTAAATTCAGCTTGATTTGATTTTTCATTAGAATATAAAACTTATAATGAGTGGTTGGCTTATAATACCATTGTGATTTTGGGTTATAATTACGATGATAATGAAACTCCTTCGTATGATATTTCAATTGTCGTAATACTCCGTCGTATTTTTGCGTGACCATTACATCACCATAACTAAGAATTTCGGCAACCAGTTCGCTAGGGAGATCCATTACTTTGAGAGCCATGATACAAAAGATATTATTTTTATTTATTTCAATTTTTATGGGTTCACTATAAACCAGCCATTTCCATGCCAAAAAATAGTATTGTTGTGTTTAACGAGCGACTTATGGGTATAAATATATTCATCTAGACGCGATTGATACTATTTTTCATCAATATATATTTAATATAATACTCATCCGGTTTCAAATACCATTGCGAAAGTTTGGTGACATTTTGATGATAGACAAACTGTTTTTTATGATAGGTCAATTGGCGTAATACTCCGTCGTATTTTTGGGTGACAATCACCATAACTAAGAATCTCAGCAACCAGTTCGGGTGGAATATACATAATTTGAGACAAATGGTCTGTATCATTCAATTTTTCTTTTTATTATACATCATCATTTTTATGTTTTCTTTTATTTCATTCATGGTTGAATCATCTTCTTTATTACTCAAATACTTATTAAACTTTTGTCTCAGTTCTTCATTTCCATAATTATCTAGCCAGTCTTCTAATAACATTTCTTTACTTTCATAGAGAGTATCGATTTCATAATTTTTTTGTTTTATATTCCAATTCCCTTCTTCATACACCATTAAATATTTATCTTTCATATTCGAAATATAAATATTCATATTTTCCGGTTTTTGTGGGTTAAAATGTATTTTTTCAATCATGTCTTTTACGCAATACGTAACCTTTTTTATGGCATTCATATAATCTTTACTGGTTAAATGCGACAAATCAGTATCTTTGTAAGATAGTATATTGTTTTGAACATATGTATTATGGGTAATATGATTGACTTGTAGTTTATCCATAAGTTTATCGATTTGTTTTTGTTGGGTATCCATTTGTTTTTGTTGTTTTTCATTTTGGAGTTTATGATATTCTAATTCTTTATCCTTTTGTTGAAGTTGTAAGTTTAGTAATCGTACCAGTTCTTTTAAATCTTCGTCTTTATTTTTAGGACATGTGTATTTTATATGTTTGGATACCGATTGTTTATATTTGAAATTTTTACCACAATATTTACAATCATATATTTGCGTACAAAGGATAGGTTCAACCTCGGGTTCATTGACACTTGATTCTATTAACCTATTATGATTTTTAGATAATAAATGCCGATTATAATTAGATTTAAGAGTTGTACTCAAATTACAAGAATCGCATTTGTAAATAGGCATAATTATATTCTATATATATTCTTTATATTCTTTCGGCTTACTTTTGGATTACTTTGACTTACTTTTTCTCCTTTTTGGATTACTTTTGGATTACTTTTGGCTTACTTTTTGAGTATTTTTTATGGTGCGATAATAATAAAGTATAAATGATAGTATTATCATAAATGCTTTAAAATATTAAAAACACCATTATTCTCTTTTTATTCTCAAAAGAATAAATGTCCTTTTTTTATTATTTGGTATGTAAACAAGTAATAAAAAGTTATTCTCTAGAGAATAATTCGCATCATATATTCTCAAGGGAATACTTACCAAAAAAAAGGACATCGCGGGAGAGAGAGCGCCCAAAAATAAAATTTGGAAAAATAATTTTTTGAAAAAAAAAATCGGAAAATAATTATAAACATGAAATATTCTTCTTGGTTACTTTGACTTATTGATATATTTATGGTAATAAAAATAATTATATAATTGTTACTATAAATCAGCTAAAGACTCTAACAAAATATTAATGTCAATAATATTATTATAATTTATTAATAGATTCGTATCCCAATTTTTGGTAAATACGCAATTGATATTATACATTCGTGATGGTTTAGATGTATAAATATATTTATCTAAATGCTTCTTCATTTGATTTTTCATTAGAATATATAACGTGTAATATGAATCGGGTTTAAAATACCATTGTGATAGTGGATTGTTATTACGTTGATACATAAACTCTTTTTTATGATACTTTAGTTGGCGTAATACACCTTCATATTTTTCAGTCACTACCACATCACCGTAACTGAGAATTTCGTAGACAAGATCCATTGGGAGGTCCATTACTTTGATATCCATGATTAAAATAATTATATTTATTTATTTCAATTTTATTATAATAATTACATATAAACACTGGAGTTAGAACACTTATCAACCGATTAGTGAAGTTATTGGAAGAAAATAAGTTCACTATTATTAAAAACGAAGAACAAACGTTCATGGAATGTAGAAAAAAATAACATTATAAATATGGCGTTGTTTTATTATTTCGTATATTTATATTTTGATGAATAAGTGTATCAATACTAATAATAATTGTAAATAATAAAATGTTGGTTAGAGTTCTTTCTTTTTTATTAACAAAGAAAAGATATATTATGTAAATGAATAATAATAATAAAATATTATGCATAATACCCTCCCACATTGTCCATTCGTAAAAGTTTTTTAATGTGTTTCTCATTTATATATTATAAGTTATTTACAATGTTTCTTTGATAAATAAATAATCATTATACGATTCAAATACGCTATTATGTCGTTTCTTTATTCTATCTGAACACGCGTTTTCAATCAAATGTATTCTATATCCGCAATTGAAAGCTGTAAAAATAGTATTTAGAACACATACACCAGTCAAACACCCGCATACATAAAGATGTTCTATTTTATTTTTTTTCAAGAAAGATTGTAAAGGTGTCTCAAAAAAAGAATCATAATTATTTTTTATGATTACCTTTTCATTTTTATAAGGAATAGCAAAATCAAAAGGAATTCCCTCATCTAATATTATTTTTCCTCGTAGTTCTTGAGAAAAATCTATCCAATGTGATTTTATTTTATCGTCTATATTAAAAACAAAACAAATCAATACATTTTCTTTTCTGGCCTTTTTTAATAGTTTACAAACGTTTTCTCGTAACAAATGTAATTTATAGACATCACTATAATCGGTTTGTAAATCAATTAATAATAAACACGAATTCTTACTAAACTTCATTTATATAGTGATAGATTTATTTACAACGGACTCATATGCTAACTTATCTGCATGTTGATTCCCAATCGAATGAATATCATTTTTATTGGTATGAGCATATACATGTATAAATTTAAACGAACTATTTTTATAAGTATAATAAAGTTTTTTTACTAACTCTTTATTGGGTATATCAGGCCATCCACCCGATTCGCATTTTTTTCCATACGTGTCAACACATAACAACGCATATTTTGAATCACTTACAATAGTAACATCTCCTTTTACATAATCATATACACGAATCATAGCTGTTAGTTCGGAAATATTATTTGTATTTCCTGATATAGATTCGGATACATTTCGGGGATCATTGTCTCCAAAATATACACCAATACCTGCTTTAGCGTTAGGTAAACCATTATGAATACAACTTCCGTCACAATACACATATGTTTCAACTTTATCCTTAATATAATCGGTTTCATCCTTCTTATAATCTTCAACAATATCCTTCATATAATCATCTGCTTCTTGTTTGGTTTTAAACTTTTTAAATTGAGCACCCTTAAATCCTTGAACTTGTTCCTTACATGATTCCCATGATTCAAATATTCCAGTTTTCTGTCCTTTTTTTACAGCATAGAACATAAATTATGTTTAGGAACTTTTATGTATCAATTTTATATAACTTTTTTTATGTTATAAAATTGATTCATAACTTCCATATATTTATAATATGGAACTTATGAATAAACTATTTGATAAAATCGAAAAAAATGATTATGACATATCTTATCATAAAGGAAATCCTATTTTATATGATTTATTAACATTATATTTAGAAGATAGAGATTTGGTAAAATCTATTATAGATTATTTTAGAAAAATAATAGAAAAAAATAAGGATAAAGATATTAAATTGGTTATTCAAATAGTAAAAGACCGAATTAAATTTTATGAATTGGATGAAAATAAAATAAAAATATTGAAATACAAAGATACTATACTACATTATTTTATAGAAAATAATATATTTCATTATTTATGTAATACATTTATACCAAGAATAAATCAAACTGAAGCATTTGAAATGATTGATAAAAAGATAGAAACTGGTATACATTGTCAAGCAACTGGTTGTGGTAAAACATTTATTATTTTGTATTATATAAAAGCAATACAACGTAAATACGGAACAAATAGTAATATTATATTATTTACAGAACGAATTGATATATTAAAAGATATGTTTGAATTAGAAAAAGATACTAATGCAAAAATAATAGAATGGAAAGAAAAGAGAATTGTAGATTTATCTAATACAAAAATTATAAATATGGTAACCGAAAAATCCCGTAATTGGATAGATGAATTTATAGATACAAAACCGTGTTTATTATTAATTAATCGTTCATATTTAACAGGAAGTGAATATAAAAATTTGAAAAATATTCATTTAGTTCTTCACGATGAATGTCATAATACTCCTAGTAAAGAATGCTTTAAATTTCTAGAATATATGAAAGAAAAAGATGTTCTGAGAATAGGTTTCAGTGCAACACCTGTTAGAAGTAATATGAATGAAATTGAAAAATTAAAAGAAATCTACAGCAAAAATGGTAATATTAATTTATTAACGGATTATAATATGATTTATTCGATATCACAAAACTTAATTTTAGCTCCAGAGTTTTATTGGTATTATTATGATGAATGTGTCGAAGATTCTATATTAAATGAATTATTAAAAATTATACCACAATTGTTTTATAAAAAAATAATTATTTGGTGTCAAACTATACAAAATACAAAATCATGGAAAAAAATTTTCCAATCTTTTATTAAAGAAAATAAAGAATTATCTAATTTCAAATTATATATAGATACAAGTAAAGATACAAATGAAGATTATGATAGCTTTTATAAATCAAGTGGACAATCTATATTATTTTGTGCAAAAAAACATAGAGAAGGTAGTGATATACCTAATTTGGATGGATGTTTGTTTGCAGATAAAGTAAAAAAGAGAGGAATGATACCATTTATTCAATCCATTGGAAGAGTATTAAGAAAATCTCCTAATAAAGAAAAAGGAATCGTTTTAGAAGGAATTATTAAAAATAATAATTATTATGAAGATATAACTGATAAAATTATAGATTATTATTATTCAATGTATAATTCATGTACAGATAATGAAAGTAGAATTAATAAATTAAATGAATTATTAAATCAATTGAAATTTAATGAAGAAACAAATAAAATTTTTATGAATATTTCAGATAATTTTCCAATTTGTATTAATATCGAAAAAAAATATTGGAAAGATATTGAAATAAACATAAGAAAAAACATAAGAAAAAATATAAAATCTATGAAACATTGCGAAAAAGAGGTAATATATACAAAATCTAAAATAAAAAAATGTAAAATTAATGGTTTAGAATTAGAAAAAAAAAATTATAAAAAAATAATTGAGAATATTTATATTAGGATTAATGATTATGAAAAGATATCGAAAGATACTTCATGGGTAAAAAAGGGTAGATATACCGAACATGGATATGTATACTTAGAAAAGTTAGATATTAGTATACAAGGTCAAGATTCTAATACATGTATGCGTGAAATATTAAAAAAATGTAAAGAAAATAATATTTCTATATATATGGAAATAGAATTACATGATAAAAGTATATTTGAAATTAATATTTAAATATATATAGAAATATATTAGAATGGATAAAATAGACCAAAATTATAAAACAACAGATAATTTATATGATATAGTTCATGATTTGTATACGGATAAAGAAGATTTTTATTTAGATAAACATTTTTTAATGGATAATGTTTATCACAAAAAAACCGAGATAAAATACCGAACAAATCAAAATGATTTTCGTAAAAAACTCATTGAAACGTACAAAGTTTGTATTGTAACTGGATTTAGTGATATAGATGAATTAGAAGCATGTCATATTGTTCCATGTACAGAATCTAATACACATATTGATAATGGAATATTATTAAATAGAATGATACATAAAACATTTGATAAATATTTATGGAGTATTCATCCAGAATCATTTCATATAGAAATTTCTAATAATATAAATAGAAATTCATCTATTTTACAATATAAGGATAAAATTATACCAATTAGAAAAGAATCTATATATTATATTAATAAACATTATTTACAGTTTAAGAAATTATCTATTTAAATTCTTAATATCCATTGAATTATCCATATTGGATAAGTATATTTTTTGATTTAATTGTTTGTCGCACACTTCAATACGCCATCTACCAACTGGCTTAGGAACTTCTTTGGGTAAGATTTTTTGTAGGATCATTTTAAGGTACTTCATATATCAATCCTATGTAGTTTTTTAAATCAATTTTGTACGAACTTCATACGCCGACCACTTTCATAATACGTGATGTTATGAAAAATAAACAAACCAAAATGATTGCGTATGGTTTCAATTTCTTTACCAAATGCAATACATAAACCCGCGTCTGAAAATATGGCTTTTATGGGTCTACGGCTCGCATAAATTTATGTATTGTGATACTCATTTTTACGTGATGTGGAAAGCTTATATTTTCTAGGTGAACGTTTTTATGTATGGCGGTTTTGTAGGAAATTGAATCTCTCATATATTATTTTATCCATTTACAATTTGGTTTACCATTTAGTTATTTTTTTCAACTAATATATATATATATATGATTTTTATTGATATACGTAAAAGCGACGAAGTTTATTCCAAACATTTTGACCAATCCAAAGAGTATAGTTTTTATAACATTCCGATGAATATGATACGATTTAACGCACAAACCATTATTAAACATTTAGAATATATTGATGAAATTTATATTGTATGTCAATCGGCCAAAAGGTCAAACTTCATTAAACATAAGTATTTTCACAAATATCCACAAATTAAGGTTCACCCGCAACTTCAGTTTGCGAATTTGAAACATGGATTAAATGAAGTTACTTTAAACCGTCCTATAAAAATAAATATTGTTGGTAGCAATTCGTTCAATTATTATAGTGTGATGCGAATCATTCAAACCATTATGGGATTAATTATGATTAGTGTGGGTCTTTATACTTATTTACAAATAAGAAAAAAGAAAGTAAATACTATACCATTAGTTATTTTAATCTTATTTGGTATAATGGCTCTTTTTAATGGTCTAACGTCAACATGTTCTATTTCCGAATTTTTACAAGATGTTTTGAATTAATCTTTCTACAATATTGTTTTTGCGAAAATCCTTTCGGACGACAATACTTTTTTTATATTTTTTACTCCATCTCATTATAATTACAAGATATAATTACCACGGTAAAGTTCCGTTATCCAATTGTGACTCCAAATACCAAAAAAACAACAAAAACTTATATTTGGGTTCGTTGAAGTTGGTGGTTCTATACAATTCATCTAAATGGTGTTTTACATAATTGTTGTAGTGAATATGACCATTATGATGAACTAAAGCATCGGTTAAATTCAGTTTTTCATAACCATAATGATTCGGCATAATTCTTATATTTCGGCTACGCCCTACATCAAAGCGGATGTCTCTAATAAACAAATGATTATCAAATTCCTTAGGTATAATGTGGTGATCTTCCACTAAATTATGATAGCCTAACTCATATTTTATTTGTTGGCGTTTCTTTGAACCATATCTATATATGTCTCTATTTTTTTCATAACGAAACAATGAATAATATGAATTGATTTGATACAATAATGTTTTATCAAAGGTTGTATAATAAATTAAATTACTTATTTTCATTATATTATAATGCCTATAAAATCTACAAAATAACTCGCAACAATAAAAATAGTATCGCAAAAAGAAAAAAATAGTATCGCAAAAAGAAAAATAAATTTACACAAAAGAATGCCGTACAAGGAAATAACTTAAAAAAAAGAGAAAAAATAACTCTTGCAAAAATAAAAAAGATACTCGCATCAAGAAAAAATGGTAACTTTCCAGAGTGGAATATGAAAAAATATAGGAAGTCACCTTGTAAGTAAAAGTAATGATATGAAAGGAGTTAATTTTACAAAGGTTGGATATGAACTTCATTTACAAGGAAAAAATACAATCGTAAATAGAATTGATTTAAAGGTTAAATATATATTTATATAGAATGGAAAATGTTACTTACAAAGATTGTATTCCATTTATTCCACCTATTACGGAAGGTAAAGTTGTAAAAGTATATGACGGAGACACTATTACGGTAGCTACAAAATTACCATATGAAAATTCGCCTTATTATCGTTTCTCGGTAAGGTTAAAAGGAATTGATTGTCCCGAAATCAGGACCAAAAATAAGGACGAAAAAGAATGCGCGACATTAGCCCGTGATTATTTACGAAATATCTTAATGGATAAAATGGTTATTCTGAAAGAAGTAGAATTAGAAAAATATGGCCGTATTTTAGCTCATGTATATTTTAACGATTGTAATATATCTGACGCTCTTTGTGAAAAGCGTTTAGCTGTAAAATATGACGGAGGTACTAAACAATGTCCGGATAATTGGATGGAATATTATAAAAATTGAAAATAATAATTTATATTATTTATAATATGGCTCAAATTCTAGATTACGTGTGGGTTAATGAAGAATATGAAATTTCTATGGAAAGCATTTCAAGTAATATATTATATGATAATATAAATGATATTCCGCCTTATTGTTTTGATTATTCTATGATAAAACCAAATCAAGTATTTAGAAACCCATTTAAATCCGCAAACGATTTAATTATTTTATGTGATGTATACTATTTAAATAACTTAACCGAACCTCCTCAAATTATTATTGCGGAACATAATCAACGCAAATCGTTTAATGATTATATGGAACAATACCCTAATAAAATATTTAAAATTACTCAAAAACACGATAAAACACTATTCCGTCAACATAAACAAATGTGTAATTACGCAGGTATTGATATTTTTGGAAGACCGTGTGAATATTCGATTTTCACCGAAAAAGAAAACGTTTATAATTATGTATGGGTAAGTAGATATATTCTACATCAATTATCATTAGGTCAGGTTGAATGGGGTGAATTATTATTGATTCCAAATACGGAAGAAGATATAGAAAATAAAGTCAAAAGTCTAGATATGTGTTGTATTGACGAATTATTTGATACGTTGATTTTATAAAATTGAACTTAATATTTTTATTGTAATAGATAAAATGATATGCGGAACCATTCTTAAAAGACCATCTAAACATTGTAAATCTCCATATGTGGCAGATGTATTATTAGAAAGTGGTGAAGAAGTTATAGCTCATGCTCCTTCTTTAGGTTGTTGTGGATTATGTGAAAAAGGTTCAGTTGTTTATATGATTCCACTAGACGGTAAAGTGTGTAAATATTCTATATGGTTAAGCAAACAAAAAGAAACTCTTGTAGGTATTTATCCTAAGAATGCCGAGAAAATGGTTGAAACATATATAGAATATATTGTACCTAATGTAAAAAAATTAGAACGCGAAAAGAAAATATTAAATTCTAGATTTGATTTTATTGGAATAGACTCTAATGATAGACCCTTTATTTTAGAAGTCAAAAGTGTACCTTTATGTGAGAATAATATTGCGTATTTTCCAGATGGATACCGAAAGAAAAAAACAGATGTTATAAGTCCGCGAGCACTGAAACATGTTCAAGAACTACAAAAAATGAAAGAAGATTTTCCACATTATAGATGTATATTATGTTTTGTAGTTCAACGAGACGATGCGACATCATTCACTATAAGTGACAAAGATATTATATATAAAGATGCTATTAGTCAAGCTATACAAAAGGGTGTAGAAGTAATATCTATTCAAATAAAATGGGACCTAAATGGGCACAGTTATATAAAAGAACTAATAAATACCGATTAAATATAATTTATGGATTCGCTCAAAAGGTCACTTTCATTATATAAAGTCCATCGTAAATCTTATTTGTTGTATTAAAATCATTACAAAATAATTCAATTTAAAAACTAGCTGTCCTAGCTCTTTTTAACCTTTGATTAGCCCTTTTTTTAATTTCCAATCTTTCAGCATTTTTAATTTTATCTATTAGGTTTTTATCTATTGGAGATTTAGTTTTTACTTTTTCATTATTATCATATGATTGTGGCGAATCATTTTTATCTAATTTTTCTGTTTCGGAATTTGTATCTAAATCTTGTAAATGTGGTTTATTTCTGCTTGATTTATTTCTGCTTGATTTATTTCTGCTTGATTTATTTCTGCTTGATTTATTTCTGCTTGATT
>Ga0213868_10002400_pt1 | contig 17988 bp, 9 predicted proteins | sample PICome_9_FD_160087 | JGI IMG/M metagenome (GOLD analysis project Ga0213868, IMG submission 160087) | Coastal seawater microbial communities near Pivers Island, North Carolina, United States - PICO127 | ecosystem: Environmental > Aquatic > Marine > Coastal | place: USA: North Carolina | collected...
GATATTAAATATATGTGTGTAGCGGATAATCTTACAAAAATCTTTAATACTTATGATAATACAGTTCGTTTTTTGATTACATTAAATAAAAATTCAGATAATAAAATATTATGTAAACCAGTATCTAAAATATATCATATAGATAAGGTAATTGGGATAATTACTGAGACAAATCAATATATTGAATTATCTGAACCTATAAATAAAGAAACCGTAATAGATGAACTTGAAGAAATAGAAGATAATTCTTATTTAAATTATAATAAAACAATAACAAGATATAACAAATTGTATTATATTAAAATATCTAAATTAAAACTCGAAGAACGGTTTTATTCTTTATTTTTTGAAAAAATGAAAATAATAATATCAAATATAAAAAATTTAGTTACAAAAAGAAGTTTAATACAGGTTATCATGGAAGAAAATGAAAGTCAATCTGATAATGAAAGTCAATCTGATAATGAAAGTAAATCTGATAATGAAAGTAAATCTGATAATGAAAGTAAATCTGATAATGAAAGTAAATCTGATAATGAAAGTAAATCTGATAATGAAAGTAAATCTGATAATGAAAGTCAATCTGAAAATGAAAGTCAATCTAATAATGAAAGTCAATCTGAAAATGAAAGTAAAAGTAATTCAAACACAGAAATAACGAATCAAACTCTAATAAAAAAAATATCTGGTGTAAAAAATATATTAGAAAAACATATAAAAGAGAATTTTGAATTTATTAAGATAGATCATAAAGTTATACATGATTTTATAGATGAAATAAATATAGAGTTACAAACAAGAGATTATACAAAAGATTACACCCCAAATCGGTGTTTAATGGAAACACCAGAAGGAAAATGCATTATTCCTTTATATAATTTATATACAAACGAATCCAATTATGATAAATATATACAATTATTTGCTGAAAGTATTATTAGAAATCATAAAATTTATAATACACTGTTTTATGACTCTTATACAGTTAATCCATACAAAAGTTATGATATAAATAAAAATGAAATTTTGTTATATAAAACAAAAATAAATGAATATTTTAAAAACATAAACGATATTAATAAATATAAAAGATATTATTCTATTAGTAATACAGAATTAGAAGGAATTATAGATTATGCTGAACAAACAATACAGCAACACAAAATTTCAAATGAAAATGACAAATTTACTCCGTTAAGTCAAAGTGAATCAAGTGAAACTGAATCAAGTGAAAGTGAATCAAGTGAAAGTGATTCAAATAATCTACCAACTTCTGTAAATAAATATAAAAAACCAAGTGAATCAAGTGAAAGTGAATCAAGTGAAAGTGAATCAAGTGAAAGTGAATCAAGTGAAAGTGAATCAAGTGAATCAGATAATCCTTCAATTAAAAAACAAAGTTCTCATTCTCTAAATAATAAATCTAAAAAATCAAGTTCCAAATCAAGTGATTCAAATAATGATCCTTCAAATCCAAATAATGATCCTTCAAATCCAAATAAAAACCCAACTTACGTAAAGGGTGAAAATGAAAATAAAGGAAATAGAAAGAATGAAAATGAAAATGAAGATGAAAAGAATGGAACTGACGATGGGAATGAAAAGAATGGAACTGACGATGGAACTGACGATGGAACTGACGATGGGAATGAAAAGAATGGAACTGACGATGGAAATGAAAAGAATGGAACTGACGATGGAAATGAAAAGAATGGAACTGACGATGGAACTGACGATGGAAATGAAAAGAATGGAACTGACGATGGAACTGACGATGGAACTGACGATGGAAATGAAAAGAATGGAACTGACGATGGAAATGAAAAGAATGGAACTGAAAATAGCACCAAATCAAGTTATACATTACCCAAAAAAATATCAAAAATGCCTTCGATGAAATATGATAGAGAATTGTTAGAAGGTAATTGTATAAAAATACATTATATGTATGATAGTTCTATATGGAAAAAATATTTTCCTATGTATACAAAACATTTAAGAATAGACACTACAACCAATGATTGTAATTATTTATTATTAAAATATATTTTAGGAAGTGAAAAAAAGGTCGTAAACAATAAAAGAGGAATTCAATATATGCTAGTAAATTCTTACAAAAAAAGTATATTAGATTTTAAAGATATATTGAATAAAGAAGGAAAAACAATTCGTGACAAAGAAGATTTATTAACTCAAATTATGGAAGAAACCTATATATTAACTCTAACGGATATGATTGTATTTTGTCATTACTATAAGCTACCTGTTGTATTTTGTAAGGCTAAACATATAAAAAAAAGTAAAAAAAAGGATATTGTATTTTATAAAACATATAACATGAACCGTAAAAATTATTTTTATTATATAAGAGTAGTTGATTATTTAAAAAATAATTATTTTGATTTATTTTATTATAGACATAGTGGAATAAAAATACATAATAAAATTATAGAAATGGAAGACAAAAATATATCTCAACGACGAAGATTACATTCCGACATTCACCCAATTACCATGAATGAATATATTAGTATAGTATATGAGTGAATTAAGGCATCAAGTTATAATGTTTATAGTAATGGTAATTGTAGGAATGTTATTTAATCCTATGAATATATTAGCTTATAGGTTTGATAATTTATATATATCCCTTACGTTATTTTATGGTGGATTATTAATGGCCTCAAACATGATGTGGGCGCACGAAATAGTCCATTACTTATATATGGGACATTTTAACACCAAAATTTTTATAATAGGTATTATATTATCTATGATAATATCTATCTATTTATTGAGGAGCCAATTATTTGTAGATGATAAACAATGGTTAAAAAGAATGATAAGTCATCACTCAACCGCAATAACAACAAGTAATATAATTCACGAAAGAACAACCGATGAAAAAATAAAAAAATTATCAAGAGAAATAATAATTACACAAATGAATGAAATACAACTTATGAAATCGTATTTAAAGTTCTAATTCATAAGAATCATCTTCTGTATATTTATCAGTTATTTCTTGTTTCAAATTATGTTTAATTTTAATATTATCAATAGAACATATCCCATTATTTAAATATAAATTAAGTTCGTCTTCCTTTTCTTCTTTTAAAGAAGATTTTGTAAATTGTTTAACTTCGTTCATATTTAAATATACTGAGAAACACGATGTTCCATAATAACCGTCTTGGCCACACATTACATTTGATGATACTCCTCTCATTTCATCTAATTCACCATGTTTTGCTGCCCTAAGAAACATTTCAGTTGTTTCTTCAAATGATGCCTTAGCAATGGGTCCAATATCATCATTATTAATTCCGTGACGAAATATAGAAACCATTTTATAGTTTGTTGTCATCCTATCACATAATAGAGAAATATGATGATGATTAATGTAAGTTCCTCCAAATTCCATGACCTCTTTAATTTCATTAAACAGACATTTTCTAGCAGCTTCTATACCTAATACCTCTAACATTTCAGAAATATTATTTGAATATGTACGTTTATAATCAATAAAATCAAGAGTTAGTATTTCTGATAGGTTTGAACCTACTGTATCTAATACATATATTTTATTTTTTGTATAATTATCACCATCATAATTAATATAATTATTAATTTCGCGTAGATTTACTTTTTGAATTTTTTGGATTCCTCTTAATACAATTTGATTTAATAATTTTTCTTGAAAACTTTTGATATAGTAAATATTATCTGTTTCATCTTTATAATTAGAATTTAGAATACTTTTTAGTTTGATTTTAAATATAATTTCTTTTTCATTTATATCACTATAATAACAGTCAATTTGGTCTTTGTAAATTTCTTTTAAAGTAAAATGTATTTCTTGTATTGTTAAATTGCGATAATACATTGATTTGGAGTCTAAATGTATATTAAGTATCCAGCTATTATATTTCTCTTCTTTACATAGACCTGTAACTCCTTTTAATATTTGTTCAACTTCATTATAATATTCCATGAATGGGTCTGTTGTATCAATATCATCAGTAGGTTTATAATAAATTTCACATTTATGAATTATATCTTTAAATTTAATATGTTCAACCCGATTTAATACATCAATTGTTTTTTCTTTATCTTGTTCATTTTCTTTAAGCATAAATATAGTTAAAGATGGGTTTTTAATGTTTTGTGATAAAGATAATAATTCTTCCATACGGGGAACACCGCGGGTAACATTTGACTTACTAGCAACACCAGCATAGTGGAATGTATTTAAGGTCATTTGCGTAGTAGGTTCACCAATAGATTGTGCTGATATCATACCAACCATTTCTCCTGGATTAATAAGAGATTTCTTGTATTTATATATTATTTGTTCGAGTAAGAACATTAATGTATCTTTATTATATTTATGTTTAAAGATTAATATATATGGATTTAGATAATAATAATAAGCTAATTTAAATAATCTACAAGGCTTATAAGTCGTATTCAATGAATCATAATATTCGTCAATAATATCATACATTTCAGTTGGAGATATATCAGATATAGATTTATCGTGTAATTTAAACTGATATTTTACATTTTGAATTATTTGTAAGAATGGAACTGATAAATAAATAATATCATCGCTGTTATATTCTAATACATATTTAATATAATAATCTCTTTCCTCTACAAGAAATCTAGTATCTTTTTTTATACGTTCTTTTAATTTTTCACGATTTTCAGTAAAACTCTTTAAGGCGGTAGGTGTAAAATATAATTTATTCAGTTTTTTTTCTTTGAAATCATAATTGAATAACTCAAAAATTTGTTGAATAGATTTTCCAAATAAATCAAACTTGATGTTTTCCATATGGATTGTATCCATATTTGTAGAACCGTATGAGAACTGTATAATTTTATTTTTATTATTTCTTACAGTCCGATCGTAACAAACTTGAATATCTTCTAATCCTTTAATCAAACGTCTCTGAATATAACCGGTTGTACTTGTTTTTACAGCAGTATCAATTAATCCAACACGTCCACCAATTGCGTGGAAGAATAATTCTTCAGGTGTTAATCCTTCAATAAATGAGCTTTCAACAAAACCTCTTGCTACTGGATTATCGTCAAATTGTTTATAATGCGGTAAAGTCCTATTTGTAAAACTATAAGGAATACGTTTATTTTCAACATTTTGTTGCCCTAAACAAGAGATCATTTGCGACATATTTAATTCATTCCCTTTTGAACCACACGTAATAATAGTTACGAATCTATTAGAAGAGTCTAATTGTTTCATACTAATATCACCTGCTTCTTTGGAAGCTTCATTTAAAATATTATTGACTTCGCTTTCAAAATGTTCTTTATTGGATAAACCTGATTTATTTACAAATATACCTTGTTGAATATCGTCAATTAAATTTGAAACTTTATTTTTTTTTTCTACAATAATTTTTCTAACATTTTCAATTGTATCTTCTGTTGAGATTAAGTCACTCATACCAACACTAAAACCTGTTGTTTTCATATATTCTGTAACTATTTCTTGAATATCGTCTATAAAATATTGACAATGTAATGGAGAAAAGTCATTATATATACGTTGAATTAAACCCTTACCGGTTTTGCCATATACACCTTTATCTATTTGTCCACTTATCATATTACCATTTTCAATATGAATATGATTTGAACTGTCATTTTTTTCATCATCTTTTTTATAATTCATAGAAATTCCTGGTAATATAGTTGAAATAATTTCGTGTGAAGTGAACTCATTTTTATTTGTATCTCTGAATATAGATAAATCTGGATTTAGAGTTTTTGCTATAAGATTCATAGCTTCTTTACGATTAAATTTAATATTTTGTTTTGTTAATAAATAACTACCTAATAATGAATCTTGAAAAATACCAATAATACTATTATTATTTGCTGGACTAATGATTTGAAATGGAATAGCCGCTAAATATTTTAGTTCCATTTCTGCTTCATCATTTTGTGGCATATGCATATTCATTTCGTCCCCATCGAAATCAGCATTATACGGTTTTGTATCAGCAACATTCATTCTAAATGTATCACCCTTAAATAAAACCTTTACAATATGAGCCATCATAGACATTCTATGTAATGTAGGTTGACGATTAAATAATACATAATCTCCATCTAACATATGACGATGAACAATATCTCCTTCATAAATCATAATATTTTCACGGTCAACATATCGTAATGAAATATTTTCACCATTTTTCTTTTCTAATATTTTTGCTCCTGGATAAACATCTGGTCCATTTTTTATTAAATATAATAAGTAATTTTTATTTTCGTCATTTACGTAAATTGGTTTTGTAATATTCATAGCAATTTTAATAGGAACACCTAATTCGGCAATAGATAATTCTGGATCAGGCGTGATTACCGAACGAGCACTAAAATCAACCCGTTTACCCATAAGATTTCCTCTGACTCGTCCAGTTTTACCTTTATGTCTTTCTGTAATAGATTTTAAAGCTCTCCCGGAACGTTGAGTTACTGGCGACGTACCTGGTATATTATTATCAACTAATGTAGCAATATAATATTGTAATAAAGAAGTCCAATCTTCAATAATTTTATTATTACTATCTGTATCAGCAAGTTTGTCTTTTAAACTATTATTGAATTTAATAATATTAATTATAATATGAGTAATATCGTCTTCACTTCGTTGTTGTGAATCTTGTTTAACGGAAGGTCTTACACTCGGTGGAGGAACTGCAAATATATGACATATCATCCATTCGGGACGAGACCATTTAGTTGAAAACCCCATAAAATCTATATCTTCATCTGTGATTTTTTTGAATATTTTAGTAACTAATTCTGGAGTATATTTAATTGTAATTAAATCAGAAGTTTCATTCGTCCATTCTGCAAATAAAGTACAATATCCTTCTTTTTTTATTTTAGGTTGAAGACACCCACAACCATTTTTACTATATTCACCGCATCTTTTTGGTTTAAGATTATTACATATATGATAAAAGTTATCCCATCTTTCATAATTATTATAATTTAATATATACATATATTCTTCTTTTGAAATGAGTAATTTAGAACATTTAAAGCATATACATTTTAATATTTTCTGAACTATGTTAAAATACTGAATGTAAAATACTGGTTTAGCTAAAACAATATGACCAAAATAACCTGGACAATTAATATAATTTTCTCCATCGGTTGGGCATATCATTCCCGGATCTAATACTCCCATGCGCGGGTCAAATAAACCTCCTATTTTTGGTTTCATTCCATTATAAGTATCTTTACTAGTAATTTCTGCTACAGAGTTTCTAACAATTTCATCCGGACTCAAAATACTGAATTGAATACCAATTATTTTTGATGAAGGTCTATTTTTCATATCCATCCTTATTAATTATATATATTTATATTTAATCAATTTTTATAAATATATAAATAATTCAATATATATAATCTATGAACGACGAATGCATTAAACTTTTTAATACAATAGTTTCTTCTAAAAAAAAAGATGAACTACAAGAAACAAGTGAAGATAGCGAAGACAGCGAATACTCTGAAAGCGACGAATCCGAAGAAATATATGATTTTATAGACGAAGATATAAAAATTATAAAAGAAGTAATTAAAGCTAAAAAAAAAGATGAATTATCATTATTATTTGATAATTTTAGTAAAGATATTACTAAAAAAAAAGATAAACAAGAACATAAAACAAAAATAAAAAATTATAAAAAATTCAAAGATATTCTATGTGTTCAAAATAAAGTAGATGAAACTATATACTTTAAAACATTATCACCTATTCAACAAGAAAATATAATTAAACAATTAGAAAGTTTAAAAAAAAATAAAAACTTTAAACCTTATAGAATACAATTATTAGAGTTGAATCTACCTATTGATACAAAATCAGTAGTAATGAAAAAGATTGATACATTGATGAGTATGAACAAATGTAGCGGCGAATATGATAAATTAACTCATTGGATTAATACATTTTTATCAATTCCTTTTAATAATTCAAGTAATTTGCCTATAAAAAAAGAAGACGGAATTCATGCGTGTAGGTCTTATATAAATAAGTGTAAAAATATATTAGATGAAGCTGTATATGGTATGAATGACGCAAAAATACAATTTATGCAATTAATCGGTCAATGGATTAATAACCCAGAATCAATCGGTAATTCAATCGCATTGAAAGGTCCTATGGGTACAGGAAAAACTACATTATTAAAACATGGTATAAGTAAATTATTAAATCGTGAAATCGGTTTCATTACATTGGGTGGAGCGAATGACGGTTCTTATTTAGAAGGATATTCATATACATATGAAGGAAGTACTTACGGAAAAATTATAGATGTATTGATACAATGTAAAACAAATAATCCTATTATTTATTTTGATGAATTGGATAAAGTAAGTGATTCACCTAAAGGTGAGGAAATTATAGGTATATTAACACATTTAACGGATAGCACTCAAAATACAAACTTTATAGATAAGTATTTTTCAGAAGTAAATATTGACATGAGTAAATGTTTATTTATATTTAGTTATAATGATGAAAGTAAAGTAAATAAAATTTTAAGAGATAGAATGTATGTAATTGAGACAAAAGGCTATAATACAAAAGATAAATTAGTTATTAGTAGAAGCTTTTTAATACCTACTATTGAAAATACATTAAAATTAAATAAAAATGATATTTATTTTCAAGATAATGTTCTAAATTATATCATTGAAAATAAAACGGGCCAAGAAAAAGGTGTAAGAAATTTAAAACGTATATTAGATATTTTATTTAATCGTATTAATTTATATACATTGATGGACCCAAATACTACGTTATTTAATGAAAAGCTAATAACTAATATAAAATTTCCATTTGAGATTACTAAAGACATTGTGGACACATTGGTCCAATCAAATAAGGACTCTTTACCTGCTTTACATATGTATCTTTAAGTAATCTATTTCCACCTCGCATAACTAATAAATTATTATTCGTATCATTATCGCACATACATCCAGACGATTTTGTATATAAAGATGGGCAACATTCTGGTTTAAATTCTTTATCGATAAATATGTCTAATGATTTATCGGGATAATATTGAATATCTTTTATAACTTGGTTGGATACATTCATAGTATCAAAATATTCATAGTACATAAATTTATAAACAATTACACCTAATAATATATAGATTAACATATACTATTCTATTATTATTTTACATAATTTACATATCGATTTGTACTATATTTACTATTTATTATTTGTTCGTTATTTAATTCAGTTGTATTATCTATACCAGTTTCAATTTTGTCGGTAGTTTCTTTAAATTCACTATCTAATTTGTTATATATAGTTTCTAAGTGTTTTTGTTTATGTCTGAGATAGTTAATTTTATTAATCATTATATCATTGTATTTATTGGTTTTCGTATCTACTTCAGATTTTATATGTGATTCATATAATCCTATTTGTTTTTTTACAAAACCAATTAAATATTTTAATTTATCAAAGGTATCTTTCATATGGGCTAATAAAGGTGTATCATTATAAATAGTTTGCTTTATACAATATTTTAAGTTTTTTAATGTGTAATCATGAGGTTTAATAGAGGTATCCGGTTGTAAAAACCCAGACATAAAAATATAATTACATCTATGTGACTCCCAATTTCTACCTAGAAATGTTTTTTTAAGATAAAAAGATAATAAAGCAACAATAAAGATAAAAAACAATAATAGTAAAAATGCTATCCCATTATTGGATGAACTATTTGAACCATTAGGTATTTGATTTTTATTATATAATTTATATACAATATCTTTCATATTATATTATATTATTTATTTTATCAAGTGATTTTGTTATTGAATTATTCGTTTTATTAATTTTGTTATTCATATTTTGTTTTGAGATATTAAAGTTTTGTATATTTTGAGACAATTCTAGATTTTGAGTATCATAATCGGTTTTTAATTTAGATAAGAAATCGTCATTTTCTTTTTTCATTTCAGTAGTAACATCATTTATATTATTATTCATTTTATCATAACTATTCTTAATTTCACTATAAATTGTTGGTTGTATATCTTGAATACAAGTTTTGAATGATGTTGCGCTATTTTCAAATCCACCTAATCTACCAGCAATCATTACTATAGGGTCACACTTAGTATTACCCAAATTTTGTTGAAGTGTAATCATAGTATAAATATAATAATAATATAGAAAACTAATTATAAATGTAATTAAAACTATGTTTCTTAACATGTAATCATTCATTATATATAATTATAATATAGAAAATATATACATATAATTATAATATGGCATTGATCCAAGAATATTTCTCTTTATTGAATAACTATAAAGAGAAATATGGTAATAAAACTTTATTGTTTATGCAAGTAGGTAGTTTTATTGAAGTATATTCAAAATCACAAGAAGACAACGATATGGTTATTTTTTCTTCCATATGTGAGTTAAAAATTGCTAATAAACCATTAGGTAAAGATAAAATATACATGGCCGGATTTAGAGATTATATGCTAGATAAATATATCCAAAAGGTTGTCTCTAAATCAAGTTATACAGTTGTATATTATGAACAGTTAGAAAAATCTGGTGTCATTGTAAGAGAAGAAGCTGGTATATATACTCCTGGTACAATATTTAATATAAATGAGTGTTTATCAAATAATATTACTTGTATATGGATTCATAAAACCAATAAACTATTCAGTGAAAATTATATTTTTGGATTTACCACATTAGATACCCATACAGGAACTTTATATACAAATGAATATAAAGTTCCTTATTACCATAATCCAACAACATATGATGAGATTGAAAAACATATATCTATTTATAATCCAATTGAGACAATTATAATTCATAATATAGAAAGCAATCATGTGGATGATATTTTACAATATATGAATCATAAAAGCAAAAAAACAACTATTATTTCATTGAATGATAATAGTTTTTTATCTGACCAAGCTCGTAAATGTGAATACCAATCATATCAAGAGGAATTAATGGATAAATACTACCATAATATGGAATATATTAAGTCAAGTTTATTTAATAATATTATTTCATTTCAGTCTTTGTGTTTTCTATTAAATTATATAGAGCAACATAATCCAGGATTAATTAAAAAAATAAAAGAACCTATGGTTGAAAAAGAGGATAAACGTTTAATTTTAGCAAATCATTTACTAAAACAATTAAATATATTAGAAACCGACCAGAGTTGTGATCATAAATATTCATGTATAATGTCGTTATTAAATGAATGTAAAACAAAAATGGGTAAAAGGTTATTTCAATATATGTTAGTGAATCCGACACGAGATCCCGTTATATTACAAGAATCCTACAATTTGACAGAACATATGATTAAACGTAATTATGATTGGAGTTGTTATTTTAGTAAAATTAAAGATATGGACCATATTCTTCGCAAAAAAATATTGAAAAGATGTTCTCCATTAGACTATCATTATATATATGATTTTTGTATCCAATTAAATCATATTATAGAGACATTAGACGAATCCTTATTAAAACATATCGACTCCAGAAAAACGATTTCAATTATAATAGAAATTAAGAATATAATTGAACAATTTTTTAATATATCTACTTTAACATCAGTTAATAGTTGTGCGTTTGAGAAGTTTCCAGAATATATAAATGAGTTAATATTAAGAGGTAATGATAAAGAATTAGATTCTATGATTGAGCAAAAAATAGATTCCAAAGACAAACTAGAAGCATTTATTAATAGATTAGAGGAAATTTATAAAACATTAGATAAAAAAAGTAAAACATCTGTGATTAAGATTCACGAAACAACAACCGGTATTTCTTTACATATAACTAAGAGAAGGTGTAATATTTTATTGAGTTATATTTCGTCTAATCCGTTAGAAATTGAGTATATATCTAAATTTTCAAATAAAAAAAAGGTTTTTCAAGTAAACCAATTATTAAAAACCGACTATAATTCAACTACATGTATTTTATGTGGAGAATTTTTACATGAAATCACAAATCAAATTAGTAATGAATCTTCTATATTTTTAAAACAGTTTAATTATGTATATCAACAGTTTCACAATAAGGTAAGTGAAGATGATTTATACCATTTGATTAGCATATGTAAAACGTTGGATATTATTCACTGTAAAAAAGAAATAGCTATTAAGAATAATTATAGCAAGCCAGTTATAGATATTAAAGAACATTCGTTTTTAAATATTAAAGAATTGCGTCATCCATTAATTGAAAAAATAGAGACAAATGAATTATATGTGACAAATGATGTTTCTATGGGTGACAAAAAATCCGGTATCTTATTATTTGGAACAAATGCGGTTGGAAAGACGAGTTTCATTAAATCTATAGGAATTGCGGTATTAATGGCTCAATGTGGATTATATGTTCCATGTAAAGAAATGATATATTCACCTTATCAATATATTTTTACACGAATTATCGGTAATGATAATATTTTTAAGGGTTTATCTACATTTGGGGTAGAAATGAGTGAACTACGAGTTATTTTAAAATATTGTAATCAGAATAGTTTAATATTAGGGGATGAATTATGTTCTGGAACTGAAATAGACTCTGCCTTAAGTATATTTGTCTCTGGGTTAGAAAAAATGTATAAACTTAATAGTTCATTTATATTTGCTACACATTTTCACCAAATTCAATATTTTGAAGAAATACGTAATATGCCAAATTTACAATTAAAACATTTAACTGTCGAATATAATCAACAATGTAATTCACTAATTTATAATCGTAAACTTAAAGACGGAGCTGGTGAAAGTATTTATGGACTGGAAGTATGTAAATCATTAAGCTTACCTAGTGATTTTTTAGATAGAGCATATGAAATCCGTAATAAATATGATAAGTCTTGTAATAATATTTTATCGTATAAAAGTTCTAGATATAATAAGGATAAATTACGCGGAATATGTGAATTTTGTAAAAGTGTAATAAGCGACGAGATACATCACCTAAAATATAAAAAAGACTTTAAGGATACCCAAATACATAATAAGGCAAATTTATCTTGTGTATGTGAAAGTTGTCATGATAAAATACATTCTTTAGGATTAATCTATGAACGAAAAAAAACGCTTGATGGTGAATATATATTAATTTCTAAAAATTGATTATAAATAAACAATTATATATATATAATGTTGATTCCAGTAAAATGTTTTACGTGTGGAAAAGTAATTGCGAATAAATATCCTATTTATTTAGAACGTATAGCCATTCGAAAAAAGGACAAAAAAGATAGTTTAAAATATTTAGATACAGATTATATTGAAAAAACAGATGAAGGTATTATATTAGATGAGTTAGGGTTGACAGATATTTGCTGTAGAAGACATATGTTGACACACGTAGATATTTTATAATAATATATATATATGTCTCGTTCCAATTTTAATTTAAAAAAATTATGTACTCCTTCATTGTTATATTTAATTATTTCTTTTATAGCATTATTTTTGATTGGTATCCAAAATTCAAAGGATATTGAAAAACTTTGTTTAGGTAATTTTGAATGTTACGTTGGTAACAATATACTCATTTTTGTATTAAATGTTGTATATATATTGTTATGGACGTTTATATTAGATTTAATGTGTAAAAATGGTTGGAATGATTTATCCTGGTTTATATTTTTGTTACCATTTATTTTATCGTTTATATTTTATGGAATTATTTTTTTTAAGTTTAGTTAATTTTAATCTAAAAATAAAATAAATAAAAATAATAATGGATGGAACAAAAATAAAAGAGATATCATTAAAATATATTGAAGCATATTTTAATGAGAATAGTTTAGTAGATCATCAGTTGGATAGTTGTAATTATTTTTATGATACGAATATAAGAGATATTTTGAAGGATTTAAATCCAATTGAATATATTTATAAAGACACCGATGATAACGATATTTACAAGATTCTGATATACATAGGAGGAAAGAAATTAGATCAACTTAAATTTAATTCTCCTATGATTATAGAAGACCAAAAAACAAAAAGACCTTTATATCCAAATGAATGTAGACTAAAAAATATTACTTATGCTACAACTATTTATTATAAAGTTGAAGTTGATTTTGTATTTAATACAAAAAAAAAGACTATTCGCCGAACATATCCAGAAAATGATTATTATGAATTAGGTTCATTACCAATAATGTTGAAATCTAAATTATGTATATTAAATAAATTAAATAAAGATGTTTGTTATCAATTAGGTGAATGTCGTCATGATTACGGAGGATATTTTATTATAGATGGTAAAGAAAAGGTAATCATACCTCAAGAAAAATTTGGAGACAATGTTATATATATAAGAACATTAAATGACAATAAACATGATTATTCTATTGAAATTCGCTCTATATCAGAAGATCATTCTAAACCAAAACGTACATTAGCTATTAGAAGAGATATAAACAAAGGCCATTTTCTAGTAGATATACCAAATGTTAGATTACCAATACCATTATTTATTGTAATTCGTGCGTTAGGTATAAATAGTGACAAAGATATTTGTAAATGTATTTTATCTGATTTAGAAGATAATCATAAATATTTAGAATTATTAAGACCGTCTATAAATGATTCTGGTACGTTTTATACTCAATTAGCATGTTTAAATTATATATCTGTATTCTTAAAACATACAACGATAGATGAAACACATAATATCTTAACCAATTATTTATTACCACATATGGGTGAAATGAACTATACAACTAAGGCACTATTTTTAGGATATATGACATATGAACTATTAAAAGTTATTAATGGCGATCGAACCCTTACAGATAGAGATAATTATAAATTTAAACGCGTAGAAACAACTGGTGTATTAATGAAATCCTTATTTACGGAATATGCCAAAATTATGAAGCAAGAAATACATACTATAATTGAAAAAGATATGTATTATAATAATTCTATATACATTGATGAAAATTTAAAAGAATCAGATTTTAATCCTGAAAAATCAAATATTTTATCTTTAATAAAAGACCATATATTTTCTGAAAAATATATTGAAAATGGTTTTAAAAAAGCTTTTAAGGGAGATTGGGGTGCTTATGGACACACAAAACGTTTAGCAGTAATACAAGATTTGAATAGATTATCCTATAATTCTTTTTTGACTCATCTACGAAAAATAAATCTAGAAGTAGATAGTAGTTCTAAATTAATGGACCCTCACTTTTTACACGGTTCACAATATGGTTATTTGGACCCAGTAGATACACCAGACGGTGCGAATGTTGGATTACATAAGCATATGGCTATTACATGTAAAATTACAAAATCAATTAAAAATCAACAAATATATGATTTCATAGAAAATAACTTTAGTATTTTATCATTAGAGAAAAGTAGTTATAAGCAAATACATAATGATTTCAGATTATTTATAAATGGAATATGGGTAGGTATGATTAATCAAAATGCTATAGAATTTAAAGATTCATTTATTGATTATAGAAGAAGAGGAATTATTCCATATTCTATAAGTATATGTATTCAAATTAATGATAAGCAAGTTTTTATTTACAGCGATGAAGGAAGACTTATAAGACCTTTAATGTATTATGAAAACCTTACTTTAATAACAAATGAAGAAGAACATATAAAATGGTCTAAACTGATAAAAACTAAATCAGAACCATTCATACTAAATAAAAATACAGATAAAGTATATTTGGAATACATAGATTCTTCTGAGATAGATATGTGCTATATTGGTATGGAAGATAATAGTAAAGATTATACTCATTTAGAAATACATCCTTCTTTAATGTTTGGAATTATGGGAAATCAAATTATATTTCCAGAAAATAATCAATTACCAAGAAATTTATTTAGTTGCGGTCAAGCAAAACAAGCGGTTTCATTGTATCATTCTAATTTTATAAATCGTATAGATAAAATGGGTATTATTTTAAATTATGGACAAAAACCTATTGTTCGTACCCGTTATTTCAATTATATACATGAAGAGCAACATCCTTATGGAGAAAATGTAATTGTTGCTATTATGTGTCATACTTCTTATAATGTTGAAGATGCTATATTGATTAACGAATCAGCAGTTAAAAGAGGATTATTCAAAACAACTTATTTTAATATGTATGAAACTATGGATGAAATTACAACTGCTGGTAAAAATGAAAAACGAATAGGTCGTGTATTAGATTACGAGTTAGCTCGCGATACAAAACCAGGTTATAATTATAATAAACTAGATAAAGACGGTCTAGTATTAGAAAATACATTAATGGACGACAAAACGGTTGTAATTGGTAGATTAAATAAAATTAATAATGAAATATTTGATAGTAGTATTTTACCAAAAAAAGGACAATTAGGTTATGTGGATAAAACATTTATTTATAATAAAGATGGACGAAATCTAGCGAAGGTTAGAATTCGTGAAGATAGAACTCCCGCAATTGGAGACAAATTTTGTAGTCGTTGTGGACAAAAAGGTACTATAGGAAACCTAGTACCAGAAGAAAATATGCCTTTTACTAAATCTGGATTAAAACCAGATATTATTGTAAATCCACACGCATTGCCTAGTAGAATGACTATTGGTCAATTAATTGAAACAGTATTAGCAAAGTTATGTTGCGCAAATGGAATGAGTGCTGATAGTACCGCATTTATAAATAAAGGACCTAAACATGAAATAATAGGAAAGCATCTAAATCAGTTAGGATATCAGTCAGAAGGTAATGAAATCCTTTATAATGGATTAACTGGTGAACAAATTACAAGTGAAATCTTTATGGGGCCTACTTACTATATGAGATTAAAACATATGGTAAAAGATAAAATTAATTATAGAGCAACAGGTCAAAGAGATCTATTGACACGACAAACAAATCATGGAAGAGCAAATGATGGTGGACTTAGAATAGGAGAAATGGAGCGGGATGGAGTTATATCTCATGGTATGAGTGGATTTTTAAAAGATTCAATGATGAAACGAGGAGATGAATATAAAATGGCTATTTGTAATCAATCTGGTAGTATTGCTTTATATCATAAAGAAAAAAAATATTTTTATAGCTTATTATCGGATGGTCCAATTGAATATGATATGACAGAACAAAATAGTAAGCCATATTTAATTACAAAATATGGAAAAGAATTTAGTATTGTAAATATACCTTATAGTTTCAAATTATTAATACAAGAATTAACTACAATAAATGTTCATATGAGATTAATTACAAGCGATAATATTTCAAAATTAACACATAAATCGAATGTTTATTTAAAAGATAATTTAGCTGGTGTAGATAATTTATTAGAGGAAGAAATAAATGACGATGACATAAATGATGAAATGATTAATGATGATTCAATAAATAGTTCAATAAATAGTTCAATTAATGATCCAATGTCTAATAGTTCAATGAATGCTCCAATGTCTAATAGTTCAATGAATGATCCAATGTCTAATAGTTCAATGAATTCTCCAATGTCTAATAGTTCAATGAATGCTCCAATGTCTAATAGTTCAATGAATGCTCCAATGTCTAATAATTCAATGTCTAATAGTTCAATGAATGCTCAAATGTCTAATAATCCAATATCTAATAGTCAAATGCCTGATAATTCAATATCTAATAGTCAAATGCCTGATAATTCAATATCTAATAGTCAAATGCCTGATAATTCAATATCTAATAGTCAAATGCCTGATAATTCAATATCTAATAGTCAAATGAATACTCCAATAAATAGTCAAATGAATACTCCAATAAATAGTTCAATAAATAGTTCAATGAATACTCCAATAAATAGTTCAATGAATACTCCAATAAATAGTTCAATGAATAGTTCAATGAATAGTTCAATAAA
>Ga0213868_10002402_pt1 | contig 17977 bp, 9 predicted proteins | sample PICome_9_FD_160087 | JGI IMG/M metagenome (GOLD analysis project Ga0213868, IMG submission 160087) | Coastal seawater microbial communities near Pivers Island, North Carolina, United States - PICO127 | ecosystem: Environmental > Aquatic > Marine > Coastal | place: USA: North Carolina | collected...
ATTAGGTGAAGATGTTTCCTCTTTTGGGGCCATGCTTCTGTTTCAGACTGTATTCATGTTCTACTGTTGGTCTCTGGTAGACCTCTCTCGTACTCGTAGACCACAGACCACGAAAACCGAAAACTCAGAAAATGTTCCACTTTCCACTTTTTTCAAATTGAGGAAATTGGTATGGTTAGGACCGAGCATTGCCGGGTTGCCGGGACCAACAAAAAACGTTTTCCTTTTTCCTCCCCTCTTTTTATTAGAAAACTCAGAAGACGACAGACGACAGACGACATACCTGACTTGTTGACCTTTATTTCACTATACAACAAAGAGGAGAGAGAAAGAGAGTGAGAGAACGCACACCAAATTTCATAGACAAAATGGTACCTCCATACTGTAGAGAAAGTGATTTTTCTTCGCTAAGTGCATCCGCTTTACATTTCATTCAATCCCTAGAATTGCCAAAAAGTCATCCTCGTTGCTATATGGGCTTTGATCCAGTGGAAGACTTACCCTTGTCTGATTCAGAAATGGCGTCGCACTATTTTTATGAACAACGAGTTGGAATCTTAAGTCAATTAATCACATATGCATACATTGCTTTACCTGCTCTTATGGCAATGACGGAGTTGTGGTTTCGTTTGTTGTCTTTTGCGATCGCACCTATGGTATTCACTTATTTGCTTTCTTTGGCATTGAGACCGATGAAAAATAATGTTACTCCCACTGTAAGGAGAGAAAGATATGAATGCTTTATAATGTTATTGGGAATAGGTTCTGCATTGGTCCTTTTTACAGATACCAGTTATGTACATGCTCATGGACGTTTGTTAGGAGGGTTGATACTTTGTACCTTGGTTATGTTATCATTAAGGCGGACTCAGTCGTTGTGCCATTTGAGAAAAAGTATGAATGGTACTATTTCACTTCTTCTCTTGTTGACAGTATACTTATACCTTCATTCAGAACCAGCAGGGTCCGGATTTTACGATCATCCTGGAATCGATGTTCCTACAATTCAACCTGGTCTATATTTTAGTGAACACAATCCATTCATCAATAGGATTGCGGAACTTTGGCCATCATCTCATCGAACATATGATACATCTACAGGTATGAGTCCATTCCCTACCGGGGATGCCCATACGGGTATACCTTTCCTCGTAAATGCTCCCCTTGAGCAGACATATGTTCGAGTTTGGGTTCCATCGGAAGTAGACAACGAAGCTGTCGCTCTTGATATAGCATTTCCTCTCGACGGTGTGCATAGTCTCGAGAAACCAGTATTTTTGATTTTGCATGGGTTAAATGGTGGTTCTCATGAAGAGTATGTACGAGAATTGGTCGTGAGGAGAACGAAGGAAGGATTCACTTGCGCTGTTATGATTGCGCGAGGAATGATGGATACTCCAGTTTTTGGGTGGAATGTATTCCATGGTGCACGTATAACGGATGTAGAAGTGACTGCTAAGATGCTTCGAAAGGCACTTGGTCCTAACCAAATGTTGGCTGGTGTTGGATATTCAATGGGAGGTATCATTCTATCCAATTATGTTGCTCGGTCGTCACACGATTGTCACCTTGACACAGCTGTTGCTGTTTCTGGGGGGCTAGATCTGAGAGAGAATCTTAACTTCTTCCGTTCTATGCGATTGTGGCAGCCAATATTAGCGCAATCTCTGAAGCAAGACTTTATCATTAAAAAGTTCGACGGGAGATTCAGGCAAAGACTTATTGACTTCATGGACTTTGAAAAGCATTTGTTCCTTATGAGAGCCACAAGCGTTTCAAGCATAGATATTCATGCAATCGTTACATATAATGGGTTTAGAGATCTGCTTCATTACTACTCTGAAATGTCTGCCATGGGAGATACAAATGCCTTCAGATCGAAGAATCATTTGGATCAGAACGAAAGCCATGACATTGGCCGTATAGGTAATGTGTCCATTCCATTTCTCGTTGTTCATGCCCTGGATGATCCTATAACATCATGGAGGACAATTGGTCATGACCCTTTCGCGCTTACGCGTTCGGGTTCCGGAAACGTAATTATGCTCTTGACAGCCCGTGGGGGTCATGTTGGCTGGCCACTCGGTTGGAATCCTCGCAGATCAGGATGGTTCTGGATGTCAAACACTATAGCTACATTTGTACAAAGTGTCGACTTAGCTCGAAAAGAAAAAATGACTTATGATTACTAACTAAAAATTGGTTGCAATCAGAAAATTATTGTGATTCACCTTCATGACTCCGTTCGACCATAAGCTTTATGCCACATGCTAATAAGGTTGCGTCTTTTCCTGATCTAGCCAAAAGTGTAACTCTCTTTTTGTCGTCAGTTTCAAGGGAAACAAAACGTTTTCTTCTCTTTTTCTCCTCGTTTGACGAGGATTCCGATTTACCTTTGACAGAACGCTGTGATATATGAGTAATTGAAGAGATAGGAAGTACTTCTGAGATGGAACAGTGTCGTGTGGTGTCGTTTAGAAGTGGCCTTTTGAAATCAACCAAGTGATAGTTCACTCTATCGTCATCTGATCGGACGACTACAATAAGTTCTTCCTGTACCTGTTCTGTGGAAATTTGTACACGCCTCAATTTCAATGTAACCTTAGTAGTATGAGCTTGGTTCTTCGTTCCATCATCTTTATCGATCCAAAACTTATCTATAGTCACACCATCAAACATCATTTGCTTGAACTTATTCATGAAGATGCCGAATTCACGGATTTCTTCGGAATAAACTTTCTGGTTACATGCAAAAGCTGACAACAGGTCTCTCAACGTGGATATTTTCCCATCGTCACATGGAGGTTCCAGAGGCTCGATTGCCTTACATGAATTCTCACGTTTCCAGCTGCTTGCATTAAATCTAAGCAAATTAATTGGTGGAGTTGGGTGAGGATACATCGTTGATGGGAATTCCAGTCTTCTTAAAGCGCCATAAAATCCAACGGCTTCATTCGGCATTGGGACTTTTCCGCTTAAAATCATATCTTCTTTATTGTATCCATTTACAACATCTGAATAGAAGACATTATTTATTTCTTGTCGTGCGTGAATGTTGAATGCTATATTACTATCAAAAAGAAGTGTGTCTTCGAGCTTGATCATAGTAATAACACGGCTCTGGCAATCATATCCCCCAAACTCACATTATCACCTATTCTTAGGCCTTGAATGTCAAGGGTATCTCTAATGAATATAATACATTCAATCGGAACCGATTTTATGCTATAATTTGTTCCTTTGATGCTTCCTCCAATCGAAAAAGGGGCCGACCATGAACCATCTAGTGTTCTAGATACTAAAACGCCGGACCCACCGAAGAAAGCGGTGATCTTCAAGTACAAAATAGCGTTACTATTTTCGGTATACCAAGTGAGCAGAGAGCTGCAACGTTTCTTAGAAAGAAAGGTGAGTGAATATTCATGGTATCTATTTGATTTTGGGACAAATATATTGCCAGATTGAATTCCATAAGCTCTTGATATTTTGTCTAAAGCCATTTGTTCATCAGTATCCGAAATAGAGATGTTGTTTGATCGCCTCGAAGAAGGCTTTGACATGAAACGTTCAATGTTTCCTCTAACCTCTTCGTTGAGATTCCTTGCTTCGATATTATAATCAAAGTCTCTACCACGAGTAACGACTTCATGGAAAAAGTTGGAAGCCCTGGAGAGATCAATATTCATATCGACAGGCAGCATGCCGATCGGGAAACTTTCAAATTTTTCAAACCCCTCCGAGTTTCGTCTAAATACTAGTGCGACAGGCCATCCTGCTGAAGTTTTGGACAAGAACATGTCAAAAATCTCTCTATACGAGGCTCTCATTCCTATCAATTCGAGTCTAGATATGAAATCACACGCTTTTTCGTATCCTTGGAATGTATTATTCAGCGGAACAGCAAACTGTATTTTCGGGGAATGGCGTCAGAGTTAGCTTTTAAGATACGTATAGAATGATAGATTTCCGATTCACTTACACTTAAAATGTCACCTTTCAAAACCCCCGATCTCATAGCACCTGAATCGCGAAGGACTTCTGTAACAACAGCACGTCCATCAGGCATTTCCAATAAACGCACTCCGAGGTCATGCGCCAGTTTTGGTTGATTATACGTACACTTCAAACCAATATCGTTGCCATCGTTACTGAAAGTTAGATAGACGCGCGTGATACAAACACTGATGCTTTCTTGGAAACTACCAAGATTCACTGAGCCTCCACCTCCCATCGCTACAGAAAATAAAGACTTCAGATAATCAAATGTCGTTCCAGAAGAGTCTTTCTTAAGATTTGTTTGCGATTCATTTTGCTTGTCAGTAATACCACTGTATGGGACATGCATCGACGGGGATTCTTCCCAAACTCTGTCCAACGATGAACAATCAAAAACTTTACACCATGCATTTGTTCCAGTGACTTTCTCAAATTGCTGCATAATTAACTCCATCTTTTCTTCATTTGTCTTTTCATAAGTAACCTCTGTCAAGTTGCTCACTTGTGTTCGTATGTCGCTTTCGCTATCTTCTGATCGTTTTCCATCGATGATGATAAGGTCTTTGTTCATCAAATTTTTGTTTGTCTCGCTCATGTGGTACAACTTTCCATGATTGTTGGGATCGACAATTAGAATGCCTTTCTTTTTTCCATATGCTGGATCAATATCAATAGGTAATTCTGGAGTTTTGTCAGACATCGAAGATGAGGAAGACTTCGATGAAACTGTAGCTGAAACTTGTGCATGAATTTCAGTCTCCGTCCTTGGTGCTTCGTCTCTAGGTTCATCCAAAATATCTTCTAAACTATCATTCATAGGCAAATCTTCAAATAAATCCTCAGAAGATACAGATGCTAATAAAGACTCTATTGCAGAGGACTCTTTTGATTCGATTACGGGGTTCTGGATAGTCGATGAACGTGATTTTGATCTAGGAATCGGAGGAAGCATTACTGGTTTCTTCGCAGCTTGGTATTCAGATATACTTCTAGTTTTTGAACTGTTTCTTTCTTTGACAGTTGTTTTGGAAGCAATGCTTCCTGATGGCATCTGGTACGGCATTCGCCAGTCATCTTGTCTTGAATCAACATAATTTTCGTCTGTGGAGTCGTTACGAGATATTGTTCCAAAATCTACAGGTCCATTCTTCTTAGTCTCAGAAGATAACGCCTCGCGTTTACTCTTTCGGAGAGAAAACTTCATGATAAGTGCGGAGTGAAAGATGAATGTATTCCAAGATGCACTTACTCTACTCAAAATGTGCCTTGAGATTTTTGGCGAGCAAAATTTCCGACATTCGTAAATAGCACTCTGCTTCTAACGGTAAATTAACCGCTTTTCAAGCCAACATTGTTCTGACGCAAGACTACTTTTTAAAACAATGCCCATAGATGTCTTTCAAGATACGTTGGTAAGTTGAATTGATTAAATTATGAGAATCTTTTTAGTATTTGCATGTATGCTTCGATTTCGCTGAAGTTTGAGTTAGTTAAATGTGTGGTTAGTTTCTGTTGTTAGTGGTGACAACGGTTCCACTTCAACATAGCACTCATTGGAATCATGCGAAGCGGCAGTAATGCGAGTGTCATCGCTGATTTTATTCTGAACGGCATACTCATCCACATCTGAACCTTCCATAGAGTAAGCAGACTCGACATCATCATATTCTTTAACTGAAGTGTTGAACTCATTCCACCCAATTGCATATTCTTTAATTCCTTTTTCAAGTCCTAGGAAGCTCGAGATATTTTTCACTTTATATAATGCCGCACGGAACGATATCATAAGAAATCCAAAAAATGAAATTGTCAGCAAACTGTAGAATGTCCATGATAACCCATTTAAGCTAGACGAACATGATGCTCCATTGAAGAGACGGGTATACAATGGAGTTATTCTGTCACAATCAGTATATTGTAAAACCTGATCGAATAATGAGGAAAATTGATCAAGACTTTGTCGCACTTTTGTAACCTCATCTGATACAACAGCAAACATAGATCCACACTCTGAACTGTACGTAAGAAAAGCATTCGCATCATTCATGGTTTTCTGAATCGAGTCTCCATATCTAAAAATGTAACCCTCCCAAGGATTATCAAAAGTACAGCTACTTTTGTAGTATTGGAATGACTGGCTGAGAATGTGGGTGCTATCAAGACCGTACTCAATGAGTGCGTTTTCAATCGTTGAAACAGATCCATTTTCACCGTCGCCGTAGCAAAAATCTGAGTTCATTGTCGCCGCAGCTGCAGCGAATATCATTGCAATCCAACCTAAAGTTACTATAATCCCAAAGACAGGCATGAGAAAATAGGATAACATTGCTCGACTGCCTTTAAATTGATTCTTGAGCAAAGAAACACTCATCAGCACAAGAATAAAAGTGACTGTGAGGCAAACGATGATTGCATACATTTTCGGCATCCAGCTATATAACATAAATGTTTCAACTATACGTTCTACCTGAGAGGACCTTTTTTGGAAGGATTCTATATTTTGCTTCACTGCATCAGCTTTGTATTCCTCCAACATACCGTCTAAAGCATCAAGTGACGAAATCATGGTACTAAACTTAGAGTTCAAATCATCCATATATACACTGCTGGACGTAGCACAATAATCTCCTAGATCCGAAAAATTACGAATACTAGAACTCTGGACTGAAGTTATGAGTTCATCGGCGCTGACAGCTATAACACGTCCATCGTACAAAACAGAAACCAAAAATTCAACAAATTCAAGAATGCCGACAGAAGCCTCTTGTAGCCTTGGTAGTCCTCTTTTCACCAAAGCTACATTCCCTGCTAAGACCCCAAATGCAAAGATCACGAAGCAAAACTGCACTATACGATAGCGACAATTCACTCGTCTCTTGTCTTGAAGTTCCGGATTATACAGTATTCTCCCTGCTACACATCCATATCGTCTCTTGCCCCTTATAGCAAAGAACACATTGAATGCCAGCCAGAATATCAAGATGGATAGCAGGAATAATGAAAAGCTTATAACGCCATTCTTATAATCCTTCCTGCTCTCTTCTGACCCAAATAGCATTGAAATATCACGAGAGTGTCCAAAACGTGGTGCATTGTGCATGAACGCTTCATCAAAATCAAAACTTTTCATTCTGGTGATGGATTTTTATGTAAATTACGTTCGATGTATCGTTTATCGTTATTTGTGCGAGTAAATACAATACACAGTTATCAGAGGTAGCAGCAGTATAGTTTTGAAAATGTGATGTGCTATGTGCTAGGGTGCTTGAGAGAGTTCAATCCCGTAAGATATATGTGCGGGTAAGCCTTGTAGCTTTACTTTATTTCGAGTAAGTACAAACAGTGTTTACGAAGAGAAAGAAATCGTTTACCTCGAAACCGAGGAACGTATTGCGTATTCCCCTTCACTACTCGTACATGTACCACCAGTTCCAGAAACGAAAAGATGTATACATGGGTGAATATCACAAATAACTCACAAAACGTATGTGATATTAGGGTTTGGTTTTCGAAAGTAAAGGATACGGAGACATGGGCCCCTTTGCGTGTTCATGACTGCACAATTTTGAATCGGGCATACTATTCCAATAATCCTGAAAGTCCAAAAACCAATGTCATCATAGAGTGTGGAAGATCGTCTGCTGACATTGAAAATGGTGTGATACGATATAATTTTTACAATGCTCCTCGGAGGAAACTATGTTCTTCGACTTGGTTCATAAAAGAAGGGTCTGATAAGGACATCAAGTTGACACCGATATATTCCGAAAAGGATGAGGCACTTATTGAAGGATTCTACCAGGAGGCCTTACAAGCTTCCACTTCTTCCATAACGCTCGATGAATTCATTAAGAAGGAAGTACAGTTGATCGATAAGAAAGGTTATAAAATCTACCTGTTCAAAAATGGAGATAATATCAGTATCAGACGAAAGAATACGTCAATGCTATCTCTTGAAGGATACGTTGAGCTTCAACGTGGATATGGCGAGTATCAAGTCTTCGGTGAAATGGAGGAACTCGCATTAGGACCAGTCACAAATTTAGTGTTCGTGATACACGGTATCGGTGAAGCCATGTGGAGTCGCGAAGATGTGATAATTCCAGGGATGGTAGAGAGCTGTGAAAGTATGCGAGCGACGATAAATAAAAAGCTTTATGACTCATGGATAGAGGCAAAACAACGAGCAGAGCGAGCAAAACAAGTCATACCCTCGCCTCCTAATAGGATTGAGCTCATTCCAGTCGAATGGTATGATAAAATTCATTCAGCTTCATCATCTTTGAAAAATGATTTAATTTCGACGACATTAGATACCATTCCAAAATTGAGAACTATTGCAAATGATGTAGTATTTGATGTGCTTATGTACATGACGCCTGAATTTGCAGAAAAAGTCTTGCTGTGTGTAACAGAACAGATCTGCGATTTGTATGAGGGATTTAAGAGAGTTCACAACGAAGAATTCAAAGAAACAGGATCAGTATCTATTATAGGTCATAGTTTGGGAAGTGTCATTGCATGGGATATTTTAGCGTTGTTGGGAGATCGACTTGCAAAAGAAGGTAAGGATAGTATGGGAAAAGAGTTTGCTAAGGGAACTACCAAGGATCCAAGTGTCATTGATCACGACGCACAGCGGAAAACATATAGACTGCCAACCGACGATATCCTTGGTCAGGATGTGGTCAAGGCCTATGCAAGTGAAACGAAAGTAGAAGCAATTGAATCTCGAAATGCTGGTACTTGGGGTCCTTCAGCGAAAGTGAACAAAACGATTACATTTGTACCAAAATTTTCCATGTTTGTTGGAAGCCCTTTAGGTCTGTTCCTTACACTACGTGGAGCAAAGAATGCATTTGAACACTTGCGTGTACTGCATGGTGTTGAAGGCAATTCTGACTTGGAACATGATAATGAGACAGTGCCATCCACTCCTTTCTTGCTCCCATCTTGTTCCGTATACAATATATTTCACCCTTCAGATCCAATCGCGTACCGTATTGAACCTATTCTTTTACCACACGATGTTCCTGACTCGTTACTGCCTCAACCATGTCATTTGGTTGTTGATGGGAAGTATCTGCGTTTGCACGTAAGGGCAAAAGAATTCGGTGATAGTATTGCAAAGACATTTTCAGGCCTATTCAAGTCTGGTACTTCATTTTTGGAGAAACTGCCTGATGCTGGAGCTTCACACAATCAATGTAGGAGTCAAGATGCAAAGAAGATAATACGCCAGAAGGGACCACTCAAGTACAAATTTGCTCTAGGAGGAAAGAGTGATAGAGTCGATTTTCAATTGCAACCATCCATAACTGAAAACGAGTATCTATCAGCGGTTTACGCTCATAGTTGTTATTGGGGTAACCATGATTTTCTTGAATTTATTATACAATGTGCACAAGGGGAATGAGTTCAGTCAGTCTACGGTTATATATGGTTATCGAATCGCATCAAATCTCTATCACATAGTATTCGCTTCAGTATGGATGGAAGACGACGAAACCTTTCATCTAGGCCATTTCATTTTAAATAAAGAATGGATTCTAAGTCAATGATATTTTATACTTCAACGTTACGATTGGTCCCATAAAATGACGATACTCATTTTTACGTTTAGGTACTAACCATCTCTTTTTAGATCGAATCAAAGGCGACAACAACTTCGTCAGCCGACGAGCAACGATCCAAAGAGATAACAGTCGAAAGTCCTCACGTTTCACGTTGAGATAACATTCGAATCTCGTTCAAGATATCAATCGATCGAAACCATGAAATACAGTGGCAGCTGGGACCGTTCATGGGAACAGGACCAAGCACAAAACATGTCCTCTACTAGGAAGGCGGATGATCAAAATGCCTCCCACGGCGGCAGTTCTGACTTTGAAGATATACCTCCCTTTGCAAATTTTGATGGTGTTCAAGATAACTATGATGTACAATCTAAAGATATTTCTGTTAATATGTCATCTAGTACGTATGGAGGATATGGACCATCGAAGAAAGTCGTGAGTTTTGATTCCGTTGCTGCGGCTGATTACAAATGGGCAAAAGAGCAAGCATCCAGAATTGCAAAATACGAAGCCTCTATTGATACTAGAGAGACTAAAGTCATCCCTCGGCCTAAAAGTGGAGGATTGGTGCGATCAGGAAGTTTAGGAAATGGAAATGCAAACACTCACTCTCACGGAAGGAACTTTTACAATGCTCCGTTACGAAGCAGTGAGTTTCAAATGCCAAGAACGAGATCGATGTCACCGTCACCCCATTCAAATCGTGTTTCTACAAGAAAGAATGGATCTAAACCCATCATTGTGACATCGAAAAGATCATTATCAGCTCCACATGATAGACCAACCGATGAAGATTTGAAATTGGAAAAGTACTATGCAGGCAAGAACTTTATGTTCCAGTCTACGAAGAAACTTGTCACATGCCGCACTGTCGATGTTTCGAATCGAGTGGCATATGAAAGGAAAAGTATTGTTACTCCTGAAGATATTTATCAATATGTAACTGATGGGAAGAATGAAAACATAAATAGAGAAACTATCTCGAATAGGATCAACAAAATTTCACCATCTATTCAGCACACTGAATTGCTTGATGCGATATTGAAAATCAAGAGCATTCGACAACTATGTTGGAGTCCATTTCTGAATGAAAATGCTGACCCATTTTTTGGATGGGAAGATGAAGATGATGATACAAGTTATCAGTCATCCTCGAATGACACAGCTGATCGAACAAAGAGGAAAAAACGTCAATTGGAGGAAAAACGAAAACGACTCGTTGCAAAAAGGGGTGGAAGATATAAAGCACTCGACCCCAAAGAATATATTTTATCTGTACTTCCAGATCATGAACCTCAACTTACAAATATAAAGAGAAGGCTACCAAGAAGAAGTGATGTGGGCTTTCCCAATGCTACCAAGGAAGAAATCGAACTGAAGCAATCTGAGATTGCCAAAGAAGCTAAGCTTGAGGAAATCAGTCCAAGATTACTAATTTTATTATCAAGCGATGATGTTGGGACAGAATTATCGACGACTTTTGGAAAATCACCGTTACCATATGCATCATCCGCTCTTCTTGACGCGAAGGCAGCGACAAAGGTATCTGTTGTTCGTGAGACGAAACGTCAATGTCAAACTAGAAAGATTCGGCCTGATAGATTATCGTTTTTTGCACCACCTCTGGACGCAACCCCATCATCTCAATTGATATGGCGAGCTCGACCCTTTTTTGATCAACCTCCAGGTTTGATAAATACAGTTGTGATTCCCTTGAATGTTAAATTTGAAGTTGGGAACATAGAACCATTAGTTTGTACTCTATCGCTATATTACTTACCCCCTAAAGATGAACTACTAGATGAAGAATGTTGCAGAGGAAAAATCAGTGAAGATTTCATTTTCCCCTCCGGTGACTGGAAAAATCTCTTGTCGGAAAAAGGAGGGGAAGATATAGCTAAGCAAATGCGGATTCCATTTGATGATAAAACAACAAAAAATCGGTTAAGAAAGGCTATTTTCTCTTACGATCCATACGATATTACAACGAAACACGGTTCTTTAGATGGCGAAAAACACTTATTTTTGCTGCTTCAAGTTCACAAGGTTGTCCATCGAGGCGCGATTAATGCTTATGTAGATACTGCCAATGCCTCATTTCGAAAGGGTTTCTTCAATGTTGGCAATAAAAATCAAAGTGTACAAGGGATCGCACGCGAACGGTCGGAGAAGGCATTTAAAACATTTGGAACACAATTTCTTACGCCATTTTGTTTCGGTATCGTACCTCTTTTACCTCAACCTGTTGGAAAGAATCAAGAACAAATCCATTGGCCTAATGGTGTTGACCAAACCATGCATTTATTCTCTCATAATGACCCGATTGAAACTGAAAATTCTTTTATCGATAAATTATCGATCATCGCTCGTCAATTCGAAGACAGATTGGATACGGTAACTCTAGAAAGTATCGAAGACAGTGACGCTCAAGAAAACATGGCTAAATCTTTTGGAGGTAACTCTAAACTGAAGCTACGGAGAAATAAAAAACAATTTTCTGAACTTATCAGAAATTCATCGAATCCTGATTTATTTCATGGGTTACAAAATATCGCTGGGAAAGCTTCATTTCGTACTTCATTACTTGGCGTTGACTTCAGCGAGTCTCTACTTCGCTCACCTGATATACTCGACACTGGTGAAATTAGTAGTAAACCTCTTATGCTTGTTGATTCAAGTGGAGATTCAGCTATCATGATTAATCCAGAAGCGACTGATCCAATGAAAAGAAAAAGATCTGACCTGATACGTCTAAAGACTTGTACTATACCAGCAGGATATGCCGATTCAAGTGAAGTTCGGCAGTTGTTGTATTTTCCAACCGGCGCCAGGCAAATTCCCCAGTACCTTTCTCCATGGGCCCCAATCAACCTGCTTTATCTATATCCATCTAGTATGAAAATTATGGATAAAGAACATGTTCAAGAAACATCAAAGCACGATTGTTATTCTGTTCGAATCAGATTAGTCAAACAAGTGAAAAAACATACAGATACGTCTTATATTCCAGAGGCTGCATTTTACAATCCCTCCTTAATAGGCGATCCACTAGTCACCGCAGTCTACACAAAGATACCCCTACTTGCGACTTTGAAAAAAGCATCACCAAAATCATCACAGGCTATACCATTTCGCGATGAAATAAAGATGAAACTACCTGCGATTCTAGATGGTACACATTATCTTCAATTTACTCTCTACTCGCTTAGGATAAGATCAGAAGTAGATGATCATGGTGGCTTAGAGCAAAATTTCATAGCCGAAGCTCTGATTCCGTTGGCTTCACTAAGCGCCAAAGAACCAGTCCTCGGTACAAAAGTTGTCACTGTGATTCCTAATGGTGTTCATAGGATCAAATTGTCATCATTTCAGTTACACGTGCAAAGCAAATTGATGAGTAACATTCATGTTAGCGACCCCTGTATTGCATCTGTTTTGCGAGACTTCCCGTCCCAGGCCCCTCGCGTTGCTCAGAGCCAAATAGCCCCTTATGTCTCAATTCTTTCATCTGCTTCTTTACAATCAGTTCATGATCATTTTTACCCGCTTATGTTTCTGTTTTTACGCGAATGCATGCTATCGAGTAAGTTTAGATTTAGTTGCAAAACGTTGTGCTCAACAGATGCGAATGAAATATTGGCAACCTTGGAATATTTACGATGTATCGTAGGTATCATTGACAAAGTAAAAAATACGTGTACTGATTCTAATGGATCAACAAGGTGTATAATCGGAAAGGCTTTGAAAGAAGTGATCGATAACTTCGATGAAAATATTTTTATCGTCGATAATGAAATAGATGATTCTCCAAACGAGGATGACCTGTCAATTCAGTTTAGCGAATCAGATGATCAAGACCCAGTTAAGCCTGAGAACAATCGAGTTCAATTTGAGAAAGGTCTAAGTCGAAAGAATCTAATCCATCATTCCAAAGCATCCAGGAGGAGACGCAAATACGTTGATAGATTTTATGCATCATTGGATAATACTTCGCCAATGAATAGGAAAGCCTATGGAGTAACCAAGATTGATCGGTTAAAAGCCGAGGCTGAACTGTATGAATCAGAACATATCCTTACTGAATTAGTAGATGATGATGAGACTATAGTGACAGCGACAACATGGCAAAGTCATGTACATAAGGCGCCAACTACTTTTCCCTCTGATTTATTTCACGGCGGACCAGCACAACAAGAGTCCGTGAAATCAAATCTTTCCTCCCGATTCAGTCAAACGATGACTCCATTAGAACGAGCAAAAGATGTTGCAATGAGACTAAATAGTGTTGCTAAAAATTTTGTGGCGCCTTGTGTTTCACCTGCGTTCATTAACGAGAACTCATCTCCAACTCAAAAGCAAAGTTATGGTGGTATTATGAACAAGTTGAGCAAAGACTCTAGACTCGATACATTGCGGAAACAGGTTTCCGTGAAAAATGTAAGTTCATGATCGATTTCGATATTATCTTAATGCTCAATTCAGGATACTCATATTTTTTCACTGAAAGGACGCCATTCAGACCCCCTTTTACGAAGGATCTGATGATGAGATTCACGATTCAGCAAGTCTAAACACTTCACGTGATAATAGCAAACGAAATCGTGATAAGAATACAAAGGCTACTGCTCCAAGAGGCTTTACCACGAAGATTCATCCAATTGAATTCACTTTGTCGTCAAGTTCCAAAGCAGATTCTGTCTATATGTATGAACGAATTCTAGCTGTGTGGTTGCATATTCTCTCAAATGAAAATGCATCTGACAGAGAGCTCGCAGCAAAAAATTCGGCGATTGTCAAGTCCTTTCTAAGTCATATCGATTTCTTGTTCCCTTTGTGCCTCAAGTCACTTACCTTGCGATTATCAAAATCAAAGCAGCCGATTGAAGTTATTCCTTCCGCATTTTTGGATGCTGATCATTTACAGATATTGTCAGCTCTTTTTCTTCGTATCGCAAACGGTTTGATATCATCTGCTAAGTATAATGTCATGGATACAGATTTTGATTCTGTCCTTCAAACAGTTCTGACTCAATGCGATTTTGTAGTTGATTTCATAACTGGACTCTTCGCCGTGATTCACCCCCAACAAGTTTCTCAACTAGTTTTGACATTTATTAGATCGCTCCAAGATGCTGAAGATAGCTATTATGTCCTTGAACGAAACTCTGACGATCCGTATCATTTTATGGGATTTTTATCGTGTTGTCGTCAGCTAAGAATCAGGGCTTTTGAAAGATTGGTATCATTGCCTAATTTTGTCGCAGTAAACTTTCCGTACAAGTATAATAATATTTGTCAAACTGAATCCGTGTCAAGATTATCTTGGATCGAACAAAGTATACCTAATGGTTTTAAATCACCCATCATGGATTATAAAGTTCCAAAGCGGCACTGGCTTGCCGATTTGGTGATAGAAGATTGCATTTCCATTGCCCAGAAAACGTCCGAGACTATCTTAAATGGGTGGATACCAAAACAGAAGACGAATAAATCAGCGAAGGGTAAAAGTGCAGCGTCGTCAGCGTTTAGGCAAAGAATACCTCTATCAAAAGACTTAATTAAGCACGAAGAATCAATCGCGCACAATGCTATCTCGATCATTTACGATATTTTACTTCGTAAAAATGCACTTGATCTGCGGTACCAAAGAAAAGAAGCGTTTGAAAGAATTGTTGCTATGTTTATCTCGCCTTTGATTCTTGGAACGACCCAAGCGGTGCATGTAATATCAAAAATGGATCCCTCACATAAACTTCGGAATCAGTGGCTGTTATGTGTGCTTTGTTCGATTCAAGAGGCTCCAGATGCCGCTTTACGAAATACTATCTCTTCTCTTTGTAGTCAAGATGTAAGTTTCTTGCAACTTTTGCGGCTTGATTTCTTAGTGTAACTTCTAACTTGATCCATTTTCATTTTTAAAGGAGGATCACGTTGTGCAGTTCATTAAAGTCCTAGGGCTTTGTGCTTCCAGTTTTCAAACTTTTGCCAGTGAAGCATTTACACCAATGATGGCTCCCTGGTTATTACAGGAAAGCTTTAACACGATTTCTGCTGCTTGCATTGTTGTCGTTGATGAATGTTTCGGTATTCTATCATCGGATCCATTAAAGTTTCTGCGTGCCTCTGAAAGTGCTCTTTCTTTGCTATTAAAAATAGTATCTGCTCCATTACCTCCTGTAACATTATTTCGTGCACTTGGAGCGACATCTCACATGCTGGAAAAGATTGGTGCTATGAGCTTTCTGTCGGCCGCAGGAGACGATCTTCAACATTGGGGAAGGATGATTCTGTCTCATATGAATTCGAAGTCTCTTTCTGTAAGATCAATGGCAGTAGATCTCATTATATCTCTACTTAGTAGCATTTACAAAGCAGGTGGATTTGTCGATGAAGTTGGGCAAATATTCGTTTCTATCCTTCCAGAGATTGTCGCGAGGGAAATCGGTCTTTACAGCCAATTCGGTCATATATGCACAATCGAACATGTTGAAACGTGCATGTGGCCACTACGAAGAGCGCTTTCTGATGTCGAAGACACTGATCCTTTGGACGACGATCGCGTCGACAGCGGTATCATTCCTTTTCTCAAGCATTTTTGTCGAGCTTGTCAGGCAGTTATTGATGGTGTAATTATTGAATTAAGATTGAGAGGTAGTAGCTGCAGTATTCTTGGCACAGCCATAAATATGAAATCTGGAAAGTCAATATCTTATTATGAAAAGGGTCCATCAATACCTCTTCAATGGTGTTTTGATGCCGACGAAGAGTCTCTGTTTGAAGTTGCCGAATTTTTTCAGCCAGAATCGTCACCAGTACAACGTATACGGTGGTTGTTGGCACTGAAAAGACTACACTGTTTCAAGGGGCAATGGATTGAAGCAGCTGAAACTTTACTTTTAACTGCCATGACAGTTGCGGATGCGATTCCTCATATTAAGCATGTTTGGAGACCTTCACGATACGAAGGCTGGCAGAAATCTCAAGGAAAAGCTAAGGATATCTTTGCATTTGCTGACGAATTTCTCGAGCCCGTCGCAATAAGACGAAATCTACTACCCGAAGGTGATGATTCTGACTTTGATGACGAAAAACTCCCTGATTTAAACGTTGTGTCCCTGAGTAAATTGCTGACTTCGTTGTGCAAAGAAGCAGTTGAAATGTACAAGAACGAACGATCAGTTATCTCGTTAGCATACGATCGATTACAAGGCATATTAAAAAACGTTATGACCGTTGTAGAAGATCACGCATTATTTTCTATTAACGTTAATAAGAAAAGTGGAAGGTCATATCGTCTGAGTCGTTCAGAAGAAATGGCAAGCCTTCGGAAAGTATCAGCTACCCTAAATGAAATGGTGACTAAACTCAGTGAAAGGATGCATCTTTTATCTGAAAGAGACGATATCCATGAATTTTCTTTGTTATCTAGCTCCTCGGATAACGGGAAAAAAGTTACCGAGATGGATAAAACTGCGATGTTTGTCCGGCTCCTCCTCATGGGCAAAAAATCTAATCGATTTTTAGAAAGCAGCGGGATACCAACATTCTTGGATTGGGATACTCCTCATATCTGTCGGGTTTCCCGGACAGCGATAACCAAGGCATCTCACTCCTCGAAAACAAGTATGGAACATGATCTTTGCAGGCTTTTTGCTGAACCATTAATCTCATCCTTACGCGACGAGCTTTCGCCAAATGATGTTGTATTCTCAACAGAAGTACCTGACGATGGTAACATGGATTCAAACAAGACTTATATAATCGTCACAGTGGTGAGAAGTCTATCTAGTATAGATGAAGTGCAATCAAAAAAGTTTCAAGCTCGAAAACAGATAGATACCCGTGACGACTCTTATCTTTTGACTGACTTATCAGTCGCTAGACCTTTTCCTTGTTCTCTTTCGAGACAGCCGATCGTATTGTCGAAGGAATATGAAATAACACAGGGGGGCGGAACACCAAGTGTGTATGGTAATCAATAGCTGACTTGACATCGTGTAATTCCAAGTTGGAAGACGAGGAGAAGTGTTTTATAAAATAATTTATTCTTTTAAAAATCGAGAAGCTTTTCAATTATCTATCGTCGCCTGTGCCTTGCTATACTGTCGCTAACAGAGGCGGACATATTATCCTCATCTTCTTCCCTGGGTGAAGGCATGAGATCAAGTCGAATCTTCGGAAGCGGCTTTACATCTATAGTGATGTTCTGTGACGATGACTGAGATGGTCGTTCGTAATTATCCTTTGGCATATCTGAGAAATCATCAGAACCCCATTCAGTAAAGTTTTTCTTATTTGCCCAGTGATTCGAATCAGTATTACCCTCATAAGAATCTTGACTATTGGTTATGAACATACTAGGTATGGATGGTTTTACCTGTGAACCTGCACTCCCTCCTTTCCCC